>ENA-UOUE01001294-UOUE01001294.1-compost-metagenome-genome-assembly--contig:-NODE-1294-length-16389-cov-6.990620_pt1 | contig 16389 bp, 14 predicted proteins | sample MGYA00238146_ERZ747223 | MGnify/ENA primary metagenome ERZ747223 (study PRJEB28781, sample SAMN06268865) | compost metagenome | isolation source: single cell | place: USA: California, Emeryville, Joint...
TGAATTGTGAGATCCATGAGTACAGCAACCATTTGAGAAATTTTTTAGAAGCAACGCATGCAATGGATTTTTTCCTTTTTTGCTTTGTTCCGCATCGGGAAATTCTATTTTAATCACTAATCCATGAATCACCCTGGATTCTGAGTCATTATTTTGAAAAGAGAATTGAGAGCCAATTAATCCAAACGCCCATTATAATTTTTCAAAAACCCCGAATACTCATTTTGGATTTAAACTACTAAAGGGAATAACCCGCCTCACTTTAAAAGCCAATATTTTTAAATTAAGCTCAATAATACGATATTCAAAAAAAGGAAATGAACGATATCTCATCTGAAGGCCAAAGCCAAGGTTTGAATGAACCTCTCTTGGACAATAGAACCTCTGCCGACGACAGCTTCCCAAAAAACGAGATTTCACTCAAGAAGATCGAGCCTGCGGATTTACCAAGCCCAAAATTGGAAGTCAATGTAGAGAACAAGCGAAACACAGGAATGCCAGCGACTAAAGACGAAGATCTCCCGCCAGTCTCCTTCTTTAAGATCTTCAAATATGCCACAACGCTTGACTATTTCCTCATGATCGTTGGATCATTAGCTTCATGTTGTTTGGGTTTCACTTTTCCTCTCTACGCTATCGTGTTTGGTGGAATGACGACCGACTACTCCAAACCAGAAGATATCATGGTTCAAGCAAGAAAGTACTCGCTTTACTATCTCGCGATTGGACTTGGTGCGATGGTACTATCCATAATTGGAATTTCTTTTTGGATGATCACTGGAGACAGACAGAGTATTAGGATTCGCCAGGAGTACTTCAAGGCACTGCTACGCCAAGAGATCAGGTGGTATGACAGCATAAATCCTGCTGAACTCTCGACCAAAGTTACCAATGACTGTACTGCTATTCAAGCCGCGATTGGAAACAAGATCGCTAACCTCTTCAACTTCCTCTCGCTCTTCGTCGGAGGAATTATCGTCGGATTTATCAAAGGATGGCTGCTTGCGTTGATCTTACTGGCTGTTATGATTCCAGCCTCTATTGCTGCAGGTCTTTTCGGATGGGCTGTCCAGAAATCCGTAAAAGCAACGAATGAAGCCTACGAGAAAGGAGGTGGACTTGTAGAACAGGCGTTAACTGCCATCAGAACCGTGTTTGGGCTCGGTGGTGAGGAAAAAGAGCTTAGAGGTTATCGGGCAGCTGTGGCTGAGGTCGCTAAAATTGCAAAGAAATACGCATTGATCATTGGCTTAACCCTCGGATTCATGCTCTTCGTCATGCTTGGTAACTACTCTCTTGGATTTTGGATCGGTTCAAGACTCGTCAAGAACCCAGAGAACGGCTACGATTCAGGAACTGTACTTACAATTTTCTTCTCTATAATTACCGCAACGTTCTCCACAGGAAACGCCACCCCAGTTGTCAAAGCCCTCTCAGAAGGTAAACAGGCATTGGCTAGAATCATGAACATCATAGAATCTAAACCCCTCATTGACATTGAAGATTCTAATGGAGAAAAACTCCAAACCCTCAAAGGAGAAATTGTCTTCAAAGACGCACATTTTAGCTATCCAAACCGCTCCAGTGTACCAGTGCTTAATGGACTCAACATGACGATTAAAGCTGGACAAAAAACAGCGTTTGTTGGAGAGAGCGGCTGCGGAAAGACTACTTGCATGCAGCTGATAGAGAGATTCTACGATCTTACCAGCGGAGAAATCCTCATTGATGATACTCCAATCAAGAAATTAAACCTTCTCTGGCTTAGAAACAACATCGGATACGTTGGACAGGAACCTGTGCTCTTCGCTACAAGCATCAGAGAGAACCTTTTGTTCGTAAATAAGAACGCAACTGAAGCCGAAATGATCGAAGCTTGCAAAAAAGCACAGATTTACGACCTTATCCTTAACATGCAGAATGGATTTGATACCTTTGTGGGCCCAGGTGGTGCTCAACTGTCTGGAGGTCAGAAACAAAGAATTGCTATTGCTAGAGCCATCCTCAGAAATCCACCAATCCTTCTTCTTGATGAAGCCACGAGCGCTTTGGATCGAAAAAATGAAATTGAGATCCAAAAGACTTTGGACCAAATTTCCGTTGGAAGAACAACGATTGTGATCGCACACCGTTTGACCACGATTCAAAATGCGGATCAGATCCTCGTCTTCAGACAGGGGAAAATCGTTGAGATGGGAACTCATAACGAATTGATGAAGACCGGATAATACTACAAGGAGCTACAACAGCATCAAATTCCTACAGGTAGTCATCATCAACAAGCCTCAGGAATGGTAGACATGGAAATTGATAGTGAAAAGCAGCAAATAGAAGAAGTAGAAAGTGATAAGAAAAATGAAACTGAATCTCCTACTACTCAGCTCGTGGCCGCGAAGCCAGTTGAACTTGACGAAGCAGCGAAGATTAAAGCCGCAGCGGCTGCCATCTCAATGAGAGAGACCTATGGCCTGTTTAAGAGACTCTTCACCTATAACAAAGGCGAATATCACCTCCTTTTCTTCGGCGTCATCACTGCTATCATCAATGGTATGGTATTCCCATCTTTCTCAACAGTTTTCTCAGAAATGATCAGTGATATGAGTTTCCCCGATAGTCCGGACTATGACAAAAAGACCGGCTGGCTCGCCATAATGTTCCTCATAATCGCGATCTCTGCAGGTGTAGCTAACGGATTCCAGGCCATTTTCTTCTCAACATTGGCAGAAAATCTTACCCTGAAACTCAGAACAGCCGTTTACAAAAAAATGCTTCAAATGGATATGAAATGGTTCGATGACCCTATCAATACCCCAGGAAACCTGTCAGCTAAGCTCACCCAAGACGCAGCGAACGTGAAGGAGATGACCAGTTCGGTTGTTGGAGTTATCATTCAAGCAATATCATCTCTTGTCATCGGAGTTGCAATCGCTTTTATTTACTCTTGGGAAGTCACTGCGACATGTATCGTCCTCATGCCTCTGTTGACCATCTCAGGAATGGTTGACCAAGAATTGCAAACAGGCATTTCGACAACAACCGATACCACATATAAAGAATCCAGCGGTTTCGTCACCGAAGCTGTGAATAATATCAGAACAGTCGCCTCATTCGGTAGCGAGGCCCGCTTGCAGGAAATGCACACCGCAAAACTCGAAAAAGCGCGAGAATTTGCTTTCAAAAAGGGTAGCAAATCCGGAGTTATGTTCGGCATAGGACAGTTCTTAATCTATGCCGTCTACGCTGCAGTGTTTTACGTTGGAGCTTATTTCATGTATAAGGGAAGAATCAACTTTTTGGACATGTACACAGCAGTGTTTGCCCTCATGTTCGCAGCATTTGGCAGCGGAGGGGCCTTGCAATACATGCCTGATGTCGGTAAAGCGAAGGTCGGAGCGAAATCTATCTTCGCGCTCTTAGACACAGAACCAGAGTTGGTCTCAGGAACTGTTAAAGACATCGAATTTAACGGCGAGATCGAGTTTAAGAACGTGTGGTTTAAATATCCTTCAAGAGAAGAATACATTGTCAAAGATTTGAGCTTTAAAATCCCAGCGAAAAAGAAAGTCGCTTTCGTTGGTCCAAGTGGATGCGGAAAATCCACAGTCTTTGCTCTGTTGTTGAGGTTCTATGATATCGAATCAGGCGAGATTCTTATCGATGGAAGAAATATTAAAGACTTTGATATTAAATTCCTGAGAAAACACATTGGTATTGTTTCTCAAGAGCCGACACTTTTCAATGGATCGATTGACTACAACATTAGGTATTTCCAAAGTTTGCTGGCTTTTTTGAGCTTACGCTTTATTTTTAATCAAAAAGATACACTAAGGAAGATGCTACTACTGAAGAGGTTCGAAATGCGGCCAAAATTGCAAATGCGCTATCATTTATTGAGAACAATGAATACGGTAATTAATTTTTAAATTTTTGGGTATTTAACGGATATGTACAGAGGCAAGCGAAGAAGATCTCAAGAAGTTCGGTACTGGCTTCCATAGAATCGTTGGACCTAAAGGTGGTCAGATCTCTGGAGGTCAGAAGCAGAGAATTGCTATCGCGAGAGCGGTTATTAACAATCCGCCTATTATCTTATTCGATGAAGCCACCAGCGCCTTGGACACCACCAACGAAAAGATAGTGCAGGAGTCGCTGAATGTTGCCATTGAGGACAGAACATCAATCACAATTGCACATAGAATCTCGACGATCAAAGACTCTGATGAGATCTTTGTGTTTGTTGATGGAAAGATTGTAGAAAGTGGCCAATATGACCAGCTCGTTGATATGAAAGGCGTGTTCTATAAGCTTGAGAGAGGACTGCCTATTGATTAAATAGATAGATTAAGAGTGTTATGATTTTATATCGTATTGCGTCATATAAGAAATAGAAGGAATTCGTGATTCATTATTAAATTTTATTGTGAGACTAAGATCCAAAACCCTCCGAAAAGTTATTAACTCGCAAAATCTAAACTAAGCCTCAAATTAAAAACTACGTACTTACCTTATGGGAATTCTCACAAAATTTGTTTTGGCCTCTTTCATCGGAGTTGCGGGCTCATACGAGGTGGCAAGCCACTTATATCCTGAGCTAGCGAAAGAAAAGAAACAGGTCGTCCTAGCAGGTGCAAGGGCGGCCAATTTCCTGTTCACTGGTGGAAAGTTAATCGCTTTGTACACTCTGGTAACCCTTATTGAATTTGTATGATGGATGCTTTAACTGTGATCTTTTGGCTTATAGTCATCCAAGCCGAGCGAAGAAAAGCATCGAAAGGGTGCCAAAATGATCTCAAAAATGATTCGACAAAATGGAGGCATATACATCAAACTGGGACAGTCCATGGCGAATGTAAGCTTTCCTTATGAAAATTACTCAGTACTGACGCTATTGAATTGTGATTTTAGATGGAGACGGTTGTGCCGGATGAGTACATTGACGAAATGAAGCAATTTTTCCAGCATTGTCCAGAGAGTAGCTTCGAAAATGTGTCTCTCGTTTTTCAAGAGTCAACGGGAAAACAACTTGATGAGGTGTTTACTGGTAATTTGTCTCTGGGTTTGCAATTTCGTCTAAAGATTTTTCCATTTAAGAATTCGACCATCGTCCTATCAATTCTGGCTCTATTGCTCAAGTTCATAGGGCGACGTTACGCTCAAATGGCCAGAAAGTCGCTGTGAAGCTTCAGCATCGATTTCTGAAAGAGCAATGTGCTGGAGATATCTGGCTGGCAGAAACATTTTTGACGACGCTGCAAAATATCTTCCCTGATTTTAAGTACGGATGGGTCGCCTCGGCGTTAGCAACCAATATTCCTAAAGAGCTCGCTTTTGACCTTGAAGCCAAAAACGCAGAGTTGATGTCGAACATATTCAAAGAAAATCCGAATTTCAAGGTACTAGTTTCTTCTTTTTGCTTGAATTCAAGCTGAGTGTCGATTAGGTCCCCCATATCTACCAGGAATACTCAAGCGTAACTGCAAAAAGCTAGATGCATGAATCATCAACTGATTAATATAGGATAAAGTTATCGTTATGGAATTTGCTGAAGGAGTCTCCATTGATAAAGTCGATGAGATAAAGAAGATGGGTCTGGATGTGCGGCATGTGGCAAAAATCCTCTCTGATGGGTATTGCCAGCAGATTTTCAAGTACGGAGTGATCCACGCTGACCCTCATCCTGGTAAGCGCTTGAATTCATGAATTTTGTGAGTAAAAATATTCGAAAAGGGAATATATTTGTCTCTTACCGAGAAGACAAGACTGGGAAAAAGTTGCCCGTGATTGTCCTTCTAGACCATGGAATCTATAAGATTCTTTCTGATTATGACCGAATCCAATATAGCTATCTTTGGAAAGGTAACTTGCAGTCACCTAAATGTCGATTTCAACATCTTTTTACAGGAATTTTCACTCAAAATGAGGAAATGATTAAGGATGTATGTGCTAAATACGGTGTGCTGGAGTACTATTCAACGATAGTTACAATGATGATGTCAAAAGAATACGATGATGTCATGAAAGCTAAGAACGGTCCTTCAACCGAAGGAGAGTTCTCAAGGGATGAGATGAAAGATGTCACCCAAATGAGGCTGAAGCAAATCCTTTCAATACTGGAAAGATTGGAATCGTAATAAAAATGCTCTTGATTTCCTTTAGATTAACACATCATTGATAGTAACCTCTCGGCTCTTTTCAAGACTAATGATTTTCTGAGAACGATTGAAAGCCGGCTATTAGGCTCTCGGGAGAACAGAGACCTGTCACTTTGGGTAGCACAGCAATTCCGACCTCAGTTGTTAAAATCATCTATCTGTTAGGTGAAATATTGCTTTGAAGCCGTTGAGGAAGATATGACGAAGAATCACAAGGCCACCTTAACGAAAAGCATTTTGCTGAAACTCCAGCGATTCCAGTACTATTTAGGGCTCAAGCTTTGGACCTTCTTAAGCTTTTTCATGCCGACCGTGTTCCAGACACCCTCCATGCTTTGATTTATGAGCAGTTTTATGAATTGATTCCTCCCCTTCTTTAGGTAGCAGCTTATTATGAAAATTTCACGCATATAATGATTGTATAGCCCTTAAATCTTTTGTAGTAAATTGGTGTGAATTTTCTATTATGGAAGGGAGAGGGGGTTGATACACAGTAACAAATTTTCATCCATCTATCTCTTTGTTGATTTCATTGGAAAGACACGGTGTCTCTCTTTTCTCTATATTGTAAACGTATTAATGAGCCACAAAAAACCAGTTAAGAACCTTATCTAGCTAAACAAGCAGTAATCGCAAAGTAAATGAAAAAAACCTAGCGAGGCATCATCTTAGGACTCATATGAAGACTTAATCGATGCAAAAACTCAGTTTGAGGCCTGTTGTCAGCTGAGCTGAAGTAATTGAATGCGTCGTCGATGTCTTTTACGGAAATTCTATCATCTTGATCAAGGTCTAAAAACTCGTGAACAATTTGCTCATCTTTCAAGTCCAACTCAGGCTTTCCGAGGTCAAGCAAAATTTTTTTCAATTTGGGAATATGAATGCTTCCGTGGCCTTCTGGATATACTTTTTCAAACGTTTTTTCAAGGGGGTCTTTAGGTAGGGGCACCTGTTTCATCATGTGTAGGATATGTTTTGGTTTTAGTTCGCTAGCGCCACCGGTAAGTAAATTAAACTCTTTTTCTGTGAAATGGATTCCGTAGAGTGCCATTTTTTTCTTGATTTGCTGATATTCAAGTGCATTGTTCTCCATTTGAGGGTTGATAAGCTTAAAGGCTTTCAGGATAGATGTGGTGTCGCCGGTGATCGGAGTGATTTCGGGCTGAGATTGCTCTTTTTGAGATAAAGTCTCTTCAAATGTGGTGGATTTTGCCTGGGGTTTCCTTTTGAACTTAAATAATGAAAGATCTTGTGAAGATGTTTAGTTAAAGGATGAAGGAGAATGCACTCGTTACCGGCGAAAGCTTCTCTTTTTAACATTGTGAGTGGATTACGATCATGAGCACGTTTTGGAATTTTTTTCTTCTGCAGAGGGCTGCTGCGAGAATTAGAAATGGACGATGATTTGCTCGCAATTCTCACTTTGACTCCTTCTTTAGTTGGATCAGTTAGGTTCATGGCAGTGTTGCGGTTTCAGTAACTGCTAAACTGAACTAATATATATTTAATTCCTGTGTCAAAGAAATTGTTGCTGCGGAAAAATAAAACCAAGAAGACACGAAATGAGGTGTTTATGAGGATGAGGACGGTGAGCATTTGAATTAGATCATAATTCAATTGTCGATGTATGTATGTGGCATAGTTCAGGGAAGGTTAGCATGAGAACGTTTTCATATTTATTGCCAAAGCACACACATTGAATAAATTATTCGTATTTGTAAATCTCACTTTCTTTGCAATGCCGTATCAAAGACTCGATGTGCTGGGAAATTTGCTGAGAAGAAAAATGACCCATTTGCTCGATTTTTCGATCGAATAACAAACCATCAAACAAATTTTATTGGGAAAACTGTTTTACAACAATCAATATCATGGGTTTATTCTCCGTTCCAATAATACCGAGAAAGACATTTTTAATTTTATTTAAGTTTTACAAGAACGATAACATTTGCCAAAAAACTCACCTTTATTCCAATTAGAGCAATTATCCGTTTCTGCAGCAATTTATATATAATCTCAAAACGAAATATCAAACAGTGTAGATAAATAAACAAAGAAAGGCCATGTCAGCATGTAAAAACCAATCAAACTCAGTGCTTTAACGTTAATTGTCCAATCATAGTGTACACTTTTGCCGCTATCATCGCAGGGACCGGAGTTCTCTACCTGGTATCGCCCAGCATTCGCATAATTATTAATTTTAAATCATTCGCAGGGATTTCTCAGCATCTTGATTTCTAAGAATGCCAGCACTCTTCCTGAAATGACAAGCCAAACGAAGAGCCAGACAGTTTTCATTATTTCCACGGTGGTAAACCCTCATTTTCTCGATTTGCAGTCCTCTCAATACAAATAGTTATACTTTGCTCTGTTTTTGTTGTTCCTCTACCTCCGAAAGAGAGCGAAAGAGGCCGCTACAAAGGGCAACGCTGGGTAATCATATAATGTGCGATCTTTTACTATTCTTTTGGAAATATATAGAGAACAGAGAAAAATTGGCAAATACAATGAAGAGAAAGAATTTGGACACAGAAGAGGTGAGGAAGAAGAAGGAATTGCACTCAAATCAAAACCACATGATGATTAAGAAGGCTGGGATCCTAATAGACTCAGATTTAGGTTAACTTTCATTAATTGAAGTTGGGATTCATCCATTCAACAGCTTATAAAAGTGATGTTGACTAGATAGTAATTTTCATAAATATTTTGCAGATGACGAGCTTCTGCGATATATCTATGTGTTTGTTTTTAACCAAAAGGAAAATTTACAAGGGTCTCTTCGATTAGTATTTGGTGATGTGATTAATATTGAAAAAGCCCAAAAAACCAAGAAAATGAATTTCAAGAGTTTGCATTGAAAGACATACATGAATGATATGATCTGGAGAGAATCAATAGACCATGTATCATTTAGTTGAAGGAGCAAAGTTTCAATGAAGTTATCCTAAGTTTCAATTGATTGAGAATCAAAACTCTCGAGAATAAAGCACATCTCTTTTCTTTTTTCAATGCCGGTTATAATGATTCATAATATAGTGCTGTTTTCTCTATCAAATAGAGCCAATTGCCTTCAAAACACTTTTGATCATTGATTAATTTTTCATAGCAGAATGGCACACACCACAATTAATTGATTCATTCAGCTGATATAATCTCCATTCCTCCTCTGACAATATTACCTTTCTGTAATATTCTTTGATTCAAAGCAAAATACAGAATTGCCTTTCAAGTTATCTAAGAGTGAAACTGAATCAAAGTTAATTCCGTTACAGCGCATTACACTGTACAGAACCCAGTGATTGAAAAATTATCTAAAATAAATCAACAAACCCCATCTCTATGAGCTCCCCAAGCGGTCAAAAGAATTTCCGAGGCACTCTTCGCTCCAAGCAGAAATCCTCCTTATCAACAGGCAATCTCATCTCTGATCCAGACGTCGCAAAAATGCAAAACGACTTCCATTTCACTGACCTCGTCCAAGGATTCAACAAATTCGTCAACAATTTCAACAAAATCGAGGTCAAAACGAAGTATCCCAGACTTTTCATGTGGAGTCAAGGCGTACAGCGCTTTAGGAAGATCGATGTCGCTGATGAAACGATGGATATCATAAAAAAATTGGAAGAACGAAGACTGGAAGAGCCTAAAACCAAAAAAATAAATTTAAGGCTATCGCCTACCAAAGAACACAAAAGCACCTCTCAAGATGATCAAACAAGAATAGAGTCCGACGCACCTCTTGAACCCAACTCGACAACTAAAGACTACAGCGCAAGAAAATCAATGGATGAAAGATCCTCGCCCACAATTTCAAACAAAAACAAAAAAATGAACCTTACAGCAACTTCTACTTTCTACAAGCCAAAAGCAAAGAAACCAGCGCTGGAGTTCAAACCCACGGACCTCACTAAATTCGATTTCAGTCTACCTATTCGCCCGAGAACCACCTTAAACGTCACAAAAATCCAGACTGAAACGCTATTAAAGTCGATCGGTAAATCTTCAAAGCCCGGTACAGCGCAACCGAGATTCGCATCAATTAAAACTCCAAAATACGGCGCGTCTAATGGCTTTGAGGCTCCATCAACGAAGAAACGCAGCGTTCCGAATATTGAGGACAATGAATACCTCTTGAATCATTTTGATCGGAGAAATATTCAGGTGAATAAGATATTAGCCCAGATAAAGCCGGACCACGAGCTCTTGGATAAAGAGGAGATTATCAGAACTACAATCTCGAAGATCGACAAAGCGACGAAAGCGTTTAAATCTGCTCGTGGGCTGCAAAAGAAAAAAGGTAAAATTACAAATACTGTGTTGAAAGCGAATTAATTCATTTATTAGAGGAATCAGAGAGCTCGTCGGAGTCTAATGATAGTTCGCGTGAGTACGAGAAGCTTGCGCCTATTGAATCGACAACAAATAAAACGTTCGATAAGAAACCCGGTTTCTCTCTCAAGAAAAGCGTTAGTTTACCAAAAAAATTCGCAATTCCTCAAAAGTAATATTTTTCTTGATTTCTGTTCTAACCAGATAATCTCTAATATAGGCTTAAATCAATTGAAGATTTCAGAAAATTTGACAGCGATATGAAGAGACCGCAAACGTCATTGAACGCACATGAACAGTTTAGCAGAGCGCTTGATAGAATTGACAAGGTGTATGAGCCGAGTAGATTGAAGTAGAAAATTCAAGAGTTTCCTGTTGTTTATCGAGCAAATTTTCTCCTAGCACCGCTACACATATTGGTCAGTCTTATCATCAATTCAATCGATTGGAGTCTCGAGATTCAGGAAGACTGAGTATTGGACCTGATAAGGCGAATGCGAAAGATATAATACTCGAATATAATCGCGAGCGTCCTTCGACCGTGGGAGATATGAATCTATTTGAATACGACCAATATTTCAAGAAAAAATACTTGCAGTAAAATCTTGCAAAATTTTGAGTATTTTTAACTGTTTCCTTTCAGGAAAGGATTTCGGCTTGATTACTCGGCTGCACTGAACAACAAGATGAAAACCTGGCAGTCAAGCATCACGAAATCGATCAAAAGAGTAGACGCATTATTCGAATCAAAAAAATCACCAGAGCCAATTTCCGAAGGCAATCAATAACGGTTTGCGTTTTGAAATTGTAGGACTACTTAGGTTATAAGCTTAAATTGTATTTTTCTGGTATTGAGGCTACATGTTTTTGGCTGCATCTTTTGGTTTTCAATAAGTGTAGCTACTTTCTATGGGTTTATGTATTAATAATCATTCCACATCAAGGCCACATCGCAATTTTTCAACAGCTACTCCACGATTCATGCAAGATACAGCAAATTTTATCTATACCATACTCTTGTTATGTTCGGCAATTTATAGCCTTTATCCGAATTTATTGATTAGTTTAAGCATCTAATGGCTTTAATTTGAAGACTGGAGGAGTCATCAAATTTCTCGTCAAAGAAATCGTAAACTTCAGTTTATAGTCCTTCGGAAGTTCAAAGTCAAACCTTCGCAAGAAATATAGCAGCATGATCTTTATATTGAGCAGTGCCAAATTCTGCCCCAGACAGTTTCTTGGACCAGATCCGAAAGGCAACCAGGCGAATGGCTCTTCGTTATGACCCTCACTCTTGCTTTTCCTTATATACCTTTCTGGGTCGAATTCCAGAGGATTTTGATAGAATTTCGGATTAGCATGCATAAACGCAAACGAAACTCCAACAAACTGATCCTTTCGGATAGTAATATTCCCTAATTTGTGGGTTTGAGTGGCGTCAAGGGAAGTACCGAAGTTTGTGCCAAACCTGAGAACTTCTTTGATAAACGCGTGCAAATATTTGCAAGCATTAATAACTTCAATGCTGATTCGATCGCCCTTGGGCCAGTACTCATTAATCTCTTCCATTAACTTTTTCTTCATTTCTGGATTGAAATGCAGATAGCACAATGCTAATGCAACCGACTTTCCTGTGTTCTCCATACCTGCAATAGTCATGTCCATGAATCTTCCCACTACCATCTCATCGGTAACTTGAACTTCGCTTTGGTTAGTCTTCGCGTCAACCAGGAACTGTAAAAGGTTCTTTCTATCCTCAGGGACGTTTTTGCCGGAATCAATGTATTCTTTCTCCTTCCTTTTGTATATTTCATGGTAAGTTTGATAAACAAGTCGGCAGCGTTCAAGGACTCTTGCATGGGAAGGTAAAATTCCTGCTTTTACGAATTTTAAGCCAAATAATGTGTAAGAAAACTGTTGTGAAACATCCTTGATCATATCAAATGTGTCATTAATGAACTCCATCGCCGGTTTCCCTTCAAGTATATGCTTATCTACGTTCTCTCCGAGTAAGATATATGTCGCCACTCCGCCCATAAACCTTCGGAAAGTCTCTTGAGCACGGAAAGCTGAAAGATTTCCTTCAGCAATCTCATTACAATACTCAATCGCTTGGTTTTCGATAGAAGTTACATGATACTTGAGAAAATCGAAATGGAAAGGCTTAGCTAACAGTTTTCTGTGCTTTTTGTAGGGCTCGCCGGTTTGAAATAAGATCGCGTCTCCCACGAGAAGGCCAAAAATATCGACGCTTGCTGAGGTTTTGTAGTATTGAAGTTCTTTAGCGTAAAATTCTTTGATGAGCTTTGGACTTGTGATTTGAATCATTACTTGAGAGCCCATTTGCAGGATGATTGCGTCAGTATCGGGCTTCGTTTTGGCAGCGATGTAGATAGGTCCGAGGCCGTCGCCGTATTTCTTGGCGTTCTCTTGGAGATCTTTTTTAACGTTTAAACCAGCAAGTTTTACGTGTAAGCAGCCTTGTCTTTTGTAATATGCTATGGTTAAGGCGGGTTTGATGATTTGGGAGTAAAGATAGTACGCACCGCCGAGTATTCCAAAGAGGATGGCTGTTTTAATGTAGAATACCAAGACTTCGAGTCCCATGGAGGGTAAACAAACAAAATTTCAATTAATAGATTAATTGTTGGATTCCCAAATCGATTTAAATCCAAATCGAATTATCTAATTCGATAAAGAGCCATATTTAACATTTCAATTTGAATCGTATCAGAGAACATCAGGTGTTCATTTGGGGTGGCGTGTGGAGCTTTTCACGCATTTGAATTCAAATTTGATGGGAACATAATAGTCAGACAATTTGCAAGTGAAGAGCTCCGATTTGTTATTCATTAGCTGTCAATTTGTTAATAGAACACCTCAAATCTGAAATACTAAAAGTAAAGTTTCATTAACCTGCGAGTATTGTAATCGCTGAGGCTTTCACATTCCGAATTCGGAATAAGAAGCAAACCCGAGGACAAAAAAGGAATTTATTGATAAAATCGTGAATTTTAGACACAGAATCACCCAAAATATATTTTGATGTGTACTTTGTAAGTATCTTAAGAATTATCTTGCTAAATATCATTTTTCATGCATTTGAGCATTTGAAGCGAAAACAAAAGAATACAGGAATCCTCCGCCACCACCACAAACCCCAGAGAGATTTAACAGTACTTAGGTTAGCATACCGTCGTGTGCTCAATTCATATATTATTTCGTCGATCTTTAACAGCGTCACTATCTTTCCATCCCTAAAACTATTGTCTGAATTAGTTTCCTGTTCTATATAGCCTTCTATTCTGCTACAATTATATTCTCTCCAAAATTAAACCATTCATCAGTTTATCTTCACTTTCAACATAATTTGATTTAAACAGCATTTAAATGTTCATGTTTCCAAGGTTCAAATGAGAAAGTAACTAATCAAAGATCTTTGCTGACTTTCTTATTAATCGCCAACTGAGTTTGAATGAGGAAATCTTTCCAAGCATGAAGAATCCCAACTATTGGCCATCTCAATCTAATCTAATTGCGATCGAACATAAAACTACATCATTCTCTATCACAAGCAGCTCAACACTTGAAAATAATGTTGCTGTTGCACTCCGCAACTAAGGTGTACTCAAACTAATTTGCCTCTGAGAGAGGTCGTAAGAACTTCTGATAGTTACATATTTCTTAAAAATCTGACCAGAGAAAGAAAAGCCCTTAATTAGCGATACAAATTTTGATCAGAACTGGTCGGACAGCGACTCACCAGATGGCAATGAATCCCACACAATGATTCGCTAGCCACGACTTATAAATCGTGCATTTTCGATGTGATTTACAAATCAAAAATTTTATGCAGGTTGAGAACACAGTCCATTTCATTAACAATAACTATTACAACGTCAATGACTTTACATTCGAAAAAAATGGACTGTGGGAGATGGAGGAGGCATCGTCCTCTACATCTGCTAAAGGAAAAGAAACCCCGAGATCACCGACAAGAACAAGTGGATATGTTCAAATGCCGCAGCATATTATAAGCAATTCCTCTAATTGTGGTTCCAATACTTGTTGTCAAGATCAATTATTAAATGTCTCAAAGACCTTACATTCATACGCCAAGTATGAAAACTCTACATCAGCTCGCGCCTACGAGCCGAGACTCAGAAAGCACGTGAAAAAGGAGCCGATCCAATTCGAAGGGCGCGCTTTCGGAGATTCAATCGAATCTGAGAAAAAAGAAGATGATTCTGCTATTAGAGACGAAGACGCCTTAACCGATTGCGATACTTGCGATAGCCCAATGCCAACCAGCAGCGGTCCTAAGCGCTTGTGCCCTATGGGACACGAATTGCGCAAGGAAGAAGCAATTGATTGCAAGACTTGCATTAAACGCCATATTTCTCTTCAAAAATTCGCGTTGAAGAATAAAGGAAAGCTTATCAGTGAGAGATATGGAGAAACACTCACTTTTGAATGCGAATCGGGACACAGATGGGATGTCTCGTATAAGAGGTAAAAGAGATTATTCTTTTCTCTGAGTAATTGATTTTTATTTATTAATTAGTGCAAATAAGAGATGGTGTCCTCACTGCAGAAAGAACGCGAAAATTGAAAAGATCCAATGCCAAGAGCAATTGAAAAAGGAACGCGAAGAACAAAACAAGCTTCTTCAGGAAGAACTCTTCAAGAAAGCGAAAATCCAAGCACAGAACACGGCCACGACGACGCCAAAACCAACGGAAACGACTACGACGCAGCATCAGCCGAAGCAAGTTTTTACTCAAGCAAACCCTCTCCTTATTCAGTCTCAGCAAACTTTCTCCTACATTGAAACCCAAACCGAGCAATACGCAAAGATGTTTGCTGAAGAATTTATGAAGAAACAGCCGAGTGACACCTCAGTTACCTACGAGCAAGCTTTTGTTGTCTATAAAAACCTCTTTGCAGGAGAGAATTATTTCAACCTATTATCGTAAACATATCTTGGTTGAAGATATGCTAAAATTTTTGTTTAGGATAATAAAGAATATAGATGAAATTAAAGGATTTTACAAGAATACTCTGCGTCTTCTGCATCCAGATAAGAACGCTCACCCAGACAGCGCCAAGACTTTCCAGAAAGTGTATGCTTTCTACAAGAAATTCCTCGAGAAAGTGCCAAGAGTTTGAACGAAAAGTCTAAATTCATTAATGAGAAGAGGGTTAATAATATCTGATGAGGGGTTCTTCTGAGGGGAGAAGCCTGAGTAGGGATATTAATTCGATTTCTATAGACATCTAATAAGACTAATAATATTTTTTAATTCTAATATTTTAATCTTGAAATATGAGATAATAATGCTGATGAGGAAATGCTAACTTCATCAGACACTTGATGCGAAATATATAATAGAGAGAGAAAAAAAGGAAAGATATAATTGTATATAATAGCATTAAGTAAATAATGAAATACAATTATTAATATCAAAATGGAAAAATATAACAAAGTATCAATCGCCTTTTTAGAACCCTTATTTAAATCCTTCAATAACATCTCCCAAAACATCACAGAAGCGCACCAAGGTTTCTATCACAAACCTTTCAGCCAATAACATAAGATTTTAGATGAGAGGTAAAAAGTATCATTTGATAAATTTTCATGGAAATTGTGTGTCTGACATGAATTTAAGAGTGTATTCAATTGTTAATTAGTATGGATAATTTGACAGCAAGGATAGAATAAACTTCTCACTCCCAGAAAACTTTCGATTAAAAATTAGTACGTTATAATTGGACTGTACCTCATTGTTTGCATGCAAGCGTTTTTACAAGGAGAACACTCGCGGGTTTTAGGAAGGTATTCATAACCATCTTGACATTCAGCGCAATGGAGGGAATCTCTGCATATTTTACAGTTACTGATACAGCG
>ENA-UOUE01001295-UOUE01001295.1-compost-metagenome-genome-assembly--contig:-NODE-1295-length-16381-cov-5.616904_pt1 | contig 16381 bp, 7 predicted proteins | sample MGYA00238146_ERZ747223 | MGnify/ENA primary metagenome ERZ747223 (study PRJEB28781, sample SAMN06268865) | compost metagenome | isolation source: single cell | place: USA: California, Emeryville, Joint...
TCACCAGAACCATCGGTAACAGCTGAAACCACTTGGCTGGATCCTGCAAGTGACCATCAACAAAAGCAGAATTTCTCAATAAAGTTCACGACATCTCTTTTTATGAACACGAAAGTCATCGTTGTCAACGTCACCGACACCACTGATAGAGATGCTCTCATTGCAGCTCAAGCAAGCAGCGAATATAAAAGTCGCCTGCTTTCCTCGGTTTCTCATGAGCTTAGAACTCCTCTCAACGGAAGTATCAATTTCATCGAAGAGAGCCTAGTCGATACCACTATCCCAAGTAGCACTAAAGAGAAATGGCTCGTTCCTGCTCTGAGAAGCAACCGTCTTCTGTTATCTCTTGTCAACGATATTTTAGACTTCTCTCAAATGCACGCTGGCGAACTCCGCTTGGTGTGTGAGGCTCGAAGTGTCGTTGGGACTGCGAAAGAATGTTTCGAACTACTAGAAATCCAAGCAGCCAAGAAGGCATTGAAAATGTCACTCATTAGCAACCTATCACCTGATCAAGAGGTTATTCGGACTGATCACAACAGGGTTCGACAGGTGATATTGAACCTACTGAGTAATGCCGTAAAGTTTACTTTTATTGGAGGGGTGACTTTGATCCTGGATCCAATTAGTATTGAACTCTCTCAGCAGAACCATCAGCACGAAGGAACCGATTCTTTGAGAGGAGTGAGAGTGACTTGCAGAGACACTGGCATCGGAATCAGCCCTGCGGATCAGAAGAAGCTCTTTAAGGCATTCGTAAAAATCGATTTAGGAGCCAGAGCGTTCATCAACTCAACAGGAGCTGGGTTAGGTTTACTTATTTCAAATAGTCTTGTACAGAGACTAAGCCCAGAGGGCTTGCCTACCAAAGCATCAAATATTATTCGATTTGAGTCTAAAATTGATGAAGGAACAAGCTTTTTCTTTGAAATTTACAATCATGATGAGAAAAATGGAAATGTAAGGCATACTGATTTAGAAAAATCGTCTCCAGGTGAAGAAAGCGTTTTTTCTGAACATGGGCTCGAGATGAGAAATATCGAAGAGATGACCAGGCCAATCTCGTTCAGTATGGCGAATCGGTTCAGTTCACAAGGTTTAATTTTCAGAGATTCAAGGAGTCAAGGTACAATTCTACCAACCAACACTTTGGGATCTCTGACATCGGTGACTTCTCAAGTTCAAATCGGCTGTAAATGTCCAAAAGTGCTCATTGTTGATGATGATCCCTTTAATTTGACAGCATTGGAACAAATTCTCAGTCGACTCAAAATCTCTTGTCATTGGGCATTCAATGGCAAAGAAGCCATCGAAAAAATAGAGGCTCGTCAACATAATCGCTGCAGTGATTCTTGTAAACAATATAAAATAATGTTCCTTGATTGCAACATGCCAATCATGGATGGATTTGAAACTGCAAGGCGATTAAGAGCAATGGAGAAGAGAGGAGAAATTGATAGAATAAGGATCATCGCTTGTACAGCATTTGTGCAACAATCAGATGAGAACGCTACAAGAGAAGCCGGGATGGATGATTTCTCGACAAAGCCTATCAAATTTGCAGCAATAAAGGAGAAGCTGAAAGCAAATGGATTCTATGATAAATAGATTGGGTTGTTATAATTTGTATCAAAACGAATCGTTTAAGGTATGAACCTGACCGTCTGAAATGCTATTCTTAATTTCTTCATGTAATTACCTTGAATCATACAGTAGGGAATTGTTAACATACAAAAAACATCATTGCCATATATGTTGTTATCAGAAAAAATGAACTCCCTTCAAACTGCCGTTTAGATGAGGTAATTTTATTAGAATTTCAACAAATTAACACCATTAAATTCATCCAGATATCGTCTAACAATTTTCTGTCTACGAGAAACTCAATTCAGAGCGCTAGCCAACAAATGTAATAGCCTTTTCTCCTTAAAAACTACCAAAGAAATTAAATTCAAGAACCGTGATTTCAGAATTTCTATTTAATATTCATGATTCAGAAGCGAAAATATTACTTTGAAAGAAAGCAAAAAAATCGTTCACTCTACACAATGCATTCAATTAAGAAAAAAATCGCCGTAACAGACCCATGATGCATAGAACCTGCCTTAAACATAAAAAATACAACATTCTCGATTTTTTTCTAAGATTGCATGGATTTTGAGTTTGAAATTACAAAGCTCCATGTTACCTCATCGCAGGTCGAGCATCTGAGTGTAGATGGCCTGGTATGTTTATATTTTCCATAGCGACAAAACCCCCTATTCTTCTCAATTTTACAATCAATATTTACCAAGTTTTCAAATATCGACCAGTGAGCAATGTTATTAGGACAGCAGATATTACAAAAAAATAAATAAAAAGCTAATAAAGCAGGCTATATGAATATTTTACTTCAGTTCAAGAAGAAAAGTCATGCAGATGCTTATTCTCACGATCTCCAGCTCCAGGTCTCAAAACGCCTGATCATGATTAGCATATGGGCTCTCATGCATGTTGTAGGGAAGGTATCAGTTTTAGCAATCTTCAAAACTTTGACCATGACACCGCTCGAAATCTCAAGAACCGTAACAGTTTTCGTCCTCCTGATCGGTCTTATCGCCCTAAGATGCAATCTCCAGAGAACCAAAAAGTATCAGACCATTATCAATTTATTTCTGGATCTCTGCTTGATTTATGCGCAATTTATCTTTTATCCATTGATTGGCAGAGGCGCGTTGGAGATTTTCACGAAGCTCGGGGTTTTCATGTACAGTTGGATTACTTGTGTTTCTTGTATCGCGACTTATCTTGCATTTGCGAATTGGTGGATCAGGTTAAGTGTACCAATCATACAGATGATTTATATTTTGGTTCCCACAGTACAGCAAGAACATAAATTGCTATCGCCTATCATCTTGGTTATCTTTTCACAATGCATATTTGTTTATGGCACCTTTATCTACATTTATGAGCTATATCAAAGGAAAGATTTCCTTGAGAAGAGGAAAGTCTATGAAAATTATGAAGCGATCCTGCGAATTTTTGATGATATCATTCAAGGTATCATGATCGTGGATAAGGACTACAATTTGATCTATTCAAATCGGACTTTCAATTCAATGTTTAATCATGAACGTAGCAATCAAACAGTGGGGAGTCTCTTTTCTCAAATCCAAGTCAAATCGATAAATCCTCAACTGGATACCTTGACAACAGAACGCGTTTTGACGACGACTCAGGATGAATCGGTAATACATATTTAGGAGTGTTGATATCCACTTTAATTATTCGATAGGAGCCTCAGTGTCCTTTGAAGGAGTATATGGAAGTAATTGCGAGGGTTCTTTTCCTTCCTAACTCACCTGAACCGTCCGTGACGGCTGAAGCATCATGGCTAGATCCTGCCAGTGACCAACAGCAAAAACAGAATTTCTCTATTAAGTTCACAACCTCTCTCTTCATGGAAAAGAGCGTCATTGTTGTCAACATCACTAACACCACTGATAGAGACGCGCTGATCGCTGCTCAAGCAGCCAGTGACTACAAAAGTCGTTTGCTTTCTTCGGTTTCTCATGAACTCAGGACTCCGCTCAATGGAAGCATCAATTTCATAGAAGAGAGTCTAGCTGATACAACAATTCCAGAAAGTACAAAAGAGCAATGGCTAGTTCCTGCTCTCAGAAGCAACCGCCTCCTATTATCTCTTGTGAATGATATTCTTGATTTCTCTCAAATGCATACAGGTAAACTCCGATTGGTGCTAGAGTCTCAAAGTATTGTTGATACTGCCAATGAATGTCTCGAGCTACTCGACATCCAAGCGTCGAAAAAGGCATTGAAAATGTCACTTGTTAGCAACCTACCATCAAATCAAGAGGTTATAAGGACGGATCACAACAGAGTTCGACAGGTGATACTGAATCTACTCAGTAACGCTGTAAAATTTACCTTTAATGGAGGGGTGACTTTGATCCTGGATCCTATAAGTGTTGAGCTCCCTCAACAGAGTCATCTACGTGGAATTATCAGAGGAGTGAGAGTGACCTGCAAAGACACCGGAATTGGGATCAACTCTGAAGATCAGAAGAAGCTCTTTAAGGCATTCAAGAAAGGCGATTTGGGAGCCAGAGCATTCATCAATTCGACAGGAGCCGGATTAGGTTTGCTCATTTCAAACAGTCTTGTACAGAGGCTCAGTCCCGAAGATTTGCCTGACAAAGATTTGAATATTATTCGATTTGAATCGATAGTTGATGAAGGAACAGGTTTCTTTTTCGAAGTTTATCACCATGATGTAAAACTTCGCAGTGTTCAATTCATCGATTTGGAAAAATCATCATCAGAGGGATACAGTGTTTGTTCTGAACATGGGATTGAGATGAAATCTATTGCAGAGCTCAACAGGCCTCTCTCGTTTACTACTCCTAATAGGATCAGTTCACAAGGATTACTTTTAGGAAGGGATTCGAGGGGTCAAGGGTTAATTCAGTCAAGCAGCAAATTTGACTCTCTCATGTCAATACCCTCTCAAGCTCAAATCACTTGCAAATGTCCCAAAGTGCTGATCGTTGATGATGATCCTTTCAACCTCACTGCTTTGGAGCAGATTCTCAAGCGCCTCCAAATCACATGTCATTGGGCTTTTAATGGCAAAGAAGCCATTGAAAAAATAGAGGCTCGTCAGCATAACCGTTGTTGCGCTTCCTGCAAGCAATATAAAATCATGTTCCTTGATTGTAACATGCCAATCATGGATGGATTTGAGACTGCGAGAAGATTAAGAGAAATGGAGAAAAAAGGAGAAATTGATAGAATAAGGATCATTGCATGTACAGCATTTGTGCAGGAATCAGATGAAAAAGCTGCCAGAGAAGCTGGAATGGATGATTTTTCGACGAAGCCAATAAAGTTCGCAGCAATAAAGGAGAAGCTGAGAGCGAATGGATTCTATGATAAATAATGGCCTTATAAATTATTGTGTTCATTTGGAATGTTTTGTTTGTATTGTGACTTTTTATTTGAATTCACGCCATAATTTATTTAGAAGTGTTGTGTTTACTTGGCACTCTCCGCTAAAATAACACTCCACGGCCTTGTTAACAAAAAAATAAGAATTCAATAATTGTACCATCTAAGTGTTTGATTTAAATTTCAATAAAATGATACCAAACTATCTTCAAGCATATCATGAAAAATCTGATACTGTATAGCCATACGGATAAGAATAAATCTCACGTGTCACTGAATACATGCCATAATAGATATTTATGCTGATTCTTTTTTGTTTGCAGGGAAGTTGTCTCCTAATGGAAGAAATTTGTCGTGTTTTCCTCTTTTATTTAGTCAACCACTGAGAGAAATGTGAAATGAACAGAAATTAATATACTTAGCAGTGCCAAGGCCTGAGGCTAAGAAAACTGGCTGCTATTCAGGAAATTTTCTAGCTAAAATCGGAATGTGAAACATTGTACTAAAGAAACACTTGATAATATTGCTATTTGACGAATTCCACCAAGACGAGTATTGGTTAATCTATCAAGATAATCGACTGAGTTTACAATAGTAGAACATATTCTCATTAGAAGTGCAATTTGTCTCGAAAAAGAGAACTAAAACCGTATGATTTAGAGTGTTAACCTTCTAAGAAGGGCGAGTGTCTGCTTCATGCATCTGCTTCGGTCATTGGTCCAGAAGGAAGGAAATCCAATGGTTAGAATGAGTAGCTAATCAATTAGAGAAATTCTTTCAAGACTTCTCATTCGCTGGACAAGAATTAGGTTCTGACGATCAGTGAAATATAGAAAAGCCTCGAAGCATTGATAAATTTTTATTTAAACAAACACCATTTAATCGAGCTAATTAAATAGAAATCTACCCGAATTTGAAAAATCTGGAACTTCCAAAATAAAAAAAAGCAAGAAAAATTCAAATCCTTTAAATAGCTGTGTAACTATGGAATGAAATTACCTATAAGTTCGAAGAAGTTTGCTAATGACGACTCATCATTAGTTTAAGATGGGTTGCTTGTCTGAAGTTGGAGTCAGCAAGGTCGTCAATCGTACTGTTATGACATTCGACTTGAACTAATTTCATATATTAGTTCTATTTGAAAAAAAAAATACATTGTTAGCTGTGGTCTCGCGGACGAAAGCGTCGGCATAGGAGTTCTTTTTTGCATAATCACATTTTTTCGGTTGTATTGTAGGATATCGCTCGGCTCAATGAGATCTAAAATTAAAACTAATGTTTGTGGCTTGCTTTTGTGGTAGAATGTAAAAGCCTATCTTTTGATTTCGATCCTCTTTAACGAATTCAAGCGAGAAAATACAAGTACTAAGTCCAGATGAATAGAAATAACCATTTTTGGATATCATGGTGAAAATCACAACAACAATTATTTTTCAAGAATCCCCATATAGTTGGGGGTTGAAAAGCAATGTTTTGCAGCAAGACTAAGCTCAAAACAGATATGACATGTACTTGAATGTAAGTCTCGAGCACAACTAATTTTTCAGTCAAATTTAGTATTCTATTTTCCTTGGTTTTTAAATAAAATTTACTCCAAAAGTTCCCGAACCAATGCTAATAAATCGTCTCTGAGATATACGAAGACCTCTCAAGATTATAAAAAAATATTTAACATACAGATTTTAAAAAAGTCGGTAGATAAAGTCGGATGAACATTCTCCTTCAGTTTAAGAAAAAAAGCCATTCAGAGGCTTATTCCCACGATCTACAACTACAAGTCACCAAACGCCTGATTATGGTTATTATCTGGGCACTCACACACATAGGAGAGAAGTTCGCCGTTCTTGGCATCTACGGATCTGTGACAATGTCATCACTCGACATTTCGAAAATGACCATGATTTTTGTTCTTGTGGCGGCACTCGCTGTCTTGAGATGCAATCTTCGGAGGGCCAGGAAATATCAGGCTTTGATTGATATTATACTGGATCTCTGCTTGATTTACGGTCAATTTGTATTTTATCCCTTGGTCGGTAAAGGAACACTAGACATCTTTACGAGGCTGGGAAACTTCGCGTACGGCTGGGTTGCGTGTCTTGCCTGCTACTCGATTTATTTTGCAATTGCAAACTGGTGGCTCAAGGTAATTGTGCCGCTCGTGCAAGTTGCGTGTATCGTGGTACCTGCAGTACAACTCGAGCACAAATTACTATCCCCTGTTATCATCATTCTTGCTTGTGAGTGCTTGATCCTCTATGGCGGTTTTATTTATGTCCATGAGTATTTCAGAAGAAGAGATTTCCTTGAGAAGAGAAAGGTCTATGAAAATTACGAGGCGGTTATGCGAATTTTTGACGATATTATCCAAGGGGTTATGATAGTGGATCCTAACTACAAATTGATCTATTCAAACAGAACAATTGGTTCTATGTTTAGTCAAGCACAGAATACTCTTGCACTGGAGAGTCTCTTTTCTCAAATCCAGGTCAAATCGATACATCCTCAGCTAGATATCCTGATTACAGAGCGCATTCAGATGACTCAAGACGAAACGGTAACACGTGCTCACTATTCTTCTTGAATTAAATAAATTATTTGATAGGAAGCCCAAAATACTTTGAAGGAATACATGGAGATAATATCCAAGGTCCTTTTCCACCCTAATTCACCTGAGCCATCAATAACAGCTGAGACTGTTTGGTGGGACTTAACGGATGCCTCCAGACCAGAAAAGAAGAATTTCTCAATTAAATTTACAACCTCCCTTTTCATGGAAAAAAACGTCATCGTTATTAATATCACCGACACCACTGATAGAGACTCTCTGATTGCTGCCCAAGCGGCTAGCGACTATAAAAGCCGTTTGCTCTCTTCAGTTTCCCACGAGTTGAGGACTCCTCTCAACGGAAGCATCAATTTCATCGAAGAGAGTCTGTTTGACACAACCATTCCAAGCACCACGAAAGACAAATGGCTCATTCCTGCTCTGAGAAGCAACCGCCTCTTGCTGTCACTTGTCAACGATATTCTAGACTTCTCTCAAATGCATGCTGGTAAACTCCGGTTGGTGTTTGAGTCACGAAGTGTTGTTGACACTGCCAAAGAATGCCTTGAGTTAGTAGAGATTCAAGCCAAAAAGAAGGCTTTGAAGCTGGCTCTTGAGAACAACGTCCCATCTGACCACGAGATGCTCGTGACTGACCATAACAGGGTTCGACAAGTGATTTTGAATATCCTCAGCAATGCTGTAAAGTTCACCTTCGATGGAGGAGTTACATTGATTCTCGACCCTACAAAAATTGAGGTTCCTCATCAGAATCAATCCGAAGGCACTTATATACTGAAGGGAGTTAGAGTGACATGCAAAGACACTGGAATTGGAATCAGTGCTGAAGATCAGAAGAAACTCTTCAAGGCGTTTGAGAAAATCGATTTAGGAGCCAAAGCGTTTATAAATTCTACTGGCGCGGGTTTGGGGCTACTTATATCAAATAGCCTTGTACAGAAACTGAGTCCAGAAAATCTTCCACTCAAAGATTCTAATATTCTTCGGTTCGAATCGAAAGTCGACGAAGGATCAAGCTTTAGTTTTACAATTTATCACCATGACGAAAAGAGTGGCAACGTTAAGCACATTGATCTGGATAAATCGTCACCAGGCGAATTTAGCGTCTTTTCTGAGCACGGACTCGAAATGAGAAATATCGAAGAGCTGAGCAGGCCAGCTGTTTCATTCAGTCTGGGCAACCGCTACAGCTCACAAGGATTAATATTAAGAGAGTCAAAGACTCCCGGCTTAATCCAAGTATCCAATATCCTTGGCTCCCTCATGTCAATACCTTCTCAAGCTCAAATCAACTGTAAATGTCCAAGAGTACTCATTGTTGATGATGATCCCTTTAATCTCACTGCTCTGGATCAGATTCTCAAGCGCCTCCAAATCCCATGTCATTGGGCCTTCAATGGTAAAGAAGCCATCGAAAAAATAGAGGCTCGTAAACACAACCGTTGCGGTGCATCTTGCAGGCAATATAAAGTTATGTTCCTCGATTGCAACATGCCAATTCTGGATGGATTCGAAACTGCAAGACGATTACGACAAATGGAGAACAAGGGCGAAGTAGACAGGATAACGATTATTGCTTGTACAGCATTCGTGCAGCAATCAGACGAAAAGAGAGCCAGAGAGGCTGGAATGGATGATTTCTCTACCAAACCTATTAAATTTTCAGTAATAAAGGAGAAGCTGAAAGCAAATGGTTTCTATGATAAATAACTCTACTTGTGTTAGTTGGAATTACAGTAAATATTTTACGACCATATCATTAGAATCATTTTTATCAGAATTAGAAGTTTTGTGACACTTTCTGATATCCTTCGTTTGTTCTATTTTGTTACCGTATCAAATGATGACAAATAACAAAATCTTTTAAATCTCGTTTTTGTTTACTGATGCATGAGAACTCAAACGGACACAGATTTTTATATATGATCGCCCTAAATCAAAGGATCACAATAATCGTCTGAAGCCACAACAATTATCAGAAAACAACTTTCATTATTAGAATAATTTGAAGCCTCTTTTTATGATAATCGGCAACTCTGACCCTTTAGTTTCTCCTTCGAGGTGTCAGATTCATGGTTAAAACAGAATTTCAGACTGAATATTAATGAAACTTGGAATCTGAATATGTTAACTACTTCAACTCTAATTTTATTTTTATAAATCAATTCTCGATTAGCTTGATAATACTACTCAGGGATGTTTATGAGTACAAGAATTTGCCAATAAATTGTGTCGAACTGTAGCGGTTTCGTTACGCAGATCCACTGAAATCTGTAAATTTTTCAGAAGTCATGGATGTTGCTGCAGATTAGAGATGCACTAACAAGCGAATGTTTCTGAATATCATAATTTTATAGAACTTACTACAATTCTTAATCCACGTTAATACATTTTTGCTAAAATTTTTGTAACAATTTCCAGGAGAATCTGAAATTATGAATTCAATTTCTTACTTATGAAATTGTGTTTTTCCCATGTTTATTAACATCTTCCTTTTGGTCCTGGAAATTTATGATTATTGAAAGAAGCCAGTACTTGTGAGCTTCGCTTTCACAGTCATTAAGTTTATCGGCTTCGTGCAAAACTCATCCATCCCAGCTGCTCGAGCCCTGTCTTCATCTGCCTGTTGGACAAACGCCGTACAAGCGATGATCCGCAAATCATCGATCTCACCACGTTTTATCATCTGTTTCAACTGTTTCGCCGTTCCGAAACCATCTAAAATAGGCATGCTGCAATCCAAAAACATTGCTTTGTACTGCTGACAAGAGGAGCTGCATCGGTTATTCTGTCGTTTCACAATTTTATTGATGGCTTGTTGTCCATTATATGCTTGATCACATGGAATCTTTAGTTTTGAGAGAAGTTGTTCGAGAGCGATCAAATTGAAGCTGTCATCGTCTACAATGAGGAGCTTTGGACAACTGCATCCTGAAGATGGAGGCATCGTTGCAAAACTAGACCGTATTGGTTTTGAAATTAGATTTTGAGTAGGAGATAAGTTGAGCAAATCCGATTGGATAGAGTTTGATAATGGACGGAGGACTTTGCTAGATTTGAAACTGAGTCTCAAATTCTGATCACTGAAATTAGGGGAAATTTCTCTGCTTAAAGATGCTACATTTTGGATTTCAATTGCTTCGTCCCAGAAGCATTCGAGCTCATCATAACTTTCTGACAGTTTTCCTTGACTGAAGGTATTTGCTGATTCTTGTTCATACACGTTAAAGTAGAAAGTTGTTCCGACATTCTCTACAGACTGAAATTGAATTGATTCTACTTTTCTTTCATGTACACTTGCAGGATTAAGCCTCTGAACAATGCTGTTAGAGATCACCAAACCTAAACCTGCTCCGGTCGGATTTATTTGGGCGTGGAGACTCGAATATATCTTCTCAAAGGCTTTAAAAAGCTTCTTTTGATTCTCCGAGCTTAATCCGATGCCAGTATCCTGGCAAGAAATCTTCACTCCTCTTATCACTGAGCTTGAATCATCAGGATCAAGACGCGTTGAAATGTTCTCAAGAATGAGAGTAATCTGTCCTTCAAAGGTGAATTTGACAGCATTGCTGAGTAGATTCAACATCACTTGCTTTAAGCGGTTGTGATCAGATGAAAAAACTTCTGTGCCTTCAGTCAAATTATTTTGAAGTTCTAACTTCAGATGCTTTTTGGCAGCTTGCAATTGAAGCAATTCGATGCTCTCTTGAGCTGTCTTGACAATATTTCTGGGTTCAAACACCAGCCGAAGTTTTCCTGCTTGCATCTGCGAAAAATCGAGAATGTCGTTTACAAGTGAGAGTAATAAATAGTTGCATCTGATGGCAGGAGTTAGCCATTTCTCCTTGATCTCCTCTGGAACAGTAGAATTGCTGAGTGCTTGCTCGATAAAGTTGATACTTCCATTTAGGGGTGTGCGTAGTTCATGAGAAACAGAGGAGAGAATAAGAGATTTATGTCTATTGCTCGCCTCAGCTTCGATGAGCGCGTCTCGATCTGTCATATCCGTTATATTAACGACGATAACAGGCTGATTCATAAAGAGCGATTTCGAGAATTTAACAGAAAAATTCTTTTTGTTTCGTTTAGTCATAGGATTACTCCAAGCAATTTCAACTGTGACGGATGCTTCTGAGGTCGTACTTTGAAACAGGTAATTCTTTATCCCTCCTAAATATTCATCTAGTGTCTGTCTGGGATTTGTTTGCTAATAATATCAGATAAATATTTTTTCTTGAATGTGAATGTATACCATCATATTTTCATGTGATTCATGCATTTTCGACAAAGTGACTACATCAACCAGAGGAAATATCGATTTGACCTGAAACTCCGAGAACAAATCTTCTGCTCGCCACTCCTCCTCAGATTGCTTCTCAAACATCACATTTATCGTCCGGTTAGAGTACACCTTGTGATATTGCTGGTCAATAATGAGGATCCCTTGACTAATATCATCAAATATCTTCATAAGTGCTTCATAGTTCTCATAAATCTTCTGCTTTTCAAGAAAATGTATCCTCTCATATTTTTCATTAATATAGATCAGAATGATATATAGAACGAGACCGTGCAGTGCTGCTCCCACGCTCGGAATCGGATTTTCCTGGTCTCTTATTATAAAATAGAGGAAAAAGCCAATTTGAGCAGTTGCTGTCAACATCTTCATCCACCAATGAGCTAATAAAAAATAAATCGCCGCCGCCAAAAGAGAGTATGAGTATGCCCATATATAAACTCCTGGTGTATCAAGCCTCTCTATCGATATATTGCCAACTATAGGGTAGAAGCTGGCTGATGTGAACATCACGCCTATGTCAAAGATGAGATTGAGTATTCCAAGATATCTTTTCAGCCTTTGAATGAACCTCATGACCAAGCTAAGGCCAACCACACCCACTGCAACCATAGTCATTCTTACAAAAACAAGAGTTTTGGACTTGGGATCGATTGTGACTGAATTTGTAGCATACATTATGACGTAAACAACTGCAAAAACTACACCCATGTAGAAGACCATGGTCACTCTTTTTCGGAGTTGGAGGACAAGGTCATGTGAGTACGCCTCAAAGTGATTCTTGTTTCTGAACTGAAGTAAGCAGTTCATTTAAAGAGAGAAAGAGCAAATAAAAATGCGATAATTTATTTATTTGAATACTCAGTGCTTGCGTTTTCACCTAAATTATTTATTTTGTTTATTGGAGTTTAACTAATGTTCCGTATTGTTTCGTTTCTATGAAATAGGAAAAAGAGTCAGCTAGTCATCGTGGCTTTTCGGAGTTTTGACTAATCTCTAGATCTTGAGTGATCTGATGGGTGACAGCGATTTTGCTCTGTTGCCACTGCGTATTGTTGTCTTTGGTCTAAAATACTTGACTTTTGATTTGTTATAATTTACTTTGATTACTTCCAAATTAATAATTTTTCCAATTTTCGAATTTCATTTATCCCGCAAAAGTTCACATTCTAAATCTTCATTGAATTTTATCTCTGAATTTTACTTAGATATGCAGGTATACATTCCATCATGTGTAGAAGAGTTTTGATGGATAAACTGGAAAGAACTGTCAAAAAGAAATATTATGTTGATAGAAACTGTTGGTATCTATTATGGCATAGTTTAATTCTCTTATTTTCTCATTTCACTCTACAATCTATGATAAGTTTGTTCCGAATAATTGGTGTCACTGAAAGAAATTAGTGCTTAGTAGCGTTGTTCCCGAGTCGCTAAATTTATTGGTGTTGTGCAAAATTCATCCATTCAAGTCGCTCCAGTCTTGTCTTCATCTACCTGTTGCACGATACAGCAGCACAGGTGATTATCCTAAAGCCATTGATCTCTACAAACTATAATTCATATTATGCGGAATCTGCAAATTTAAGTCCCCGAAGGTATTAATGAATTCAAGTTGTTTCTATCTTAAATCAGACAGAACAAGAAAAGAGAAATCAGGTGTTAATACTACTGAGAGGTCACAGGGAGGACCACGAACTGTGGATTGCAATACACTCCGAAAAGAAGACTGTTATAGATTTTTCATTTGATTTTCAAATATTTACATTAAATGGATTTTCATAGAAAACGACAGAAATAACAACATCATTTGAAACTTCTCACCTATTCGAGCATTTTTCTCTCTCTTGCTTAACGAAAATCAAGTAATATAGCCTATCTCACCTCGGCAAATTGTATTTTCAAAGAACTAAAAGTTGTTTAAGATGATCGAAATAGAGAAACATCCCAACTTAGACATAAATCTAAATAGACTTATAGAAATATGAAGCTTCTTTCTATAGTAACTCATGATGAAATGTTTTACTCTCATCTCTTTAATAATCAACACGAAATATGTCTTTTAGGATTTGTTTTCTGAAAAATTTAAATTCTGAGATGGCTGCAGAGAGGATTGCTCCGCCTAGACCAAAACTATCTTATATTTTCTCCAATTTGGCTTTCGGGAGGAGGTAATGACGTCCCACAAATCGAATTTCATGTAAATTAATTTTTAGTTTTTTATTTTTCACTCATATAACAGAAAGAATACAATCTATACACAATAGAACAAATTGGAACCTTTTTTAATTAAAAACTGGCCAAGAGTCTGATTAGCATTCCTAAATGTTTTGTCTTAATTAATAAAAAGTACGATTCAAAAATATCAGGACATATGAATATTTTTCTTCAGTTCAAGAAGGAAAGTCATGCAGAGGCTTATGAACATGACCTTGAATTGCAAGTTGCCAAACGATTCTGGATGATCCTAGTTTTTACTATCGCTGTGGTTGGATTTATCATAATCAACTGGATTCTCACAAAAAGTCTCACGCTGCAGCCATATGATATCGGAAAAACAGTAGCGACATTTGTTCTCTTGGCAGGAATTATCATCTTAAAATACAATTTTCGCAGATGTAAAAGGTATATCAGCAAAATTAATTTCTTTCTGGACATTTGCATGATTTATTGCGTTTTCGTACCTTTTCCTTATATGTACAGAGAGGCGCTAATGGTATTAACGAAAGTTGGGGTGTGGGTAATGGCGTGGACTTTCAGTATCATGGCTATCTCGGCTACTTTTGCAATTTCGAACTGGTGGCTCCGAACTCTTGGTCCCATCTTCCAAGTTGTTTTTTTCATGATTCCCATGATACAAGAAGAAATATTATGGCGCGTTATTTTGGTTTTCATTTTTGCATACCTATTCATTTATGTCTGCTACACCTACATCGGTGAGAGGTATCAAAGGAAGGATTTCCTAGAGAAGCGGAGAGTTTATGAAAACTATGAGGCATTACTGACGATTTTTGATGATATTATCCAAGGAATCATGATAGCAGACCCTAAATACAACTTGATCTATTCGAACAGGACGATCGATTTTATGTTTGGTCAGCAGCAAGTCAATCGTTCATTAGAATATCTCTTTTCGCAGATCCAAGTAAAATCGACAACTCCTCAGCTGGATACCATGTCAACAGAGCGCATTCAAACCACTTATGATGAATCGGTAACATATAACACTGTTCTATCATTTTTAATTCAAGTATATGATAGGAACCTCAAAATACTTTAAAAGATTACATGGATTTAATATCAAAGTTCCTTTTTCTTCCCAACTCGCCTGAATCTTTAGTAACAGCTGAAACCGTGTGGTGGGATTCTGCAATCTCCAATCCACAGAAAAAGTCATTTTCGATTAAGTTCACAACCTCTCTTTTTATGGAAAAGAATGTCATTGTTGTCAACGTTGCTGATACCACGGACAGAGACTCCTTGATTGCAGCTCAGGCAAGCAGCGAATATAAGAGCCGTTTGCTCTCCTCGGTTTCTCACGAGTTGAGAACTCCTCTCAATGGAAGCATTAATTTCATTGAAGAGAGCCTATTTGACACAACCATCCCAAAAACCACAAAAGATAAATGGTTAATCCCTGCTCTGAGGAGTAACCGCCTATTGCTGTCTCTGGTGAACGACATTCTTGATTTCTCTCAAATGCATGCTGGCAAACTCCGCTTGGTATTCGAGTCACGGAGCATTGTTGATACTGCCAAAGAATGTCTTGAGTTAGTAGAGATTCAAGCGAAAAAAAAGAATTTGAAACTGACGCTTGAGAATAACCTCCTACCTGAGCAAGAAAGGATATTGACTGATCATAATCGAGTCCGGCAAGTGATCCTGAATATACTGAGTAATGCTGTAAAGTTCACTTTCGAGGGAGGGGTTACTTTGATTCTCGATTCCTCAAGTGTTGGAATACCCCAAGGAAATCAAGCTGAAGGCGGCTATACTCTAAAAGGAGTTAGAGTGACATGCAAAGACACTGGGATTGGAATCAGTGCTGAAGATCAGAAAAAGCTCTTTAAAGCGTTTGAGAAAATCGATCTAGGAGCCAAGGCGTTCATCAATTCAACAGGAGCAGGATTAGGTTTGCTAATCTCTAACAGTCTTGTACAAAAGCTTAGTCCAAAAGATTTACCTCACAAAAAGTCAAATATTATCCAATTTGAATCGAAAGTCGACGTAGGAACAACCTTTTCTTTTGATATTTATCACCATAATGAAAAAATTAGAAAAATTAAATACATCGACTTGGAAAAATCATCTTCAGAAGAACATAGTGTTTTTTCTGAGCATGGCCTCGAAATCAAAACTATTGCAGAGCTCAACAGGCCTCTCTCGTTCACTACTGCTAAAAGGATCAGTTCACAAGGATTATTATTAGGGAGAGATTCACGAACTCAAGGTTTGATTCAAACAAGCAGCAACTTTGACACTCTCATATCAATACCCTCTCAAGCTCAAATCAACTGTAAATGTCCAAGAGTACTCATTGTTGATGATGATCCCTTTAATCTCACTGCTCTGGA
>ENA-UOUE01001296-UOUE01001296.1-compost-metagenome-genome-assembly--contig:-NODE-1296-length-16358-cov-8.428782_pt1 | contig 16358 bp, 18 predicted proteins | sample MGYA00238146_ERZ747223 | MGnify/ENA primary metagenome ERZ747223 (study PRJEB28781, sample SAMN06268865) | compost metagenome | isolation source: single cell | place: USA: California, Emeryville, Joint...
CGCTTGTGGCATTTTGAGGATCCTGCTGCCTGTTAGAGGCGTCTGTTGGTTGAGCTCCTGGTTGGTTGCCTTTCATTCTAGAAGCTGCAAATCGTTTGGGAGGGAAATATGTTGTTGTTGTGTTTTTTAATTCTTCAAATTAGAGGAATAATTTTATGCGAAACATTGGCTTTGTTCTATTTCAATAACGATTAATAGGGCAATGAAATACGTCAAATATACTGAACCCAGGTCCTTCGACAAAGGAAACTGAAATCGTCCGTAGATTCCAACTGATTCGCAATAACAATAAGTTAATAAGTTCATGACTTTTTGTAATGAGTTTTTTTTTTTTACTCTCTGGGAATGTACCTTATATCTATATATATATCTTCGATAAATACTACAGCAGTTATATTATCCGATTGCGCGAGAAGCTCACTAATAATGGGTTAATTATGAAAAAATGTTGATCAATACAAGCTCACAGACCCCCTTTGGAGCATCAGGGTTATTGTGCTAAGGAATAAAAATTGAATTTTGTTTCAATTTTATTTCAAAAAATAAAACAAGCAGAGGTCGTTGAGCAATGCGTTCACAAGCAGAGAAGCATAGAACAATCCAAATCATTTCAGAAAAGCTGAAAACAGATTCTCCAAGTACTTTGCAAATCTTGTTAACAATGAAATAGACCCAAAATTTGCCATTTATTGTAGAAAAAATTGAGAAAAGAAGGACAAGCTTGCCTGGAGAGAAAAGAGCAAAACAAGTTGTGACAGTCTGTTTAAATGATCTGTTAAGCAATGTGAAATCTACAGCCAATCCTTCAAGTCAGTTCTCATTATTGATACTCTGATAATTTACACTCATATCATTGCAGCCACACCAAAAGAGAAAACTAGAACGAAGCAACCTTCACAGCCACAGAACGGAATATCTAAAGATCAAAAACCTCCTTTGAAACCCGAGCTCACCCATTCAAAATCAAACAGCGCGAATCAATTTATCAAAAACATTGCTAAAACAGAAAAGGCGTTTACAGATAAGCCCAAAACTTCAGTCTCTCCTCAGAGATCATTATCTCCGAAACAGACTTCTAACCTCGCAATCAGCAAGGCGAATACCAAAAAAACTTTGACGAAAACTTCAAACAGCACTTCAACAGACCAGCTGTCACGTCCAAAGAGCACCATGTTAGCTAAGCCCAAAAAAGAGAGCAAAATTGAGGATGAAATAGAAACGCAATTACTCGCTGAAAAACTTGGTAGAATACCATGCCTCCAGCCGTTAACATAATCAAAATCATTATAGCACAGTTTAGCAAGTTGAATCTAAACAACAAACGGCCCAAGTTCACGTTTGGTAAATCGAAAAAAGACATGATTTATGATGTAAGCAACATGGCATGACCTTGGTTAACCTTTTGATGGATGTTTGCAGCTGAACCTTGAATGCTTGTTTGTGCTGGGCAAAAAGATCTCAAATTTATATGAATGCGTTTGCAAGGGTACTTCAATCTATGTCCCATGTAGAGAGTACATACAAATATCTATCGCAAGGAATCGAGAACATTTTGAGGTAAAGGAAAAAAGATTATCAGCTTTGAGTCGTCTTGTGTTCAATAGAAACTTTTCAAAGAGGAGAATTTAAGAGTAACTATCAAAAACTATTTTATTCTGGAGAAAATCTCGATAATCACGATCCTTTACTGTTTCATTGAAGACAAAACTGACGACACGCTTAATCTCACTTTTAAGAGCATTCTACAGCTGGTTTACCAGAATATGATAATATTTTTGGAGCAACTTTACTGCCGTTTGATTTCAGAGCCGATGTTTAAGGTAAATCCACTCTCATCAACCGAAATCGATAGACCATTTGCTATAGAATTGGAGAGACAGCTTAATGAATGTGCTTTGCAAGGAATTCCACAGCGAGGAAGATATTTTCGAAAAACGCGATGAATTTCTTGAAAGAATGAAATATAATTGCCAATTGATCAAAGGCAGCATCAAAAAAATGTAATCACTTTTCGATCGATTGACTCCGAACTCACAATGCTATATTTCCTTTCAACAGCTGCTCAAATTATATCAGCAATAAAGAATTGCACTACTGCATTAATATGATAATGTTGCAAGCCGACAAGATTACTGTTGAGGAAGGCGATAAAAGATTATTGGATTCATTTTCACTTTATGTACATTTTTTTGAAGAGTTCTCGAAATAATAAATTGGTCATTGCACAGGTCAATGAGAAAGAAATGAAGGCAGTTGACCCTTTGAAGATGCCGAAACCGACGAAAGGGACTAATAAGCAAAAAAGCATCGACCTTGAAAGTTTGGAAGGTACTACCGAGGCTTACCTTCCACCAGTTTCAACCCATCGTTACACGCTTGTGATCGATCTTGACGAAACGCTTGTGCATTACGCCGAGGTTGAAAATCAGCCAGCCATGTTTACTGAATAATTCGTTTTAGATGCAAGATGAAGCAAATGAGCTACGAATTAGGCCTCATGCTGAAGAATTCCTGAATGAGATGTCTCAGTACTATGAAATCGTTGTTTTTACTGCTGCCATGCAAGATGTAAGAAAGTTATTGATTATTAAGGAGTAACGATAATTTTTTTATAGTATGCAGATTGGGCCATCGATAATTTAGATAAGAATAACTGTATTTCTTATCGCTTGTATCGACATCATGCCTCGGTTGACGGAAATGGATACGCAAAGGTATAAAGCGCTTGGTTGGAGATTGATTCTGATTATATTTTTAAAAGGATTTATCTCTACTTGGAAGAGATCTGTCAAAAACGATTATTGTGGATAATCTCGCTGAAAACTTCAAACTGCAGCCTGACAATGGTATTTTTATCAAAGCTTGGTATGACGATCCAGAAGACACGGCTTTATTGGAGTTAAGTCCGCTGCTTAGAGGTAGGATATAGCGAAATTAGGAATTTGTGATGATGATATTTTTGTTCATTTATCTAGAAATTGCGACTCGACGTGTCAAAGATGTAAGAAGAGCACTCAAGTCTTTCAGAGAACAAATGATGGCGAATATAGAAAAAGGAATCGATGATCCACATTTACATCTGACACTGGAACAAGAGGAAGTTGAAATAGACTAATCGAGCCATAGGATATGATTTTTTCTATGCAATTATTTACAAATAGTTTTGTTTGCTATTATTATTTTTGTTGTTCAGATAGCTCCAAAAGGATGGGTCTTGGACCAACATAAAAGGCTATTAATATATTGTATTATCTATCCTATATTATTTCACTTATTTATTTATTGTTATGAAATCTAAAAATCTTTTTTCATTGAGAATTGCTATAGAATGCTATGTATATAAAACCAATTATTATTGACTATTATCTCAAAAAGGCCTGTGAATAATAAGTTCTATGAACGATATAAGCTTGCAGGATGCAGCCACTGATGAAGATTGCCATTGAAGAAGAAGAACAACAATAATCTGACTCATTTAGCTAGTAGTTGTGCATTTTAACTATAGAGTTTTAACTGCTATACAATAAGATAAACCAAGGTCACACTATTCATATTCGTTCGTCCCGTTTTGAATGAATATTAGCCCAAAGATTTGCTCTGCATTTGTTTGTGTGAGAATTCTCTCAATTAACGATAAATATTCAAATTAGAGTAGTTAACAACAACTCAAAATTCGATTGAGATTTTAATTTTCAAAACATCAAGCGATGAACAAGGAAAATATGCCAATCTACGTGGGTAATAAATACCTCCAGAAGCCTATCTCAAGCCAATCACCTAACTTGCGTAAAAACTTCTTTTTACATTAAGTCTTTGAACTTATCCCCGCAGTGGCATCGAAAAGGACACCTCACCGTGGATTAACTTGCAAAGACACCAAAAACTCTCAAACCAAAGTCATTCCTCGAGCTTCATCAAACACCTACCAACCTCGGATATTCGAAAAGAGAAACTCAAATCCTTCGTGTAATCCTCTCCTGGAAGTTGGACTTTTTAAAGAAGAACTCAAAAAATCTACTCAGTAAATTCACCGTCCCGTATACGATGTTTATTTCTCGTTGCAGAAGCAAAAATACGCCGTTAACAACAAAAGCGTCGAAATATTACACCATTGAAAACCAAGGACACGAAAAAGCACTGTTTGATGGAATTGAGCGTGATCTAGACAAGTATGCGGATAAGAGGGTGAAAGAAATGTATAAGCAAACGGTCCTAACAGCTAAAACGACGAATATTGATCAAAGTCAGACGAATGCGCAGTGGATGACGCGAAACACGTCTTGGGATAACGAACCGACGACAGATACTCAGAAGAACTTGAGGAAAACCGGCTTTGATTCCTTTAAGCAGTTCATTGCGGTTGCAGAGGGCAAAGAGAGAAAAATTGCATGCTCGATTTATCAAAAACTTAAAGCCAAGGCACAACAGCCATGTGAGAAAATATCTCTTGACCAACTGGCTAATTTCTGTTTATCAGTATCAAGAGAAGGCGATGAGAGCCTAAATGAACTAGATGGCGGCGTTCCCGAGATCGGTACAATAAAATCAATGAATGAGGTTTTCTCAAGGCCAAGTTATCAGCAGGGAAGAGTAATCATTAATTGTAATGAAAGTTGACGGACTAATTGCGCATTTGTACAGATAGCTAAGACGATAAATTCGATCGATAAAGACGATATAAACGACTCAATCAACCCAGATACTCGAGGAAAGTCGTTTGCGATTTACAGCAAGCGGTCGAACAGTCAGGGTAAAATTGAATTACATTCTCCGTATCGTAAAAAGGCGGAAAAAGGAGCCTAAATACAACCAATGCGATCACCAACCGAGACAGCGGAGGCGCTGCCCAACTGTTATCAGGCACTGGTTTGGCTTTAAAACCATATGAGCCCAAAGTGACAAAGCATGAGCCTGTTTTGGTAAATTTTTTTGCAAAATATCCTATATATTTACCCCCGACAATTAGAAACCGAGACTTGAGCTGGTTCGCCCACAAACACAAGGTTATAAACCAAAAGTAGCAACAAGCAACAACATGAGTTTGACCTCCAACAATTTCTGGGAGTCCGTTGCCGTGAACGATAGCGAAAACAGGAAGCGCACTTATGACGAGTTCAATGTGGAAAAGCAGCTCGGACAAGGATCCTATGCTGTTGTTAAATTGGCAAGAGATAAAAAAACGGGCCAGAAATACGCGATTAAAACCTATGAAAAATTCAAGCTTTATGACGCCCAGAGACGCAAGAACGTCAAAAATGAGATTATGATACTCAAGATGCTGAATCATCGCCACGTCGTTAAACTCATCTGCACGATTGACACTACTAGTCAGGTAATTTATTCCCTTTGTTCTCTCTGGATGTGCTTTCTAAACTCATCTTTTAGATTCATCTTGTCATGGAATTGGGAGGATATAGTTCCTTACATAGCTACCTCAAAACCAAAATAGGACGTCGTTTGGAGGAGGAGGAAGCGAGGACGCTCTTTAGACAGATCGTGGAAGCTATCGACTATCTTCATAAGAAGAATATTGCACATCGAGATATCAAACTCGAAAATATCTTACTTGACGAAAGCCATAAAATCAAAATCATTGATTTTGGATTCAGTGTAGTCACTCAGAAGGATAAGCTTCTGAATATTTACTGTGGAACGCCCTCTTACATGTCACCAGAGCTTGCAATGAAAAAGGACTATCAGGGATGGCATGCCGATGTTTGGGCTCTAGGAGTGTTGCTCTACGTTTTCCTATGTGGGAAATTCCCATTTAAAGGTAGAAATAAAACTTTGATGAGATTGTCCTAATGAAAGCCTTCAGGAGCAAATGACCGTGAACTCTATCGAAAGATCTCGCAAGGAAGGTACGAACTGGCAAGTCATGTGAGTAAAGAGGCGAGAGCACTAATATCCAAAATATTGCGAGTGAATTCTAATGAGCGACCCACATGCGAGACAGTAAGTTCATTGTCAATATAAATTGAGTTTTGACTTTTTTCCAAATCGTTTAGATTTTGAAAGATCCTTGGCTCAGTGTTGGTCGTGACTCGCAAAAATTTAATTTCATTTGATAAGAGATTTCAGGTTCTACGGTGACGAATGGGAGGAATGTATGCGAAAACGCATTTCAAATTCGCTCTAAAGATGATTGTCTATATATGATTGTATATATTTATTATTCTTTGAATCTCGTCGAAAAAATGTTAGAGTTTATCTCATCTTTGGTGGTCTCCAAGATTTGTAATGAAAATTGCATTAAGACTCGTATCTAAAATTGACTTTTAAACATTGAAAACATGTGAAGCTAAAACAAAAATTTGTAATCGACTTATGGAGAACGCTAGAGGGCCCGTTAAATGCTCAATTTGCATGCAACGGAGTCATATGCATATCTCAACTTAATTTATCATTCTTTGACTGAAGGTCGGAGAGATAACAAGAGTATTATGCTAGGAAATGGCATTTTTCTCTTGGAAAATGCTATGAAATTTTATTGTCAAAGACTAAAAGACTGAGAAAGAAAATCTTTAGAAATACATACTGATCAGGAATTGACAAAGGGCGCATCTGACGAACAATAAAAAGAACTAATTATTTCAAATTGAGTAATTTTCACGGCTTTCTCGCTCTATGTTTAAGATGATTCAGCTACTCAAATATCCAGCATGAGAATTATGGGACAACTTTGTCTCTCTAGGAAATACGGGTTTCAGCTTGAAATAACGCGTACGATTACCTGTCCTTGGAGTTTTTGTGATAAATGCATTTTTTCAGTATCAATTGCTTTGACTAGTTTCAGTGAGTTGCTGACGATCTGGTAGAGAAAAGAAATTGCTTTTATTTGTAGAGAAACTTTATTACTTTTTCGTAAGCTCCTTCGGCGGCTTCTAAAATTGCTTGATACTCTGTTAAAACTGCCTCTTTTTGATTTAAAGAAGCTTGAAGAGCATTTTGTTCAATTTTCATTTCCGCGAGTTTGGATTCTAGTGCAATTAGGTTCTGGCGGTCTTGAAGAAGTTCTGATGTCACTTGATTTCTCTCATTCTTAAGATATTCTATTTCTGGTGGACTTTAAAGTCATTATTTTCCTTAAGAAGTGATTTTACTGGCTTTTAGCTCACTAAAATTGCTCTCAGCCATGAAAATAGAGGATTGCCTCCGGTTATTGCTGATGTTTTTCCAGAAATGAGAAAAATATTTTTTATTTATGAGCACTTCGAGTGATATGATTTGCTGACAAAGAGTAAGTTTCATTCCAATGCAAATTTTGATAGGAAAACTAAGAGTCATGACTTTACTACGCAGATCGCGGCTCTATGAGGGAATTGGAGCTGCTTGTTGAATCTCTACAATTCATTTATCAGTCACGTGAAGAATCTCATTATTGACTTGAAACATAGGGTAAGGAGCTTCTTAAGATAGGATTTTGATTCAAGGAGTGTCCCTTGTTCCTAGTGGTAATAAAGTGAGAGTCTCAGTTATTAGAAATTAGCGCTTCAAAACCGTATCACCAAATGCCGATTTCCAATCTTGCATTATGCAACCAAAAAAATAAACCTACACGAACAACCTCAAACTCTAACTGTATGTGGATGAATCTCAATCATCGACACAGGACTTCGTTTTTCCGCTTTAATTGAAAAAAAAAAAATGACAAGGAATTTCTATCATGATTGTCCACTTTGCTTTTAATCTTCATTAAAACAAGTTTCTGGCTTACTCCTATGAACCACAGAAAGGATATCATTTTCGTACTGGTCAGACTCTAGTCTGAAAACAACTTTCAGATCCGCTTTCCAATCAAAATAAAGAATCGATAATGTAGTATTTAAAGAAGTTCACAGCGTTGAAAAAATTTATCTGCTAGGTTTCTAAAATTATTCGCGATTCCGAATATTTATTGACATCGGTCAGATAATAGTCATTACAAAAAAAACTTTGAATATCTTTACAACAGCAAATACCCCATGGACCCAAAAACTCAAACTACCTTCAAAACCCAAGAAGTTCGCCAACCTGAAGTTATTTACGCTAATATCAGCGGAGACCAAGAACGTAAATCGCATTTGCTCGAGCCCTCATACTAAAATTAGCATATTTAATTAGCTACAATCATTGAGAGTCTCTGCGTCAGCTGCGAAAAGCAAGGAAAAACCACTCTTCTCCTCTCAAAAATCCCTTTCTTCAGAGGTAACATAAACATAAAGAGCTCCCAAAATAACACAATCCAAACCAGATGTCATTATCTCTTCTTTCGTCTGTGATGAATGCGGCTACCGCAATACCCAAATCCAAACTGGCACGATTCAAGATAAAGGCGTTAGACTCAAAACCAGAATGACTAGCAAGAAAGTAAGACATTTCTTCATCAACCATCAAATAAATTTCTCCCTCTAAGGACTTGGACAGAGATGTTGTCATTTCCGAGCACTCAGCCGTGAAGATCCCTGAATACGAATTCGAGTATTCAAGCTCATCTCAAGGAGCGACCATCAGCACTGTTGAAGGACTTCTCCAGAAGTTTATTACTGACTGCGAGCAAGAATACAAAAGAAGAGAAGTATAATTAGTTGTGTCTGAACCCTCTTGCTAAATGTATTCTTTCAAGGGAACGGACCCAAGTGCTGCCGAGAAAATTAAGACTGTTGTCGAGAAATTGCAAAGAGCTAAAGAAACCACTGGATTTCCTTTTACTCTTATAATCGACGATCCGAGCGGCAACAGTTACATCAAAAATCCTTATGCTCCAAGCTCAGGTATAATATTAAAGCTAGTTTGATGATCTAACATATAGCAAAAAAGACCCTGAGATGAAGATTGAGAAATATCACCCCACAAAAGAGCAATTCGAAGCGATGGGTTTCGATCCAGCCAACGCTATGATCAGTGAAGAAGTCAAAGAAAACTCTGAATCGCCCGAGCAAGCTCACAGAGTGCTTGATTTCACGCAATCACTTGATCAAAACGCTAATCTCAAGGATGAATCTCTCGCTATTCCTGAAACCTGCTATGCATGCATGAAGGAAGGAGAGAGCAGGATGTGCACTATTTCGATTCCTTATTTCAAAGAGTTGATCATCATGGCTTTCAACTGCGATCACTGTGGCAATAAATCACGAGAAGTCAAGGTTGGAGGGTAAATAAAACACGATTTGTAGAACCAGATTCCTGACTCCTTATTCTAGTGAAACATCTGAAAACGCAAAAAAGATTACCTTCAAAGTCGAAAAAGCTGAAGATCTCGAGAGAGACGTGTTCAAGTCTGAGAGCTCTTATTTGATCATCCCAGAACTAGACCTCGAACTGCTTGCTGGCACCTTAGGCGGTGTCTTCACGACTGTGGAAGGATTGCTTAAGCAGATTCACACTCATTTAAAGGAGAACAATCCTTTCTTCGGAGACAGCTGCGATTCCACTCTCAAAAAGCAGATGAAAAAGACCCTTGACAAGTTGGAAGCTTATGCTTCGTTTAAGAATCAAGAGGAATTCACTCTTATTCTGGATGACCCTTTGTCAAACTGCTTTATCCTCAATCCGTTCTATCCAAAAGACGACCCTCAAATCGTAAGCTCATAACAATTGAAGTTTAATAATCAATGAAATTTTGTTAGACGGTTGAGGTTTACGAAAGAACCTATGAACAGAACGAAGACCTCGGTCTGAACGATATCAAGACTGAAAACTACTAATGATATAATGATCATTAAGCATATGTCTCTTTAGATAAAACCCCTCATATCCTTTCCTGAGTATTAGTTCATTTGAAAGTTATCAAGTTTCAATCTTACATAGAAATTGATAGAAATTTTCAATTGTTTCATACATATCTGCAGCGTTATTGAATATATCTACATCATTATATCATATTAATTGCTCGGCTTGTGTCGATAGAAGAAACTTGACTTCCAAACCATTCAAATTCAGAATACAAATCCCAACCTCAAAAAAAAAAACTTGAATGCTTTTACTCCAATAAACAGATCAATCTACATTGCGCCGGGCGCACTTGGATTGAAATTAGACAAACGCTTTTTCAAAAAGAGCCAAGATGAAGAGTAAACTCTGTCAGTGGTGACTACTCACTTAGAGTAGCGGCATTATTGTTCTCATAATCATCCGTTTTACACTGTGAAGGAATGTATTAGCTAAAATAGGAGTTTTGAAGACTTTCGTAGAGAAGATTCAGGATTAGCGTTTAATTAAAGAAGTTCACAGCATTGAAAAAATTTATCGGCTAGATGATTAACCTGATTGGCTGAATGATTTACCTTACTTATCAAAACTGATCAGATGGAGTTTCCTCCGAAATTTTGATTGTTCAGATAGAATTAAATGTTGAAAAGGAGAAATACGAAAAATTTGTTTGAGAATCTTTACCCTGCCTTACTACGAGGCAGGTAATGTAGGAAGGAGACTTTCAATAGAAGGAGAATCGAAATGAAATAGTGCTACTTACATTAGCATCCTTAGCTAATCTATTCAGAACCTTTTATTTTCCAGAGGGTACAATCATTGATAATTCTACTGTAAGAAGGATTGGTTTGGTAAGCTATTTAGTTTGTCTCACACGCTTAGTTGTTCTTAATTTCTCGTTAATTAAACGTTTAGTATACTTTTATTTATTTTTTTTGATACTGCTCGAAATACTCATCGAAAAATAAGTAACAATATCAATTTCAACTCCGAAATCTAGATACAATCAGCCAAACTACCTTGCTGATGACCCTCCTTCCTTCAAGCTCACTTTCCTGAGGCAAACTTCACAGTGATTTCTCTGCCACCGAAATCAGCACCGTCCATGCTCGCTTAAATTCAAAAATATTATAAGTACCTCTTTGAAAAATGGTTAGGGTTACATATTGCCTCTTCAGCATCTTTTTCATATTTAAAAATCACAAATCCATATCCCGCTGATCTTCCCTAAAACCGAAAATTCAGCTTTTGTAAATCAACCATTTCTTACCGATCGATCGGTTGCAATATCAGCTCTGATCACTTCTCCATATTCTCTAAACACGTCTTTTAATTCCTGCCATTCAACATCCCAAGGAAGATTCTTAACAATAATTTGCCATCCTCCTGTTTTTGGATCTACAAATGAATATCAGCTGATTTGCACTCAAGTTTTCAGGATATTTACCATAACCATCTTCTTGATCTCTGTCTCTATCTCTTCCTCTGGGTCTATCTCTATCTCCTCTAAAATCGTCTCTATAGCGAGGTTTTTCTCTATCATATCCTCGGTCATAGCCTCTTGTATAGCCTCCTTTCTTTTCACGAGATCTAGATCTACTATAACGACGACGATCTCCGTTTTGTTCATACTGTTGTCCTTTTTCTTTCTCGTATTTCGCTTGGTTTTGGTCATCCTTTCCACAGTTAGATCCACAATCTTATTATCAATAATTACTTCGCGCAAGTAGATCTCTCGGCCATCCAGCTTGGTATTGTTCAGCTGCTTTATGGCATTTCTAGCATCTTTTTCGGTTGCAAATTCGACCAGCCTTTTTATTTCTTAGAGGGTACTTCTGATAGCTTTACATACGCGCAGCCTTTCGAATTTCCTTTAGCATCAGCAAATATATCTACATGAATAACATCGCCGGCCTTCCTCATGTAATCTTTCAAATATCTCCAAGACGTTGTGAAATTCAAGTTTCCAACAAAGATTCTTGTCGACTTGCTTTCAGTGCTACGACCATCGCGATCGTCAGCTCCTAGATATATGTGAGACCATGTTGATAATAGTAAGATCCGATGAGAATGGCATTCACTCTTTGAATCTTAGAGGATGACTTACTTGGTTTTTTGAAATCGGATTGTATGACATCATCAAGAGCCATTCCAAGTTTCTCTGTGACTGGTATGTCCTTTTTACTTTCCATGAAAAGTTTGACAGAAATTAATTGAAGATTTTTTATTGTAGAAATTATTTAAATTTAGAAGCTAAGTATCTATTAGCCAGAAAGCCGGAAGCTTTGTTAAAAAAAAAGCTTCCGCTTGAAGTAACAGTTTGGGCTAAACGTAGACAGTCCTAAGCATGAGAAATTAATGCTTTTCTGCTAGAGAAACAAACTCGTTTCTGTAAGCAGGACTTTTGAGTTTCTGCTGGTTCTTCTTAGTATGCGTTTATAGAAAAATTCATGTAACAGTTTTCCAAAAGGAAATTTTGAGTATCATTTATTCTGATGTGGGGGGTATTTTAATTCGAAAAAATTGCGATTATGACTTTTCGAGGAAGCCGTTTTTCCTGTACTCAGTCTCTTTCGGTAATTAATCTCTGATTCGGTAAATGTCTTTTAAGAATTAGTATAGGAGAGGGATTTAGGAGTTTGATATTCTTATGACTGTTGCTGGAGTTTAGGATCAATAAGGGTTCTCAAATGACTTTCAACAAATTGTGTGAAAATTCTCATTTAAGCTGTAAATTTACTTGGAGTTTTGAAATAAATCTCAATATTCCATGTTTTTTTAATTCAAATATCTGTATTAACTTAAATTTCTTTTAACATTTATCTAAGTTTTGCTGCTGATAGTTAAGCTATCGAGAAAGGATTCCATCTATTGATGAACCGAATCAATTACCAAAAAAAGGGCTTCATTGTCATGTTCCAAAAAGATAACTATCAGATAATAGTAAGCCATTGCTGCTTTAATATCATAACCGATTACGCTCGCTACACTTCAGAGCATCAAGAACTGAATGAGGTTTCTATTCATGAAAAAACGTCCGAGATCTCGCCCGACAGATATGTTGAATATTTCAATGAAGAACACAAAAAGATTTTCAGTTCTCTGCTTTCTGAAATTGCATTGGTAGATAATTGCAATAAATACAGAAAATATATTAAAATTATCAAAATGAATTTTTGTTTCATTATTACATTGATGATACTTATATATATTAGTATGCGATACTAATTGGAGATGGATCCGGCAGCAACGATTCGTTTTCCATTTATTCGAGCTATTTGGACTCTGACAGAAGATAGTGGGGTACAACGCAGGCTACTAATTTAATTACTACTCTTTTACTGCTCACATTATGAAACCAATGATAAGCAATGTTGCCATAAGAAATACGAATACAAAAGGCACTAGTGATGGAAGATCAGGAATGAAAGAATTAATATTACTCAAGGATTACTAAAAATTGCTCTGGGTTGGTCAACAAATAGAGAATGTTAGTAATTAGGCAACATGGTTGTCCGAGCTTGTAGCGCGCATGGTTATCTCCTCATTATTATTTGACTTAGCTTTCGTTTGCCTCAACAAGAGATTTTAACATCAGAGAGTGGAAAGACTTGATTATTCTGAAAAGTCATTGATTCTCAATTAGATTTGAGAGTTAATAATAAATATTTAAATAAGCTTATAGAAAGACAGAAATTTTTTCATGTGGCATATTTTGTGCTTTTCTTCAATTTTTTTGAGTGCGACAAGCAAGAACGAGTGCTAGGGTCTGTAGATCAAACTTACTTTAAAACAATCTCTAACAAATTTGTGTATTAACTCTGGGAACATGTAGTTTGGTAACTCAGTTTTGAAAACTTCTACATCTTGAATGAAATAATAGAATATCGAAATGTACAACACAATAATTTGATGCTAAACAGAATGACTAAAAAATAATTGTTAATTCATCTAATGCCAATTAACTCTAATTTTCAAAGATCAGAGAGGTTCATAAGAGAACTTGCTATACAGCGCTAAGCCAGAAATACTGTGCAACACAATACGATTCACAGTTCTTCAATCAATTCGACCAAAATTAGATAACGTTGAATCAGTAAAATAGTAGAATTAGAAATAGTAAACCAGAAGGAAATCTCTTTCCATGAAATTTTATGATGATATCAATACTGTTGTGCTCATTTGGTAATTTACTTTTTGTCCGAGCAACTTAGCTAGGAGAAGCCCCTAAAGTTCATAGCTTATCAGAGCATTGTGTATACAAATAACTTATTAGCATTACTTTCTTATTATTGTTTTTTGAATAGTAAATTAGCTAAAATAATTTACTTGATTTACTCGTCATGCTTTTAAAAGCTACTAAATTTTATGATACTTGTGATTAATATTAATGAAGAACTACTCTAATTCCACTATTGTATATATCTTTTCTTCAGCAGAATACTGGCAATTATATTTTCTCATTAATTTTAGCGAAATCTATTTGAATTAAATGATTGAGAATATTAAAGTAATAAAGTAATAGATTCAATCTCTTTACTTTATCATTAACGAAACGTGAGTGAGTTTATATCAATTATTGTGAAAATTCAATGACCAATTTTTTCAACATTTACATTGAAATATTATTCACTTGGTGAAGCAATTTTACCAGAAATACATTAATTATGTCTTCAATATTTTTTGATCGTAGGATACACAAAGCTAGCTCTCCCGATTCTTCCTTAGAAATGCAAGTATTAAAATAAGACCCTTAATTACCCCCATCACAAGGTAACAAGAATGCAAATTTTATGCAGCACTCGATCCTAACCCTACAGATTGCTGCTCACTTGCCAGAAGAATCGACGCGAAGCTTAGCTTCTTGCATTGTGCGGTTATTAAATGTTAATACTCCCAGCATTTTTAATTTTTATAAATTTTCAAAATCACGCTCAAAAAATAATTTGCGCAAGAAATTTAAAGACCAAGTATTCTGATATCAGACTCAAATCAAAGGCAGTTTCATTTTTGTTCCAATTCATTCGGGGCTAACTAACGCAATCACTTAACAACATATTTGGATTCTTCAGCAACTTTCAGTTGTGTGAGCAAAGTTTTCGAAAGGACTGCAATTCTGCTCTTTATCAAGTGGCATATAAAAGTAACAAATTTCTTGAGTCGACTTGAGTAAGTTAGAAAATTTTGAATAAAATGATTCTCAGTTTAATTAAGGATACCTTTTCTGATGTTAATTACGGTCGTTGATTATAAAATTAGGGTCACTGACCATGGATCTCAAACGACAAAAGTCTTACAGAAATCCGAAAAAATAGTTTCAAATCTCTAGATACTCTCAGCAAATACTCTGAGGTGTGGTTTCAAAAGAAAAAATTTGGGATAGATGATCAAGAATTTATCTATTGAAGAATACTTAAAAGGACTGATGCTTTCTATATCTGTATTACTTCACAGGACAGCACTAGAGCCAAAACTTTGCGAAATTATTATTATTTTAATACTGTTTCCTAAAATTTCCATTTCTTTCCTATTATCATTTCTAGGCTTCAGCTCGTGAAACACACTTAACATAAAAACCCTATCTTTACAGTCTTCCAATCAGTTAAGCTTAATTTCTGACCAAATTTTACAATTGTATTGGAAGAACAAAATTGATTCGGTTCAGTGGTTGTATAATAGCATTTTCTTCAACAGCATTTTTCAGGCTCTCTTTGCATATTTCCTCGAGTTATCCACTTCAGAAGTTTATTTGATAGGTATCTTATGATTTTTCTTATGAAAAGTGTTTTAAAAAAACACCGTTTTGGCAGATAATCAACAAATTTGTATATTAGCTTATAGTAGCATTTTTTAACACGTGAATTTCGAGCAACCTGATTCGAGTTCGCGGATTCACATCCGAATCCCAAAAAAAAGCACGTATAAAATCTTTTTAAAATTTTATTTGTCGTTTCATCAGCATCAACTATGAAAGCCGGTAAAACCACAGGCAAAGCCGCTTTGCGAACACTCGCCAATAAAACTGCGCTCAATTTCTCCACCAGAAGATTGTTGAAAGACATGGATGAGATCAAAAATAACACCATCCCAACTGTCGGTGTAACCGCTGAACCTCTTGAGGATAATCTCTTTGTTTGGCACGGTAACATCAAAGGACCTGAAGGAACTGAATACGAAGGAGGTGTTTTCCACATCGAAATCACCATTCCTCAGTCGTATCCTCATGACGCTCCAAAGGTTGAGCTTTTGGGGGTTGACCTTCCTCATCCTAACGTTTTTGGAAGATCTATCTGCCTTGACATGTTAAACAACGAAAGAGGCAGCAGCCAAGGATGGAGCTCAGGCTACACCATTCTTTCTGTTCTTATCCAACTCCAAAGCTTCCTCTTTGAGAAATTCTATGATACTCAAGACCGTAAACCCCAAATCAAAAAGGCCGTTGAAACCGCCAACCAATACAAATGTTGCAAGAAATCTTGCAAGCATGGAGGCAAACTTGCCGCCTGGCCAGCATTCAACGTCAAAGAGACCACTGAAGACTCGTTCAAGGTTTGTGAGTCAGAAAAGCAGCTCTTCGAAAAAGAGCTTATTTGCTACCACACCAAGCTTACTCACAACGAGAATGCTTTGGGTCTTGGTCTCACAATTTCGCGTGTTCCTCGAACTGG
>ENA-UOUE01001298-UOUE01001298.1-compost-metagenome-genome-assembly--contig:-NODE-1298-length-16336-cov-12.769789_pt1 | contig 16336 bp, 14 predicted proteins | sample MGYA00238146_ERZ747223 | MGnify/ENA primary metagenome ERZ747223 (study PRJEB28781, sample SAMN06268865) | compost metagenome | isolation source: single cell | place: USA: California, Emeryville, Joint...
TCCGCAAGTCGAAATGTCACTCCCAACAGAGTAATCATCAACCGTGATTGATACATCGAATTTACTTTACTCTTTAGAAAAAGTGATCACCGGACTTGATTTCAATCCTACCGGAGAATATGTGGCTACCATTGACTGGAAAGGTGTGTGCCTAGTATCAGATCTGAACAAGAACGGCTACCGTTTTCATCTGCAATTTCCCTCAATTTCTTACGTAGGTAAGTTCGAATGCTAACATATTTACTCTCTGCTACACGAAAAATAAATCATTAAACTCTTGGCGATATCAATTTCACTCACATCATTAAACTAATATTTAATAGATCCATGGACTCGTTGCAGATGGAGTACCAACGCAGACGAACCACTGATATACGTGAAGCATAATAACAGACAACTCAATATCCTAGATGCTGAGAAGAAAACTCTCACTTTAAATGGTTCAATACTAATTGAAGATTCGGGTAAGTGCAGCTATATTTTTGTTTTTTCTCTTTTGTGAATTCAAATCTTTTGCCTTATACATGATTAGTTTCCTATATATTCCGAGGAGAAGGAGTCAAAATATGATAATGCATCAAGCAGGCATAACGATGTGCTTGAGTAATCATAATAACGAGTTTTGCTAAGCCTATTTTACAGTTGTTCTTTGATATCCACACATCAGAAAAATGCCAGAGATAAGAGAATCAGATTAATTTCATGACTTTTTTCGCTTCACTTCTCCTCATTTCATTATTTAAACTTGACAATACATTATTTGTTAAGATAATGGGACATACTGGATTGATGTATGCCAAAACGATGGGAATCTTCTGGTTGCTGGTACCTGGAGGAACTATATCAGGATATTTGATAAGCGAGAATTTAAGATTATCAAAACCTTTGATGAGGTTCAACCAGGTAATAATTTGGATTTGTTTAAAAAAGATTTAACGTTTAAACATAAGTTCTAGGAGGTATTAACTGTGTGATATGGAGTCCGAGAGGAGATAAGCTCGCGAGTGCTTCGAGTGATAAAACAGTAAAACTATTGGACTTCAAAACAGGAAAAGTGCTCTATACTGGAAACACTTTAGATAAGAGTAAATTATCTCTTCCAAAATACTTGATCGTCATTCCCTTGTCAGAGTCAGCAAGGTCAGTATGCTTCATCTAGATAAAGGTGAAGCGAAAAGGACCCAGAGAACAAGAATTACTCTCAAGAATGTCGGCCAAGTAGCACAATTCAGATAATAATTCTGTAAATTAGGTTAAGTAATCCTGATCTTAGGACTTCTAATCATCCTTACGACTGAATATTTTTGTTCTCACTGAATATTTTTGTTCTCATTCGTGCTTATCGTAAGTAAGAAACCTCAATTTGCTAAGAATTGTCGAACTATGAGCAATAGACAACAAAGTTGAATCATTAGAATAGGACAATGCAACACGAATTACATCTCCATCCAGATCACGTTGAGCTTTGGAAAAACGAGACAATAGGATTATAACATTATTTTTATTCACTCAAACATTCAATATATTGCTAGATTGTCAATTGATCATAGTTAACAGTAATCACAACAATAATTATTCTAAACAGCTTCGAAGCCGACACTTGGATTCAACTCATTACATTATTAACCATAAAGGTTCTCTGACTTCTCCCAAGGGTAGCGGCATATTGTCATAGTTTCCAAATACCCACTGAAAAGTTAATCACTTTTAACCCATTAAGGCAAAAACATTTCTTCCTTGCTCACGATATTCACAAGTTCAATTAATTTAATTGCGTTGGTGAAACGACAGGCGAATTATATTTCGAAATAATATAATCTCTTGAAAATTAATGGAGACGATATTGCACAAATAATACAGACTAGACCCCAGAGAGCAAAGCTCTCTTTCTCTAGCTTGTTATGATACCAGGTAGATGTTGAGGTTTATGCTAACCATCATCAAGCAGGTTATGTTGTAAATGTAATTCTTTTAGCTCACTCCATGCAGTATTTCCTACTAATCCAAGAGGTCCTTCTCGTTCAATTCGATTATCAGATAAATCTAGGAGGCGCAAGTTCTTCCACACAGTATTTTTTCCTAATGCAATAGCTCCTTCATTTCCTATCAAATTTTTTGATAGTCGCAGAATCATCAACGCGCTCCAAGAGTTATTCTGGGAAATTTTGATAATTGCTTCTTCATTGAGTCCGGAATTGTTGAGGTAGATGATTTTGAGGTTAGTCCATGTCGCATTATTAGCAAGATGGCTGTCTAAGTTTGCGATTTGGCTGTTATTAGCAGTGAGGATTTCAAAATTATATTTTTCAAGAGCCTCAAACAGCTTTGGAGTGTTCTTTGGTCCAATTTTGGCGTCATTGAGCAGCAATTTTTTCAATTTAGGTGGTTCTTTTACGTCAAGCAATGCTACTTCTTCCTCTTCATCATCAAAGCGTCTACTCGAAAGGTCTACTTCGGTTGAGTCTTCTGATAGGTGGATTCTTCTTCGTTTTAACATACTGAGATACAAAATCGAGTTCTGTATTTCGATCGAATTTGAAAGTGCTTATAAAAATTTGTATCAGGTTCGAGTAAATAATAAGTAGGATATTTTTCCAATAGAGATCTGATCTAACAACTCGTTTAAAAAAGCTACCTCGATCTCGGATTAAATGTTCCATTCAAGAACCCTGAACATAATTTCGAAAATTCTAATGACCTACCATCTCGGATAAAATACTGCTACGCGAGTTTCTCTTGAACGAGAAGGTGATAATTCCTGTGCCATCTTAATTCTTGGGAATGCCTTAGTTTTAATACCTGGATTGATCATGTTCATACAACTAGAGTGCAGATTATTCTTCAAATAATGCTGAAACTGGAATTCTTCGATGTACTTGGTAAATACATTGAACCTTTGTTGTATTCGACAGACTTTTTTCTACAATCTCAGTTTTACAACGAGTATTGTCATAGGCTTAGGTTAGTCTTAAGAGCTAGTAGAGCAAATACATAAAGCAAGCCAACTCTTGAATCATTCTTTTTCGGCTTTCGATGTTGACTCTTTAATGGAAATACAGTTATCTTCGTCTCTAGAAACATTATTAAACTCAAGAAGCGATGCGTTGTATAATCTAATTAATTGAATTCATCGTGCAAGCGGAACCAGGTAATTATCATGATTTAGCACAATTTGATCAAGCGCCTGCTGAGACAAGCCGTTATCAATGCAAAACCTCCCTTAAGTAATCCTATACAATCGTAAATACAAATAATCGTGCAAATTTAAAATGGTCAGGGTCTTTAGACGTGGGAATATACTGCTTAATTTAAGATTAGATACTTTCTTTTATCAATGAGAGTTATTGTTAACTCATGTCGTGGACCTCTCTTCACTTATCGACTTTTTGTTGTTTCCCAAAATCTCTTAGAAATAAGTACCTTTTGATCGCTCAGAATGAAACACCCCATTGCTGTCCCTATTTTTATATTCACCCCGTTCAGAGGCAATGTAATGTTCCTAACAGAGGTTTTTATTGAAAAAGCAATCTCAATTCTGAAAGCATTAGAGCCATTGAACTGCGAAAATTTTTTCCTTCCTTATTCCCAAGGAGAGGGTCTCAACTATCAAAAACGATTAAAATAAAAATAAAAATTCTGTCGGGGTTCCAATAGCGGCCACAGTTCAATCGATTTACATCACCACAAAAGGAGAACTAATACTAATTAATCCGAATGAATTATCATGACTCAAGAAACGCAACAGCAGCCCAAAGAAGGGTTCAGTAAAACCCAGAAAAGCCAGACAAGTCAGAGAAGCCAAAAAAGCCAACGAAGTCAGTAACTGGCATTATTCTTTATCGCTACCATTACTAATAAGAAATTTGAGAAGCAGATATTCAGCTAGAGACAAGAAGATGGTTCATCTTCCTTGGAGTTTTTCTTTTTGGGTATGATTATATATATATTTGTGTGGCACTTATAATTTTCTAATTAACTTCGCAAATGCTATGCCCTCTTCCACGGTGTCGTTATTAGAGATGTCGAATATGGAATTCAAATTGAAATAACATTGCGTCTTTCGGTTAACCAGAGGGAGTTTCCCAAATTATGGTGCTTGACTGAAATGATTGAAAGTTCAAAGAAAGTTTCTGCTAGCCTCTAGCCTGATACCTTTAGGCTTCCTAATTTATGTTTATATCTGTATCTCTTCTGATGAAGTCAAAAAATAGCATAAAACTTAGTTTACGCCCTGAATTGTAGTAAAATCAATGGATACAAGTACAGAAAATGTACGGTATTTAGGAAAAAGTAACTTAGATTTCGAAATAAAATCCTAAGCAACGAATATCTTCATTGCTTAGTTGTCCAGAACTATTCTTAATTGATATTTAAAGGTCTATTGCTCCAAAGTCCATCTTGAATTAGTACGCTTTAAGCTTAGGTCAGAACGAATAGCAACTCTTTGACTCTTGGATGATCTCTCTTTTGAAAGACTAGCTTCAGGAGAGTGCGATAATTGTCGTTCATGCCGAAATCTTGAATATTTTGGAGGCTTTTTCAGTGACGTTTTTGGTAAATCCGCACGACGAGTTGTTCTTTTTTTGAGATGCTGAGAAATCTATTTTCAATGCTTTCAACTCCTGTCTGTGTTCTTTGCAGTTGCTGTTGTTTCTACCGATTGATTTACATTTCTGATAGATTTCAAAAATCATCAGGCTCAACGAAACATGAGAGTAAGTTTTATAGCCTCAAGAATGAATATACTTTTATTCTCATGAAATTAAAATTTACAATTCGTGACATCATGAGAAGAAAGCTTTTCTTTAGAATCTCATCTGTTTTGACTGAGGTAGTCGTCTAACAACCAGTGTTCTGCTAGACCTCATGGTGGAGATCTAATATTGACTAGAGGTTTCTTGCATTAGTTAGATTTTTTGGAAAGTCTTTAATTAATAATAATTATGATTCGAATCATATTCTATAAAAAATGATATTGATGGCTCCATAGAATCAAATTTGAGCGAATTGTTGTATTTGTGAGTTATTGTTACAGTACTCAAGTTTTAAGTGCGCATCGAATAAAAATGTGTATGATAAAAGAATTATCACACTTTGTTAAATTGCACATTAACTTAATTAGATGATAAACTCTATTCAAATTCGAGAGAAACCTTCTTAATCATCTTAATTACGTTTTTTCCTCATGAAGAGATTGATCGTGGAATGACTCTTGGAATTTTCAGAATCTATCTATCTCAATCTCCCTTGTTTTAGTGCTAACAAACTTGTTAATGTCCTAGTTATTCAATTTTGGTTCATGATAGGTAATTGCTGAATGATCGCCTTATCAAGTCTTCAACGAAACTCACTCATATCGAAGAATATTTTAAATTACGAAGTCAGCTTATAATTTTCGTTTTTCCATAAGCCTTGGGAAAATCAAGAAGTTGAATGAAAGGATTGGCATTAGTAACATGGATTCTACTCTTGCGTTTTAGCATTTCCTGTTTGTGGTTTTGAGTTCTAATTTGTCTTTCGTCTTCAATGGTGAGGTGTGAGATCAAACTAAAAAGAGGACTCTCCGTTTCGGAACTACACCGAACAATTAACTCTCAGTGTAAATAATTTTGTACTATGAAAATGAATTTAGATCAACTGAGTTTTCGGTACGCAACTAACGAAATGATTTATCGTATTTGAGATCGAGCTTCAGTTCATCGAAGCAGCAGAACCTAGCGACACCCCCCCCCAAATGTGATTCATAAACGAATCACCCAAAATTCTATTTATTTAATTCGAAAGATTAAAAAATAATTATCTTTGTATTTATTCAATCAGAAACAGTCCAGACTCTCAACTAAATGAGTGCCTATTGCTCTAACTGTAATAGTAAAATGTATGGTGATCAAGGTTATTTATGGTGTGATTGTGGTGATGGTGATGGGACATATTATACTCGAAATTCAAGGGAGTATTGCCCTACGTGTGGGGGTGAGATGTATTATGACCAAGGATATTCATTTTGCTTGGGCCGCCATCCAGACGAATCTGATAAAGAAGAGAGCAAACAAGGAATGAGCACAAGTTTCAAGAAATATTCAGAGATAACTCATCCTGAAATCAAAGATAAATTAGAGAAGGGACTCGAGTGCAGCATATGCATGGAGCTAATAAAAAGTATGTTGAAAATCCTTTGTAAAAGACGTTAAGATTTCACATTTTAGAAGAGGAAGCTGCGAGCCTTCCATGTACACATACTTTCCATCAAGAATGTGTTTCAAAGTGGCTTCTTGAAAACCCATCATGCCCATTTTGCCGAGGTAAACTCTCACAGTGAGTTATAATATTTAGGAGGTTGGAGTAGCCTCTCTTGAATTGAAAGATTAAGGGATATATATCTATATATTTGTTGCGAGAGACTCCATAATTCATAAATGAAGTAACCCGTTTCAACCCAAAAAAAGAGTATTGATACAAAAATTTTAGAGCATCGCTATCATATACAACTGGATAGATCATTTACATATAAAGCTAAGAATAGCTTCAATGAACAGAAAGGATGACTGCAAAGAATTCAAGAGTTCTAATATGCAGACTAGTCTCTTTATTGAGAGCTGCAGAATTGACATAACTAACATTGAAAAGAAGGGTTGAAGTCCTTAGCCTCACAGCATTCAACAAAAGGAACCGCATTCTGTAAATTCGATGAAATCAGAAGGTCTCTTGTTTGGACAGCTACTCTCTTGAAACTCACTGAATTCTTTGACGCTGTACTAGTTTACTCTGATTAGATTTATTTATTATGACTCGCATTATTCCTAAAGTGACAAAGTTGTAGCAAAGGTCACAATTAGTTTTTCTTTTTGGCTGATCAGAGGTTGCTGTCTCCATTCTGATTAAGTCAAAAAATAACAAAATTTTAGTTTAGTCCCTCTGTGTGGCTATATCATATGTGGTAAAGTAAGCAACGTTAAGGTATTTTGAAAAAAAGGATGATAGGTTCCTGATAAACTATGCCTTTCATGATTTAGCTTGTCTAGATCCATTTCTCATTTACATATTTAAGAGTCTACTCTATAATCATACTTGCATTGTATTTATTACATCATAAGAAAGATAAGTCAAAAATCTCCATATTTAACCTTTAACTCCAGAATGACCAGCAATTTCTTGAATCTTGGATGATCTCTCGACTGAAAAACTAGTGTCAGAAGAAGTGGATTGGTCGTTCCCACGTTGAAATCTTGAATCTCTTGAACGCTGTTTCAGCACCGTTTTTGGTAAATCAGCAAGATTAGTTCTCTTGTTTGTTGAAGCTGATATTACTATTTTCATTGTTTTCAGTTTCAGGTTGTTTCCTTTTTTGCTCCTGCTTCTAGCAATAGATTTGCATTTCTGATGGATTTCAAAAATCATTACTCCCAATGGAACTGCCGTATTTATTATTGTATTGATCGATATTATCGAGATAACAGCTTTTCCTTGTTGCTCGACTCCTGAGAAATCAGGATTTAAATTCTGTGCGATCGCCAACACTAAATTGAGGGATGCTGCAAGAAAGATACAGACAAAGTTGAAGAAATGCAAAAAGGCGGTTTTTTTCTGGAAATGCTTGATTATGGCTGGAAATATGATGAATATGAACGCCAAGATGGTAATGGAGAGGCATTGGAGAACGGGAACAGTTTGCAATGAGAATATGAGGAGAATGTAGATTGCATTGAAGGCAGTGAGGTAGTATGCAAATAAGAAGTGTGTCTTCTGATTATCTTTGTAATCTTCAAAGAGGAACTCATATTTCTTCTCCAGCCATTGGATTCGTTGGATAGTGCTGGATGCTTTCTCATCTGGTGCTTGGATAGAGCGAGTCATTACTATGTTACCTTCTGATACTCCTGCTTCAGTTTTGCTGTGAGGTTTGTTTTTGTTTTTGAAAATCACTTGTAACTTGAAGAAGCAGAAAACAAGCAATCCTATTGCAAACGAGGCTGTGAAATAACCAAATATGAGACTCATTCGTGAATAAGCGTCCAAGAACAAGCCCATTCTAAGAATCTGCATAATTGAGAATAGCAATAGACTTTGTAGTTTTCCAAAGAAAGTAGCTGCAAAGAAGCTAAACACAGTAGCATATAGTCGTCCAGCAAGGGATTCACTCCTCAGACTAAGGTAATATGTGAGAGATATTCTAGCATTAAATCCGTTTACATCCTTCCAAATCCCCCAACCTCCCGTTTGGTCCACCGTTGTTGACGAGATTGTCCGGGCCTAACTCTGCGGGTGACGAAAGAAAATCCTTCCAGCCCGTGTTGCGAAAAATTTGGGGTAAGACTATATGCTTGACCGGCACTTATATGTGAGTTCGTAGAAGGCAGTAATCGATTTACTGCAAGCTTGAAGTTGCCATAAGCTTTTCATTAAATACATCCAGTCTCATCCATCCAAACATATTATCGGATTTTTTTCAATTCTAATGAAGTTGGTTTTCAAGGAGATCTCTTTGATCTCAAGCATAATGAGCATATAAACGATGAAATATATTTTTTCAAATTTGTTAATTTTTTCTGTAGTGTCCTTAGCTTTTTGTACTGAAATAGTCTTTTCAATTTCTTCTAGATATCCAGCATTGGGATTGCTTGTTGCTTAGACGGAGGGGATGTTCAACCCATTAAAGTCTTTTCAGGACCTTCAGAGGACCTCAGTTGCCTTTGTCTATTGATGGATTACTCTTGAACTTCAGCAATTCGTTCAAGCTCATATTTCCATGTTGCTGCTGATTTAGGATGCGGGTGTTAAGATTTACTAATAGATCTATTTCATTTGATCGTTCTTTATTTCTCATCTTCGAGAAAGTTCTTTCTCAGCAAGCCTTAGATTATACGCTGCCTGTTCCTCGAACTAATGAGCAGAGCAGGGGATATTCACCTTGTTCTTGGTACTAAATCTCCAAAATCTCAGAGCGAGGACTTTGTGAGGTTGTTAATGATGCATGCTCCCTGATAGTAAATCTATCAAGGTCCAGGGAGTCGACCAAATCCTCTCTCTTAGATACAACATTCATTAAGTAGGAGGACTGAATTATCATACTGATAGCCAAATTTCTACTCACTAAGAAGCAATCAGCACGATCATCAGCCTATGATGCAGTTAAGGCTCTCTTATTCGCATACTCGCAGCGTCCAAAAAAAGCAAAGAAGCTTCAAAATTTGAAATTGACTGTTGTTCTCAGAAAATCGTATGAGAAATTCATGAGCAATGATAATGAAACCTTTTAAGCTGGAGTTGATTTCCAAATGCAAACTGATTGAATTGGCTTTGCCGAGTGTTACCTTGGATTACAGTGCACCCGTCGTGTGTTGCAACACTGCTTCCAGGCCCACTATCAGAAATACTCATCTATTCTGCTTGTATATCTAAAAAATTTCAATATAAGCTGGCATTGGAACAGGTGCATATTCATGGATGCTATCTGATAAAACAATGACAGATATGTATTCCATTTTACTTGCATTAAATGCAGCTAACTCATAATCTAATATAACTATATCTTTCAGCACATTATTTGAGATTGAATGGCATTTTTTTACCTGAAAATTAAGTGTATCGTCATTCAAACGTTTTTTAAAATGATTTGTTTAAAGAAAATCACCCAATAATTCCAAACCTAGATAATGTATTTCGAAGTTGCTTGAGCTAATCAAACGGATTTACCTCTAGAATGAGCCAATTTACTTCTCTACCGCTTTGATACAATAGCAAATCCAGTTGGAAAGGAAACTTTACTCAATAAGTGAAGAGCTTAACTTTAGAGAAAGAGGCAAGACAGTATTAATACATAGGAAGTTGCTTTGGTTCTCATGTGAGTTTGATTCAACTATTTATTTTGAGAAAGAATTCTTGCAATCCTCAGAATTTCCCAAGAATACAATGATAGGTTGAAGGAATTATGGGATGTTTCAATTCCTAATTTAGTTACAACTGACTCAGTCAAATAGTGAAAATAATAGTAACCGAAGGATTGATAATATGACAGTGTTCTCTGAAAGATTAAACTGAATTTCTAAGAATCACCTGACATAAAACTGTAAATGAACCCATCCCTTTAAAGTTTTATTTTTCACCATCAGTTTCGCTGATACTAGCAAAGTCATAATATCCAGAAAAAAATAGCTTACTTTCCAAGATAAGTCTCCAACAAATTACACGCTTTTTGATTATATCTATATTCATTTTTTAGTAATATAATTCAAGGACTAATTCATAATTATTCTTTATTTGGTAAGCATTAATTCCATATTTAGAGCATATACTTAAAAAATCTCGTTTGTTGAGCTTCAAGCAGTGTAATCTTCAACTTCGGAGTGGTCGGCACCCCTTTGACCAATGAATGATCTCCCTAATGAAAAGCTAGCTTCAGAAGAGTTCGCTTGGCCGTTCCTATACTGAGATCTTGAATTCCTTGGACGCGCTTTCAGAGACGTTTTTGGTAAATCAGCGAGGTTATTTCTCTTGTTTGGAGAAGCTGATATTTCTATTTTCAATACTTTCAATTCTTGTTTGTTATCTTTGCAATAGCTTCTGCATTTTTGATAGATTTCAAAACTCATCACGCTCAATGAGATGATTGAATTTATTATTGTGTTAGTCGCTATGATCGAGATAACTGTTTTTCCTTGTTGCTCAGCTCCTGAGAAATCAGGATTTAAATTCTGGGCTATAGCCAGCACCAAATTGAGAATTGCGGCCAGTAAGATACAGGAGAAGTTGAAAAAGTGTAAGAAGGCAGGCACTTTTTTTTGGAATGGCTTGATTGTGGCTGGAAAAATAATGAATATCAGTGCCAAGATCGTGATTGAGAAACATTGCATAACTGGAACAGTTTGCAAAGAGAATATGAGGAGGATGTAAATTGCATTAAAGGCAGTTAGGTAATATGCAAAGAAGAAGTGAATCTTCTGTGAGTCCTTGTAATCTTCAAAGAGGAATTCATATTTCTTCTCCATCCATTGGATTCGTTGGATAGTGCTGGATGCTTTTTCATCTGGTGCTTGAGTAGAGCGAGTCATTACTATGTTACCTTCTGATACTCCTGCTTCAGTTTTGCTGTGAGGTTTGTTTTTGTTTTTGAAAATCACTTGTAACTTGAAGAAGCAGAAAACAAGCAATCCTGTTGCAAACGAGGCTGTGAAATAACCAAATACGAGACTCATTCGTGAATAAGCGTCCAAGAACAAGCCCATTCTAAGAATCTGCATAATCGAGAATAGCAATAGACTTTGTAGTTTCCCAAAGAAATTTGCAGCAAAGAAGCTAAACACAGTTGCATATAGTCTTCCAGCGAGAGATTCACCCAATTTTCCGATTTGCATCGTGCATGTTATTCCAGCCATGAAAAGAAAGAGTCCGAAATGTACCATAATTTCAGTCAAACCATCACCAAAATTATCAAAGAAGAGAGAGCTAATTTGATTCGTTTCGAAGATTCCCCATGGAAAAATAAGTAGCTCTCTATCGATATCATTGAAATGAGCAATCCAATTGGGAACATAGGAGCTTGACATCGCTTCATAAATAGAAGCGGCTATATTGGAGTGATTGATATTGAGGTATTGCATATTTGCAAGAGACTCAGTAGCAACAAGACACATCATCATGTTCAATGAAAAGCTTCCAGAAACAGCATTCGCGATCGTGAAAGACGTTGAAGTGACAGGAGAAGCTGCTGTGAAGGCTCGAGTTACTGTTTTTGAAATGTTGGCCAAGTCAGTCACACAATGATATATGGTGTAATCAGGTTTATATCCGAATGGACAAACAAGGAAGCAGTAGTCTCCAGTAGAGTTATTGAGCTGAAAGATTCCTGGGAGACAAATTGAGCATTCTCCATTTTTAGGACCAGAACATCGTTGGCACCCGAAATGACAACCTAATCAAAAATATTGCAATAATTACAAACAAAAATGCTAATAAGAAATGATACTTTCACATTTCAGACTGATGTTATTTGCAAATTTGCCTATTGAACAAGAAGCGACACAAATAGATTCATCCAGAAATGTTCCAGAATAGCAAGCAAGGCATTCACTGGAACTTGGTCCTGAGCATTTTTTGCAACTTGTATCGCATGGCGTGCAAATCTCTTCAGTGGTGTTCTACACGCCAAGTATTAGGAAAATAATTTTGAAAATCTATTCTTACAAAACGTTGTCCATAAAAGCATCCTAAGATAAAAAATAAAATTGTGAGAAAACTCATGAAATTGTGACCAGGTTTACTTTGATATGAGTTAGTTGGGCTATGTAAGAAGTAGCTGTCGTCTGATGGGGCTGCTACACATTTCATACCGTCCTCCAAATAATATCCAGATGCACATTTCACATCGAAAAAATCGAAATTCGGAGGGAGAAATCCTCTCAACAGAGACCCGTTGCCTACAATAATCGAGAATATATTTTAGATATTTTCAATAATCATTGATTATTACTTGGTGGTCCCTCAAAGAGATTTTGAGCCCCTTCAAACCATACAAAATTCAACAATTCATAGTATCCTTGAAGAGCTGAATCCACCTCATTTGGGCTTGCCGAGTTGAATCCTCCACATATATCGATTGCAGCATTATTTCCATCGTAAATTGTCTTTCCAACAGCGAAATTCCCAAAATATTTTCTGGGAGTCATATTCTCATTAACCCAAACTTTTACTACTGAGAATCCAACTTGAAAGTCTTGAGGCTGCCCTTGTGAAATTTCTATCACAATGCGGTTCCAATTACCTAGTAGAAAAATTCAAAATTCAATAACAAAAAAAGTCTCATATTTACCACTTTGGATAGGAATGGAGCTGGCAGTCGAAGGATCAAGAGGATAAGATTCGGTACCGGCTTCGTTGATTACTAGATTCAAAGTTGCTGTATTTTGAAAATAAACACAACGAAGAGACACAAAATCGGTTGCAGTGTTTCTAATGGTAAAGATGGCTTGTTCATTAGAACCATGAGGAGGAGGATAAGGATAGAAATCGAAAGCGGCAACCAATCCGCTTTGAGAAATCGCCATATTGAGAGGAAATGAAGCGATTTGTCCAGGACGACACATAAGCATGTTATAAGGACCAAACTCTGGATCTGTTGACAACTGTGATATGGATAACCCTAAAAGTTGTAGCGTAACGGAGGATTAAGGCCAACCTTCATTGGAAAATATTTTACCTTTGAATCCAATCTTCTCTATATCACCTGTATTCGTTAAAGAATTAACAATAAACGTTTGGTTGTTGTTTGTTTGTGGATCCGATATGAAATAGAATTGGTAGAGTGTTGCTTTATCGGATGAAAGAAGAAATAGTGAGTGCCCTCTCATAAAAAAGGTGTATAAAGATATACCTTCAGTGCCTATCATCGCTAGATTTATCATTTTATCTTGCGAATCTGCCAAGTAATCCCAATATACTCTTAAGTGCTGGAGATAGCAGTGACATGTTGCATAAAACGGATCTCCACCCATAAACACTTTTGTTGCACCAGTTAGGTTTTGGGAAGAACCCCCGATTCGACTTTGCAAGATCACGTTTTGAGAGTAAGTGGTCTCATTTAGATAGTATCTCGCCCCATATTGCATACTCCCTGTCAGATCCGCAAAAATACTGATGAATACCCATTTTTCCAAGAACAAAGGATGTGCGTCGTCAGGCTAAGAGAATATAAATCAGAGGAATCCCTGTATCAAATTCGGTTACATCCTTCCATGTGCCCCAAGGTCCGTATGCATCGAAATCTATTGTTGACCAGATGAGATTCAATGGTTGCGTGACGTCTGGACACGAAAGAAATATCCTTCCCATGCCAATATCAAGCCTTTTGTAATAGTTAGAATGAAATTCTTGAAGTATAATACGCTTCGTTATTGGATACTCGGAATATTGTATTCCAAGTTCCGCCACCCCAACTCGTTTTGAAAACCCAGGCGCTAATACCGTACCGAGATGACGTCCCGCAACTACCGCAGACATTGGAAATCGTCTTAGTCACATATGGGAATGTTGACGAAGTCGCATCTAACTTGGACTCTTGGAAGTATAAAATAGATCCTATGAAAGGAGACGATCCACTTGTTCTATGATAGAATAGTTTACCTGAAGAAACTCTGTGAATTGATAAAGCTCGGATGAGCATTAAGAGGATCCAAGCTGTTGAAGAGAAGTTTCGAAACATGAGGATATGATTTATTGCCTCATGAAGTAATGTACTTTGATTAATTGAATTAAAAATTTGTGTATCATGTAAAGTGCAATGTCTTTAGAATCTTATCTGGAAAAAAGTGGTAATTGTGAGTCCCTTGATCACTACACCAACAAACAGAATGAATTTGAGGAGAGGCGTTGCACCTTCAATTTGCGTCTTCTATTGGAATGACTGAAATTGTCATCCGAAGGCAACGATCTAAGAAACAATCATTATTTTTGCTCCAGTACGCTTTGCTTTGTTGTGTTTGGCATTACAGGTAGCAACAAGCCTATATATACTAAGGGTGACAGCAAAGTTCAGTATTTATTGCTTATTAATTGAATTAGAATATGTTCCTTGTTTTAATAGTAGGAAATAAATTCGGCTTGAATGGAAAGTGCCTGAAAATAGATGAAGCCAAAGAAGTTGAATAAATCTAAATGAGGCATTGAATAAACTAGCTCTACTTTTCAGGTTGGAGAAATGTCAGTCGAAGCTAGTGTCACTGCTCCTTTGTACACATAAAATGGGGCTTCATTCAAGAATTGTAGAGATTTGAAAACATCTAAATTACATGAGTCAAAATCCCAAGATGAGGCAGAACTCAATGGCCCTTAGACAAAGATGAGGAAACAGCCAGCGAAAATTGAGATATTGAAAAATTTCTCAAGTCCATAGCTCACGAAGCGAAAAAGGATCTTCATTGACCAGCAAACGCAACTACCGACGTCTAATCGTAACTTTAAGGTCATGGGAATATGAAATTAGAGCAAAGCAATCTTTCATTAGTCAGAGAATTCCGAAAAAGTAGTTTTTTTCACTATTTCTAAGAATTAGAAGAGTACTGTCACTCATATGGGTCCGTTAAGCAATTTTGTATAGAAGTGAGTTCAGCATTGCTTGATGCTAAAACGCATTTTTCGACTGATTCGAGAGCATAGGACTCAAAGTAGCGCAACGATTCGTCCATTAATTTACTTTTACGGTGTTTAATTAAAGTGAATAGAATTTAAAGACCCTTTTTTAATTGGAGCAATTTGGACAGATCAAAAACATCCTTAGCCAATTTTTAGAAATTTGAAAAATGCTCTCTTTCAAATATAGCAGCTTGCTATTCTTAATCACACTCTCTTTCTGGCTTGTCAGTGCTTGCCCTACAGGATGTGACAAATGCACAAGCAGCCAGTATGTATGTGACTATAACGCTTGTAAACTCAATTATGGTTGGAATGAAGAAGCTAATGCTTGTCAGAAGTGCGGAACCTGTCAATATTGTACGACGGATGGACCAGGCACTTGCGATAAATACGCTTGTAACTCAAAATACGGCTATAACTCGACTTCTCTTCTCTGTGAGTCTTGCGCAGCCAATTGCTTGTATTGTACTGTGAATGGACCAAAAAAATGCGACCCATACTCATGTAACATCAAATACACTTATAAAGAAGCCGATTCTACTTGCGTTCAGTGCGGACCGAATTGCGCCAATTGCGATGTCAATGGACCTAATAAATGTGATCCAGGAGGCTGTATGGCTGGATATTTCTTCAATAACGCAACGCAAACATGCTCAGCCTGCGCGCCTCGCTGTTCCGGATGTGTGACAAACGGAGCTGGTAACTGTGATTTAGGTAAATGTACAAATGGTACGAAATTTAACCCAGGCACAAAACAATGTGATCAATGTGCTCCGAATTGCCTTTCTTGCGAAACCAACGGCGCAGGCTTTTGTGATATATGCATCCCTAAGTATAACTTGACAGCAGGTAATCTGTGCGAAGCTTGCAGTGAAGGTTGTCCAAAATGTACAATAAATGGCCCTGGTCGTTGTGATCCAGTTCAATTTCAGTATCATTGGTGGTATGGATATGACCATGAGACCCAAGTCACGTCGCGTTGTGGGGATGGTTGCTATGCTTGTCGTGGATATGGCCCTGGAGTTTGTGAAATTAATGGTTGTAACCATGGATACGTTTATAATGGTATAACTAAGCTCTGCGATCCAATGTGTGCTGCTAATTGCCAGGTGTGCACAATAAATGGTTCCGATAAGTGTGATCCTGATGGCTGCAATATTGGATATATGTACAATTCTGCCTCGAAGCTATGTCAAGCTTGTCCGGTTGGATG
>ENA-UOUE01001300-UOUE01001300.1-compost-metagenome-genome-assembly--contig:-NODE-1300-length-16320-cov-19.788771_pt1 | contig 16320 bp, 4 predicted proteins | sample MGYA00238146_ERZ747223 | MGnify/ENA primary metagenome ERZ747223 (study PRJEB28781, sample SAMN06268865) | compost metagenome | isolation source: single cell | place: USA: California, Emeryville, Joint...
GGAGATAATTACTCTTTTTACTTAGGAAAATTGGAATGGGTGCCTCTACTTTGTCCTGGAGCAAATTGCTTTCTATAAACCTCATCACGAGTGATTGATTGGACTTTACATTTCAACGATCCAAGGGGATTTTGAATATGAAAAAGAACAGTAAAATTTCGTGTTATTTGATATAAGCATATCTATTTGATCCTTTAATTGGAAAGAAAATGAAAAGGTTTAATTTGCAAACAGACATTTGAAAAATCTTGGTTTCAATCTATATATTGTTCTTCGTCGAGACACACGCCGGTGGTCCAAACCCTTCGATTAGGGAAAAAATTGTTTGAACATTTTGGACAGAATTTGATTTCCTCTCATGAAGATCGTACTATTGGATATCCGATGCTCTCAAAAACTATCGCAATGGCTTTCCATCAATAAACTTGCTAGGGTTGGTTGGGGAGAAATTTATGGGCTTGCTCCTTGAAAATGCTAGTTTGCTGAATTATTGAGCCACATGTTTCATTAGACTTAATTTTGAAAGACAATCGAGTTGTTATTAGTCACAAAGCCTCAAAGAGTAGATTTTTTCCCGTATCTAAGTCAATAGACGATACATTTGAATTCTGGATCCCAGAGCTATTTCCTCTATGAAGATTTTTGTTTTAATTATAAAGAGATTCATTTCCTGATAGCATTATATTTCTTCCAGGCTTTTTGAACTTTGGATACTTGCAATTTCTTTGGGAGATTAAGATGGCAAGCGTATTCAACTAAATTCCCAAAAGCACAGAATTATCAACAATTTTATTATTTGAAACGTTAGATTCGCACGGAAATCAAATCGAAATAAAAAAACTGCTCTCATGCACCAGAAACTTCCATCTCCAAACAGAAAGTCTGAAATAAAGCTTATTCAATTATCTTACCCCTTTCTGTTGAAAAATCTTCATCCATTTGTAACTCTATGAGACATTCTCCCTAAATCGTTTAGATTTTAGAGAAATTATTGACTAATATGCTGCCTAATGACATAAGCATCCTATGAAATTACATGCATTGATGTGCCCGAAGACTCGCAGAACTAAATAACAAGGAAGCTGTCTACCACTGAACAATGTCATCTTTGCAGAAAATATTTCTGTTATAATAAGCTAACAACAATTTATTTAACTTCTAATTAAAAGAAACTCTCTCTTTAAAAGAACTCCGGTCAAATAATAGGAAATAACGCAAATTTCCCTTTGCTTCATTATTTTGTACGTTGACCTACCAGATTTCACCAAAATCGAGAAACTCGAGGCAATGAACTGGAATGATATTCGAAAATTGATAGAAATTCAAATATTGGAAGCTAAGTAATTAAATCTCCGGTTTTACTTTTTGAATTATAATTGATTTTTAGTTCAAAGGGTCTCATTAATGGAAGAAGCTAAACAAGAAGAAATTCAGAACGGACAACAAGATCCAACGGGTAGCAAACCCATTTCCAGAGCTGAAAGCCAAAGAGGTAACTCCATATTGTTCCAAACAGCAAATAAATTTTCGATTGTTGCAGATGGAGGAAATTCGAGTAATGTAGCCACCGGGCTAAACGGTGAATCTCCCGCTCTCGACAATGTCGTAGACAATGGCGACGCTCAACCGAACGGAGAAAATGCCCATGCAGAGAACAACGAGCAGCCAGTCGACGGAGAAGCTGAAGGTAACGCAAATCCCGAGGCTAATGAAGAAGAACACCACTCAGAAAGCCCAGAAAAGCATGCTGACGGAGAAGAAGGACAAATCGACGGCGAAGTCGCCCCTCAAGAGAACGCTGAGGAGGATGGCATGGAAGAAGTGGAAGTCAGCGTGGATGAAGAACTTACCGCGGAAGATATAATTCGAATGAAAGAAGACGGTGAGATTGCTTGGGATGCTGATGAAGAGACCATCCCAAAGACTAAGAAAGTCCGAAAATTAATCAAGAGAAAAAAAGAAGAATCTCCTCAGAAAATCCCTGACGGAGAAGAAGAGAAAGATGAATTCATTAATTACGTCAAGGAATTCCTCTCTCAGCTCGATAAATTCAACCCAGGCCTCTGGACTTCTGATCACAGCGGCGCAGTCAGGGATTTCTTTAGAAAACCCAGCCAGGTGAAGCTCTTCTTCTGGATTGATCAGAACGGCCTGAAGTACAGCACACTTAACCCACCTGAGTTAAATGCCAGTAAACAAGAGCACTCTTCATAGGCTCATTCACTTACAATTTGCATTATTATAGATTCATTTGATGTCGATTTTGCATACTTGCTCAAAACCCTCCATGAAGAAGGCATGGAGATTACCTTGGAGAATATCGATGAGTACGTGGACACTGGCATTATTGGAATGAATTATCTGCACCAGTTGCTCAAGCTCATGCAGAATAACTACATCCCAACATTCTTGTAATTAATTAGTCATTCAACTTGAAAGCTAACATATCTATTATAGGACCGACCAGAGCTGGCCTGATAGTGCCAAGAAAGAGTTTATCATCCAACTACACAAATTCATGGGAGGTTTGACGGAGTCAGCTTATGCGAGACAAGGTGTCACCAAGCTGTATATTCCAAACGAGAATCTCTCCGACAAGAAGGCTTGCGTGCAGGACAAGGACCTTATTCAGCGATTGGAAGGAATTCTCTTGGATTGGGACCGCCAAATCAAAGAAATTACCACCAATCAAGAATCCCAGAACGAGAGCGAGCTTGCAGGTCCAATTGATGAGATTAATAAATGGCGATCTCGTCACACGAATCTGTCCTACATCGACGAGCAGCTCCATTTACCAGAAATCCAAAGAATTCTGGAGATCTTAGCCGAAGCCAACTCCACCTATCTGCAAGGCTTCCAAGAAAACGCCAGAAAGATCAACCAATCGTCAATTGAAGCCGAAGACAATCTAAAGTACCTGAAGACGCTGTTCGAGCCCTGCAGAAAGCTCCAAGACGCTAAAATCAGCGAGATTCCTTCAATGCTGCCAAGTCTCTTACACAGAATCAGAATGATTTCCGAGAAATCAAGCTACTACTGCACCAATGACAAAGAGAAAGGTGACCGAGTCGCTGGCCTTTTGCAGAAGATTTCCAACGAAATCATCCGTATTTGCAAGGACCAGATCAAGATCTCAGACATGCTTGAGGGAGACGTCGAGAAATGCATCCAAGACCTCAATGACGCGATCAAGGTCGGTGAAGAATGGCAGAAAATCTACACTCAAACCGAGAAACTCATCGAAAAACGCAATAAGGCCTATCGCTGGAATTTCAAGCTTGGGAGTATCTTTGTTCAAATTGAAGCCTTCGGACAGCGATGCAAGGATCTGATTCAGATCTGCGAGGGTCAGCTCCAATTCGCAAGAAAGGGAGCTAACATGGAGCTTCCAGTCTTCGGAGGTGCCAAGGCCCCAGAAATCATCAACCTCCTCAATGAGATCAAGAACAACTTCGCCAAGCACCTTGACAGAATCCACAAGATGGACCATAAGAAGATCCTTGACGTCAAGGACACTAAATGGTACGATGACTACAACACGTTCAAGAACGGCATGAAAGAGTTGGACGTCATGTACGAGAATATCATCAATTTCGCTTTCGAGAGTCTCGGTACTGTGCAACAAGGCGTCGAAATGCTCGAGGCCTTTGATTACCTCGCTAAGCGTCAGTACATCCGCAACTGCGTGCTAAAGAAAGGCAATTTCGTCCTTAACCTCTTCGACAAAGAGCTTGAAAAAGCAAAGCTTGAGTACGACAACGCCCTCAAGAGCCGAGAGCCTTGGAGATTCAACTACGGAAAGTACAGCGGAACCGCCATTTGGGTTCGCAGCTTGATTCATAGAATCGAAAAGTTGAAATCATCGATCGATCAGCTCTACTTCATCAAGGACTCCATGAAAGAGCCTCACCTGAAGAAGTACAATCAACTCTACGAGACATTCAGAAACTTCATCATCAACACGTCGTTCCAAGACTGGAGACACGAAATCAAAGAATTCGAAGAAAACCCAGAAACAAAGCGATACGACAAGTCTCTTTTGATCCTCGCTGAGAACGCCCACGAAGGCATCAAGACTGAGGCCGTCAAAAACACGCGATTGAAAAAAGGTCAGCTTGAATGCAACTACGATAAAGAGATGCTCAGGATGATCCGAGAAGTTGAAGGCTGGAAGAGATTACAGCATTTCGGCGTGCTGATTCCAGCACCGATTGACGGTATTGTCGACCACTACAGAGATATCCACAGAATCATGAGAGAGTACGTTTACATCGTCGTGAAAAACTACAACCAAATCATCGATGAAATCGACGATCCGACCTCTTACATCGAACTCAAGAAGCTCTTCTCAGCACATTTGAGCGACACCTTCGCCCAGTTGGATAAGGGTATTAAGAACTACAAGTGGGGCAAAGGAACCGTGGTTGTTGAGTCCCTCTATCACCAAGGTCTCCGCAGCTGCAGACAATTCCAAGAGATTTTTAAAACTTACAGAGCGAACACAAACACTATCTTCGATATTTGCAAGCAGATTTCGAATCAAATGTTCATCGATATCAACAAGAAGATCGTCTACACGCTCAAGGACTTCGAAATCACGCAAGAGAGAAGAAGGAAGAAGGTTACTGCTGAACTCGAGCACAGTCTCGGTGAGATAAAGCGAATTCTTTTCGAAACGTACAAATATTTCCACAACAAAGACTACAACGTCTTGAGAGTCTGGTTCAAGTACGTTGCTATGATCGATCAGCGCATTGAAGACGCGTTGAAGAAAGCTGTGAAGAACTCACTGCAGGACCTGAGCAAGACAGTGAAAGGAGATGCCAAGACGAACCCAACAGCTATCTTCAAGCTTTCGGTCGTCTTGGACAACACGGCCTTAGCGCTCGACACTAACCCAACCAAAACCCAGCTGAGACATATGGTCGACATGACTATGGCGGCAATGACTGAAATTGTGAGAAACTTCGATCGAATGGAGACTTTGATGGTCAAAGAAAGAGAGAGAAGACTCGAAGAGGACAGGAAAGCCGAGAAGGAAGATCAAGCGAAGGGCCGTCAAATCCGCTCGCTCAAGTCACTTTCTGATGTTGGAAGCGGAAAGGCTGACATTACCGAAGAAATCATGGCAAAGAAACAGCTAAAATACTCCGAGAAAATCACTGAAGACAAGGAAGTCGAAAAGATGTCTCATGATATCTTAGACTGTCTCTCCAAAGCCTGGGACGAAGTCAAAGACTTCTTCAGCGGTCTCAATAAGCATCAGATCTATTGGAAGAGTACTCCAGAGCAGTTCGCTGAGACCAACATCGGTAAAAAGAAGAAAAAGGACAAGAGAAGAGATGAACCTGCGTTTGGAGAACATGACGAGGATAGAAAGGGTCTCGAAGAGAAGAAGAACCAAGAGCAGAGAGAAATGATTGAGAAACAGAGCGGTACCTACAGCGAGATCGACAAGCACCAGGTATCAGGTGAAATCAAGTGTATCACCGTCGATTTCACAGAGATTAAGAGAAGTCTGCTTCAGAAAATCAACGACTGGCAGACCGTCTATCTCAACACCATTCAGAAGATGTCAGTGAGGAAGCTGCAGAAATACGACACTCTCTTCGAAGAAAGCAGGAACTTCTTCAAGATCATCCCTAAGGATCTCTACGAGCTTAAATCTTGCAAGGACAGAGTCGATGAGCTCACACTTAAGAGAGACAGAATCGAGAATAAGATTAAGCCTTTGGAGGATAGATTCAAGATGCTCGAGCCTTATGGAATGGTCCTTGAGCCTGAAGACAAGGCGAGAAGGCAAAATCTCACTGAAAACTGGGAGAACTTCAAGCAAGGCTTGATTCGTGCCAGAGAAACCTACGCCAAGGAGGAAAGTCGCATGCAAGCCGAGACCTACAACCAAATGACCGAATTCCAGAAAGAAACCACCTACTTCAAGAATCGGTTCTTAGACGACGCGCCTCTCTCAGATCACGATTGTGACATTGAAAAGGCGTTCGGTATTCTGCAGGACTATAAAGAGAAAGTCCGCGAGCAAAGAGCCAGAGAAAACGAAATGAAGTTCGGTTTCAAGCTCTTTAACATTGATTACTCCTCATCTTCAGACCTTGAGGCGGTTGAGAAGAATATTGAAATGCTCGAGGAGGTCTGGAGTCTCAAACTGGCCTGGGAGAAGAAATGGGACGAGCTCAAGGTCATGAAATTCAAGGACTTCAATCTGGAAGTACTTGAAGACGCTGCGCTCGAATTCAAGGTGAAAATCGACAATCTTCCAAGAGACTCAAAGAAATGGATGGTCACGAAGAACTTCAAGGATACTGACATCGAGAATTTCCGTCAAACGCTTCCTTTGATCGATCTCTTGAAGCAAGAGTGCATGAGAGAAAGACATTGGAAAGAGCTCAAGGAGCAGCTCGGCCGCAAGGACCTTGACCACCAAAGCGATCTGTTCACTATTGAAGAAGTGTTCAAACTTAACCTCATTCAACACGCTGATCAAGTCCGTGAGAAGTCTGAGGTCGCACAAAGAGAGTACCAGATCGAAAGGGCGTTGGATAACATCGACAAGCGATGGGAGACGCTCGAGTTGAAGATGGAGGTGCATAAGAGCAAGTACCATAAGGTCGTCAAAACCGATGAGATCTTCTCATTCTTGGAAGAGGATCTTATCACGATCAGCAGTCAGAAAACGTCATCGTTCTTCTTGGCATTTACCGACAGAATTCTCCCTTGGGAGCAAACTCTCAGCGCGATGACTGAGACGCTTGAGCTGCTTATTCAAGTCCAGAAGCAATGGATCTACCTCGAATCCATCCTCGAGACGCAAACTGATGGTCAGTCGAAGAAAGAGTTCTCAGGAGACGAGGCGAAATTCCAGAAACAGAACGAAATCCTCAAGAAACACATGGACCGTATGTGGAATGACCGCAACGTGAAAAGAGCGCTTACTTGGCCTGGATTCGCGAATGAACTGACGAATATGTCAAAGAAATTCGAAGAGGCCCAGAAGAATCTGTTCGAGCTCTTGGAAGTCAAGAGATCCACCTTCCCAAGATTCTATTTCCTCTCTAATGAGGATCTTTTCGAGCTTTTGGGTCACGAAAAGGAGCCTCAATGGGTCAACAGACACATCAAGAAATGCTTCGAAGGTATCAAGAAAATCGAGCTCGTTGCTCAAATGGGACAGGACAAAAAGAAGTGCTACACTGTCACTGAGCTGCGCTCTCCTGACGAGGAGAGAGTCGTGCTTGCAAAAGGCGTCCCTTGTGAGCAAGGTGTCACTAAGTGGTTGAAAGACGTCGAACACGCCATGGTAGACACCCTCAAGAAGCAACTCGGAAAGTGCGTGGATGATATGAAAAAGAAAAGCTCCTCATGGATCCAAGGCTGGACCGCGAACCCAGACAACCCAGGTCAACTCCTCCTAACAAGTCTTCAGATCGCTTGGACGAAGAGTTGCGGTGACGCTATCAGCAATTTGCAGTCAGGAATGGACAAAGTAAAGGCCTGGAAAGAAGCCAGAGAAGAACAAAAGAGAATGAGCGATGAGCTTCCAAAGCTTGTCAGAAAGCCCGTTAACGACATCCACCGAAGAAGACTGGTCGCAATGATCACCATCCAGATTTACCTCAGAGACGTTACTGAGAAGCTCAGAGCCAACAAGGAATTAACACCAAACAGCTTCGAGTGGAAATCTCAGCTGCGATTCGAGATCATTCCAGAAGGAGAACAGAACTGGAACTGCAGAGTCCTCCAGACCAACTTCGAGATGTTCTACGGTTTCGAATATCAAGGCAACAACGGAAGACTGGTCGTTACTCCTTTGACTGACCGTTGCTATTTGACGCTTACTACTGCAATCAAACTCCGAAAAGGAGGTGCGCCACAAGGTCCAGCAGGTACTGGTAAGACAGAAACCGTGAAAGACTTGGGTAAGAATCTCGCGCTCTTCGTGCTCGTCTTCAATTGCTCCGAGTCCTTGGAAGTCAGTTCATTGGCAAGAATGTTCAGCGGTTTGGTCCAAACTGGTGGTTGGGGTTGCTTCGATGAGTTTAACAGAATCGAAGTCGAAGTCTTGTCTGTCGTAGCTACTCAAATCTCTCAGATTTTGAATAAACTGAGCTTATATAACCCTAAGGACGAAACTACCCACAGATTCCAGTTCGAAGACACTCCAATTAAAATCTGCCCTTCAGTTGCGATTTTCATTACAATGAATCCTGGCTACGCTGGAAGATCCGAGTTGCCAGACAATCTCAAGGCGCTTTTCCGTCCGATTGCTATGGTCGTGCCAGACAGCTCTAAAATCGCTAACAACTTGCTTCTTTCGGAAGGTTTCAAGAACGATAAGGAGCTTCTCTCTCGCAAAGTCATCAAGCTCTACGAGCTCATGGAACAACAGCTCTCGAAGCAAGATCATTACGATTTCGGTCTCAGAGCCATTAAGTCCGTCCTTACTGCCGCAGGAAATCTTCGAAGAGACGTCGGTTCAAACGAAGGCAAAGACAACAAAAAAGATGGCGAAGGTGGTGCCCAGGCTGGCCCATCTGATTACGAACTTGACCGTCTCGAACAGACGATCCTTATGAAAGCTATCAGAGACATGAACGTGCCAAAGCTGGTCTCAGAAGATATGATGCTGTTCAACAAGATCTTCGAGGATCTTTTCAGAGACATTGATATCCCAGAAAACACCGATACTACCTTACAAGATGCCATCGAAGAGGAAATGAGACTCGAGAACCTTATTGCATTCCCTGCTCAAGTTACCAAGGTGCTTCAATTATACGAGTCTATGAAGACAAGACACGGTAACATGCTTGTTGGTAAATCTCTCTCAGGAAAATCCACTTGCTGGAAGATCCTTCAAAAGGCATTGGCGAAACTCGCGTTGGTTGACCAACAGAAGTGGTGCGGAGCTCAATACGTGCACCTCAATCCAAAGTCCATTGATGATAAAGAACTCTTCGGTTACGTTAACGAAACCGCTGAATGGAGTGAGGGTGTCCTGTCATATCAAATGGCTCAAATTTGTAAAGATGATTCCGGTGCTGGTGATGTAAACAAGGAAGAAGGCAGTAAGTACAAGCCTGGAGAATACCGCTGGATGATTCTTGACGGTCCTGTTGATACCAAGTGGATTGAGTCCCTGAACACTGTGCTCGACGACAACAAAGTGCTCACCCTGCTTAACGGTGATAGAATTTCGCTCCTTCCTACTGTCGGCTTGCTCTTCGAAGTCGATGATCTATCCACTGCATCTCCTGCTACAGTCTCTCGTTGCGGTATGGTCTATCTTGACGTTAACGATCTCGGCTGGCGACCAATTGTCGAGAGTTGGATCGAAAAGAAACAAGACGAGGAGCTGAAGGCTTTCCTCGATGAACTCTTCGACAAATGGCTTAAAAACTTGTTCAAGGCCAAGAGAGAGCGATGCAAAGAGCTCATCCCTTGCTCAGAAACAAGTCTTACGATTAACCTCTGCCGTCTCTTAGACGCGCTCGAGCTGACCGAAAGCACCTTGAACTTCCAGAACCCTGCAAAGACTGACGAATACTGGCTGTTGCTTGAGAAATGGTTTGCTTTCGCCTGCATTTGGTCAGTGGGTGCTACTGTCAACGAAGAAGGCAGAAAAGTCCTCGATTACAAGATGAGAGAAATTGAATCATTCTTCCCTCACACAAACAGCGTCTATGACTACTTCATTGACCCAGCGAAATCCGAGTGGGCGAATTGGGAAGACAAAATCACTGGTGTTTGGAAACCACCATCCGACGGTGGCGTCCAGAGAGCGCTTGCTGACACTCCTTTCCATCGATTCCTCGTCCCTACCAGCGATACCATCAGAAACAAGTACGTGCTAGAACGTCTTGTCAAGGCCAAGGTTAACACGCTATCAGTCGGTGTCACTGGTACTGGTAAAACTGCTGTGATCAGCGCCATGATCTACACCTTGGACGAGAGCTTTGCCTCATACTACGTTAACTTCTCAGCACAAACAACCTCACGAAAGACTCAGGAAATCATCGAGAGCAAACTGATCTCAAGAACCAAGACAAAGATGGTTCCTGATGGCGGTAAGAAAGCCGTGATGTTCATCGATGACCTCAACATGCCAAGAAAAGAGAAATGGGGAGCACAACCACCTCTAGAACTTCTCAGACAATGCATTGACTATGGCGGTTGGTACGACAGAAGCAAAAAGGAGTTATTCAAACAGATCATTGATGTACAGTTCGTTACAGCCATGGGTCCACCAGGAGGAGGTCGTGCTGAAATCTCTCAGCGTATCCAGACCAAGTTCAACATCATCAACTTCACCTTCCCTACTGATACCCAGATCAGAAAGATCTTCCAGACCATCTTGTCTTACAAGCTCGGTGAGTTCGATGAAGAAATCAAGCCTCTCGGCGAGCCAATCGCTTTGGCGACCATCGCTCTCTACCAGCAAATCTCAGAAACCTTCCTTCCTATTCCAAGCAAGCCGCACTACATGTTCAACATGAGAGATATCTCAAAGGTCTTCCAAGGAATGTGGCAGGCGGATAAATTCTACTGCGATACAAAGCTCAGCGTCTTAAGACTCTGGGTCCACGAGTGCTTGAGAGTGTTTGCTGATAGATTGGTCAGCAATGAAGACAGGAATATCCTCAAGAAGTTCATTTCAGACAAGCTCGAAGGTGAACTGCAATCCAACTGGAAAGACGTTCATGGAGAAGGAGAAGAAGGCCCAATCTTTGTCGATTTCTTGGACGATAACAAGGTCTACCAAGAAGCTCTTGATACCAAGCAGTTGATGGATATCGTAAAGGCCAAACTCCAGGCCTATGTCAAGGAAAAGCGTGACAGCCAGATGAATATTGTGCTTTTCTCACAAGCTCTTAGCAACATGTGCAAGATCTACCGTATTATCATGATGTCGAAAGGACACGCGCTCCTTGTCGGACAAGGTGGCTCCGGCAGACACTCGCTGACTAAACTCGCATCGTTTATTGCTGAGTACGACACCTTCCAAATCAAGATCACCAAGAACTATCAACACAAGCATTTCAGAGAAGATCTCAAACAATACTGCGAGATGATCGGAACGAAACCAAAGAAGGGAGTCTTCTTGTTCTCCGACTCTGAAATCGTCAATGAATCCTTCGTTGAGGACGTTAATAACCTTATCAGTACTGGTGACGTTCCAAACTTGTTCTCCAAAGAAGAAATCTCCGCTATCAAAGACAAGGCAAGAAAGATGGCTAAAGACGCCGGTAAAGAGAAAGAAGAAAGTCTGCTCGAATTCATTATGCAAAGAATTCAGAGCCATCTCCATGTCGTTTTCTGCATGGCTCAGTCCGGTGACAACCTTAGAAACTACACCAGAATGTATCCTGGTCTTGTGAACAATACCACCATCATCTGGTTCATGCCATGGCCAACGGAAGCGCTGTTCGAAGTGGCCGAGCATTTCTTAGAAAATCATCAAAATGTTTTGGAACTTGAACCTGCACTTAAGAATAAAATCTCTACCTTCTTCGGAAACGTACATGCTAGTGTTACCACCCTCGCTGATAAGATGTACGAGGAGTTGAGAAGAAGATACTATGTTACTCCAACGAACTACATTGAACTTGTCAGTGGCTACATCGACTTGCTTAACCTCAAGAGAAAAGAAGTCCAAGCTGAAATCAGAAAACTTGGTACCGGTCTGACTAAACTCGAAGAGGCTCAGATCAGCGTCGATCAGCTCTCAAAGGAGCTCGAATTCACTCATATCGAGTTGTCTAGAAAGCAAAAAGAAAACGAAGACCTCTTGATCAAATTCAACCAAGATCAACGTGATCTCGAGGACAAAAAGAAGGAAGTCTTTGCTAAGGAAGCCGTTGTGTCCAAAGATAAACAAGAAACCGAAAACCTTGCCAGAGACGCTGAAGCTGATCTCCAGAAAGCCTTGCCTGCGCTTTTAGCTGCAGAAGAACGTATCGGAAAACTCAGCAACACAGAACTGGCTGAAATCAAAGCTTACACGAAACCACCAGATCCAGTCATGAACGTCATGAGTGTCGTCCTTATCTTCTTGGGAAGAGGTGATATTTCTTGGGCCTCAGCCAAGAAGGAGTTGTCGGACGCCAGTTTCCTGCAAACTCTGAAAAACTTTGATAAGAACAACATCAGTACCAAGACTATTCACAGAGTCGAAAAGATCACATCTCGACCAGATATGGAACAGGAAGCTGTTTCAAAGATTTCAAGTGCAGCCGGAGAGCTCTGGGGATGGGTCTTGGCCATGGAAAAGTACGCTAAGGCTTTCAGAGATATCGAGCCTAAGAGAATAAAGGTCAACATGCTCAAGGAAAGACTCGCAAAGAGTGAAGAGGAATTGAGCTTCCTCCAGGCACAATTCAAACAATTCAAGGAAGCGCTCGAGCAACTCGAAGAGAAACTGCAGAAGACATCTGAGGAAAAGGAAAGATTCAGACAAAACGCACAGGACCTCAAGATTCGTCTCGAAAGAGCTGATAAATTGGTGTTCTCCCTCGCTACCTCAAAGGACAGATGGGCGGCAAGAAAGCGACAACTCGAGGAGGCATACGAGAACCTCGTCGGTGACGCTGTTATTTCATCCGCGTTTATTTCTTACGCTGGTCCTTTCCCTTCGGAATATCGTGACGATCTTTACAACAAGATGATGCTTCCAACGGTCAAGGATATGAAGATCCCATACAACAGGAAGTACGAATTCTCTGAATTCATGGTCAAGCCAACCGAAATCCAGGCCTGGAACCAACAATCTCTGCCAGCTGATCCATTCTCCATCCAGAACGCTATCCTGGCGACAAAGGCAAGACGTTGGCCTTTGATGATCGATCCACAGTTGCAGGGTAACAACTGGGTAAAGATGATGGAGAAAGAGAACAAACTGATCGTTATCGACCTTCAAACTGATAATTACATGGATAACTACATGGTGAGAGCCATCAACAACGGTCTGCCTATCCTCCTACAGAACATTGGAGAAGAATTGGACCCTGCGCTGGATCCTATCCTCAACAAGAACGTCAAAGAGGTGACACCTGGCAGATGGTCTATCTTCCTCGGCGACAGAGAAGTCGGCTACAACCCTAACTTCCGCTTCTATATCAGCACGAAGTTCGGCAATCCACGCTACACAGCTGAAACCTCAACGAAAATCACGCTTATTAACTTCAGCGTCAAGGAGAAAGGTCTCGAAGAACAGCTTCTTAGTGAGCTTATTAAGCTTCAGGATGCCGACCTTGAAAAGAAACGAGTCGAGCTTATCAAGGAACGTTCAGATAACGACCTTAAGCTGAAAAATCTCGAAGATAAGATTCTTAAACTCCTTCAAGAGACCCAGGGATCGCTTATCGATGATGATAATCTCCTCGTTACCCTTCAGACGAGTAAAGAGACTGAAGATAGCATCAAGCAGCAGATGGAAGCCGCTCAGCAGACAATGAAGAAGACTGATATGCTCCGAGAGCAATACAGAGTGCTGGGATCCAACGCATCACATCTCTTCTTCGTTTTGAATAACCTCTCTCAAATCGACAACATGTACCAGTTCTCTCTGGACTCTTACATCCAACTCTTCGTGAAGTCCATCAAGGCAAGACAGCAGGAAAGATCCCTCGCAGATTCACTCCAAAAGAAGCTCGAAGCCATTGATGAAAGACACAAGAAGAACGTGTACAACTTCGCTTGCCGTAGTCTTTTCGAGAAAGACAAGATCCTTTTGTCAATGCAACTTGCAGTCAAGATTACCAAAATGAAGGGCGAACTCATTGACAAAGACTACGACTTCTTCCTCAGAGGCCCCGTGAACGTCGATAGAAAGGCACAGCCACTGAACCCCGCTCCGGATTGGTTGAGCCCTCAAGCTTGGGATATCATCACCGAAATCGATAAAGAACTTACAAGCTTCGGAGGTATCATGCAAACGTTCATCCTCAACACTTCCCATTGGAAGAAATGGTACCAACACCCTACTCCCGAGGAGGAAGAATTCCCTTGCGACTGGACCAACAAGAATGAGAAAGCTGACCCACTCCTTCAAAAATTGATCATTCTGAAGGCGATCAGACCTGACAGAGTTATCCTCGCTTGCAAGAACTTCGTGAAGGCGAAGATCGGCTCTGATTTCATCAATCCGAAACGCGAGTCCTGGGATGAAATTTTCGTTGACAGTGGGCCATTCCAGCCGATTATCTTCATTCTGTCGCCTGGTGTCGACCCTCTTGACACTGTGGAAGAACTTAAGAAGAAGCACGGCAGAGAACTCCACAATCTGTCATTAGGTCAAGGACAGGCCAAGAAGGCTAGAGAAAAAATCAACGCTATTGCGAAAGAAGGCCAATGGATTTATCTCGCTAACTGCCATCTTTCAATCGGTTTCCTCGACGAGCTCGAAAAGATCATCGACCAACTCCGAACGGAAATCGGCGAAGACAGCACCTTCAGACTCTGGCTCTCAAGTAATCCGCATCCTAAGTTCCCGATCTCCATTCTGCAAAGATCAGTCAAGATTACGACTGAGCCTCCAAAGGGAATTAGAGAAAATATGCTCAGACTTTACACTAATATGACTGACGATCAATTCAACAGAGTCACCAACAAGGCGCAGTACAAGAAGTTGCTCTTCAGTCTCTGCTGGTTCCACTGCATTCTTCTCGAGAGAAGAAAGTTCAAGACTCTGGGCTGGAACGTGAGCTACGACTTCAACGAGTCTGACTTCAAGATCTCTGAAAACATCCTTCAATTGTACCTCGACCAAAATGTTGAAAAATCAATGACAGGAGATCAAGTCAAGTCAATTCCATGGGATGCGATCAAGACTCTCATTTCAGATATCAACTACGGAGGTAGAGTAACCGATGATTGGGACAGAAGACTCCTGATTACCTACTCCACCGAGTGCTTCAGCGAAAAGGTCTTGCTTGATGAGAAGCACAAGCTTGTTGATTTCATTGACTTTGATTACAGTATTCCTGACGAATTCCTTGCCGGTTGGAAGCAGCCTCTCGATAAACCAAAGGGATTAACGTCTCTCTCAGCTCATGCGTGGTTCTATGAGACAAAGATCAGAGAGTACCCTGACATCGACCCTCCAATCGCATTTGGACAGCATATTAACGCCGAAATCTCATCACAGATCCAAGATAGTACCATGCTGCTTGACGGCATTCTTTCACTTCAGCCAAGAGCCGTTACATCAGGAAGCGAGACTAAAGAAGCTGTTGTTGGAAGAATGATCGAAGATCTGTTGAAAAACGAAAAGATCCCTGAAGTTATTGATATGTATGAGGTCGCGGAGAAGATTAAAGTCATCCCTGATGACAACCCACTGAAAGTCGTGCTTAAACAAGAACTTGCTCGATACAATAAACTGTTGGCCTACCTGAGAACCTCTTTGGACAATCTTGAGAAAGGTATTAAAGGTACGATTTTGATTTCAGAAGACCTCGAAGAGATCATGGACAGTCTTTACGAAAATAAAGTCCCAGCAGCTTGGAAATTCGCTTACCACAGTCTTAAATCTCTCGGAAGCTGGATTGAAGATCTGAACCGAAGAATCAAAGAGGTAAATTTTAACTTCTTTCATCAGTCTTAATTAACCGCATTTGCTAAATAGATGCACAGCTGGGCCATGAAAGGTCAACCTGCTGTCTTCTGGATTTCCGGCTTCACATATCCTACAGGCTTTACCACTGCTCTCCTACAAGTAACTCTATTATACACGAACTTTTAAGCTAATATGACCCTTTCTTAATCTTATAGAAAGCTGCAAGATCCTTGAATATTTCCATTGATAGTTTGAGCTTCGAACACATTTGCCAATCCTCGGAAACGAGCACTACTCCATCGAAGGACGGTGCTTACGTGAGCGTATGACAATATTTGCTTTTCTTGTTTTTTAAAGGGATTTCTCCATAGGGTTTGTTCTTAGAAGGTGCCAAATGGGATTGGGATAAGAAGACTCTCGTCGAGCCAGAGTCAATGAAACTCTTCTATAAGATGCCGATTATTAACTTCAAGCCTGTGATTGGTGACGGTGCTGGCAAGTCGAAGGCTAAGAACAAGAAGGAGCCATACAAGTGTCCAGTGTACATGTATCCAATCAGAACAGGAGTCAGAGAGCGTCCTTCATTCATGTTCGCCATTAATCTTGACCCTGGTATCAGTGAGTCCGACCACTGGACAAAGAGAGGTACTGCTCTCTTGATGTCTCTCGCAGACTAAGTTGGTTCAAATGAGTTAAGAGTATATATAAATATTGAACGTTGCTATTTTAGTTGATATGTCAAATTAAATTCC
>ENA-UOUE01001301-UOUE01001301.1-compost-metagenome-genome-assembly--contig:-NODE-1301-length-16317-cov-18.563424_pt1 | contig 16317 bp, 9 predicted proteins | sample MGYA00238146_ERZ747223 | MGnify/ENA primary metagenome ERZ747223 (study PRJEB28781, sample SAMN06268865) | compost metagenome | isolation source: single cell | place: USA: California, Emeryville, Joint...
GGGTTTTTGGCTATTCATGTCCAAATATTGTCCTTGATTAATGAGAGTTTTTGAACATAATTTGAAAATTATTCTCAGACTAAAAAAAGGAATACAACGAATTATTTGATTAAATGGAACGATTTGGTGCGTTTTCTAAGCTCCAAGAATTATGAAAATATTAAATGAGAAACAACTCGACTTTGAAACTGGGAAACGAAAAGAACATAGGAATGCTGCCTCGAATTAGAACCTTTCGCGGTGACCCTTTGAAATTTTACAACGCAATTTTTCTCCAAATAATGAAAAAGTGATTCTTTTCTTCTCCTGTCAGTTGCTAGCAGATGAGGCGAGGGTTGAAGTCCTGTTTCATATTAATTCATTTTGATTACAATGGTGCGGAAATGAATTCTAAAAAAGGAAGTTGGATCCTTCGCATTTAATTATTTCAGCAAATCGAAGCGAGTGATTAAGTTATTAATAAAATACCGTAATCGAATTAAGTCAACCTCGATAGTTAAAAAAATTTGCTCAAGAGCAAAACAAACAAATAACTCTTCAATACTCCAACTCGTGCTGCCAAAAGCGTGCGTTGTCTTACGAACGATCAGTAATTATACAAATCTGACTGAAAAATAAAAACTGATGAATAAATGTTGCCATTTTATGCATATTTCTGTGAAAAGATGTCATCTTTTTGAGAGCTGTACGAAATACCAGTGCGTCGAAGCACCTCCATCTTCAATAAACATTGTGTTGAAAGAGAGTAGCGAGAGAATATCATAAGTTTGTAATTTTCCCAAGCGTTGTTGACGCTTCATTTATTTAAGGGTTCCCGAGCAAACACCTTGATTTGGTCAAAATATTGTTTGAATAACTCTCTTATTTAGAACTTTTTCAAAAAGCATGTGAGAATTTATTACCTCTGGGCTATTGAAGAGGAGTTTTGTGAAAGATATCCATTGCTTCTGACACTACTTTTTAAATTTCCTTTCGGTGAATTAAAAATTGGACGTAGATGTAGTAATTGTTTTGAGCATTTATCATCAATGGAAAGCGCATTAAATATAAGGAAAGGCGAACTTTTACAGGCATAGGCATCTATTTTGGAAAGAAATAAATGAATAAAGAGTCGCATAACAAACTATTCAATAATAGAAGCGAATTGAATTTAGGAAGGAGCACCTCTTAACTTCCTTCTGTTAGAAGAACCTTTCGCAATCTTGAACAGAATTCTCTGTGATGCTATCTTGGCTCAATTACGGTGGTCCAATGCAAGCCATTAAACTCGTCTCATGAGGAAAAGAAATGGTCTTCAGGGTTTAATTACGACTTCTTTCGATTTTAGCTCACATGGAGACAGGTTTCGGGCAAAGAAATTTTCGGGGTTCGAACTATAAACCCGCATTTTTAATTTCTGAATATGGAATGTTTTTAAATATTTATTCACTTTAAGGGATCCAAGCATACTGATACTTATAGGTGCAAGCATCTTAATCAAATGACTGAATTTTTTTGGTTCCTTGCTTCCTTTCTTTTTGCGAAGATAAAGAAAATTTAACACTCATCCGAAGCAAATAAAAGAAATAATTCTGATTTGATTCTGTAGATTGAATCTATTCGATTCTTTTCGAAATTCTGCTTACCAGTAGATATTCCGGTTTCTTCACATATTCACATAGAGCCAAGTGATTGATACATCAAGCAAAAAAGACGTTAATGATAAAGGATCCTTTGAAAATTTGGAATTTTCTTCGATTATTTCCTTTCACACGGATCGATCAAAGTTTTAAGTAGTTTTATTAGTCCAAGTAGCTCAATGTTTCTCGTCTTACTTTGTTCGTCACTCCCCTTTTCGCTAAATTGGAAAACTTTTTCACTCAATCCAGCTAGATTAACATCATATTTTTAGTTTATTTGTTTTTTTGTTATTGAAAATGGAACATAATAAGCTCTCAAATATGCCTTAGGCACTGACTTCTGCAGTTATTTGGGTCTATTTTATACCTATAATTCAAAACATTTGCGTACAAATCGTGATTAATTTTAAATTCTGGCAGAAGTATTCAAAAATCTATCACATGGAAATCTGAAGAATTACCGCTAAAAGTTTCCTCAAAATAAAAGCAATGGATGTTGTATGACCTAAAAAGGCATAACATTTCCCAATCAGCTGAATTCATGGCTGTTATTAATTATCTCTCTTTCTCTAATAAAAAGAAAATTGGATTGTACTTTCTTGAACGAATGCTACAGGTTCTTTAACTCGGTTAATTAACTTAAACCCCAGAAAATGAATAGATTGGCACAATCAATGGTAAAGTCAGAGGTAATGACTTCCATTTGATAACAGCGATGGCTCAAATCCGAAATTGCAACGGTTTCAAAATGAATTTTACACAAGCTGTTTATTTTCTATGCTGACGAGGCATAAAAAAATTTTGCATATTGGAACCTCCTTTAATGTATACTCTCTTTCTATATTTTATTTTGAATTCAGTTAATCTCTGGCATGCTCTTGTGATTTTTTTGTTTCTTGGCTTTGCTATTTATGAAATAGATCTTTGAGGCTATGTTTCGATGTGAATTCTGTAGTTTTGAAAAGGTCTTTAAATTATCTTTGTGGTCATCTGATGATACGAATTAAAACAATCAAATTTGAGCTCCAAATTCAATATGGAGTGATTTAATCATTAGAAATCTTTGCGCACACCCAAGAGGCTGAAAACTGTGATGACAAAGAGCTGCAACTACTTTATTAGTTCATTGGAGATCTTTCTCGCTATGGTTGGACTCTATAGTGAGTAGATAAGAGTATGGGTTATCTAATTTATACAACAAAGGAATCCCTTTGAAAAATGTTTATTTAAAGTATACTTGCGTGATGTAAAATAATAATAAAGCTATGAATCATTGTAATGAATAGCATGTAGTTATCAAATTAAAACTCCATGAGGCTCTCCTTTGGTTTTTTTCAGCGTTGTTTGACCAAGGAAACTTTCATTATCATTTTATTTAATCCAAAAATATCTATGCTAGATATACGTTCAAGAAAAATATGAGTTTGTATAATTCTCATCTTCAAAAAAACAAAAAAGAAATCCATTAGAATGTTGTAAAAATTTGAAAATTAATCAATATTTACAAAATATTCCTTTCCATTAACACATGAATTCAGAATGAAAAATTCTTGTCTGGAGAAAGAAACGTAATTATTATTAACAGCTAAAAAATTTAAATGACCTCTTATTATTTCGCGAGCATTTTCGCAAACGCGCTCTTTTTTCCTTTCGTCTTGAGATTTTCGTTAAAGGTCTGTTTTTCTTCCTCTGTGAAATTATATAATGAAAGCAAAACTTTTAGCAGTTCGAGCCCATCTTTGTTACTATAATTAATTGTTGAAAAACAAAGTTAATGATTGCTAATTTCAATGTATTCTTACTTTTCCAACATCGCATCAAGGAACTTGCAAAAGATTTTCTTTACATGCTCCTTTTCTTTCATCAGGACGTTGATTTTGCTTTCCTCCTGGCTTTGAGCACCGGCTTCCAATTCATTAGCCTTTTTCATTTTTTCCTGCGCTGTCTTCATAGTCCTCAGCTCATTAACTAATTTCTCATTGTCTTTTGCGATCAAATAGATCGCTGATTCAATCGCTTGGAACCCTGTCAAGATATAGTCCTCTCGCTGTGGCTCAGGCACGTCCACTTTTTCTTTCATAATATCGATATCTAATATCACAGCAATGCTCTCCTTGACCAGACTGATCAGCTCTCTATACGCTCTCTGCAACACTGCATATTTATCCTGCATTTCCTCAAGCGAACTTTTAGCCACACGTGACTCTCGTCCTAGCACCGCGAGTCGCTGGACTGTTTCCTGGTCATTTGCTCTTTGGATTGAAAGATGTGTTGAAGACAACTCAACCAAGGTTTTTTTAATCATCTCGAATTTCTGCGTTAGTTTCATCCCTTCGAATGACTTTTTCTCGCTTCCACTAAAAGCGCTCTGAATTTTTAAAAGCTCGTCGAGCTGTGAGTTCACAGTCCTTTCAAATTCTTTGAAATTGTCTTCAGTCGATTTAGCGAGAGCTTCATTCTGCAGCTCTCCAATCCGTTGCTCATAGTCGCCTACCTGATTCTTGAGGGTTTCGGCCATCATTTGCAACTGCTGCTCGTTATCTTCGATTTCTTGTCGCAAGCTCGCGATTTCCTCGTCTTTAGCTTTGATCTCACCTTCAAGAGCCACAACTCTCGCCTGCAGTTTCGTTGCTTCTTTGATAGCTTTATCCTTCTTTCTCAGTCCTTGGACCTCAGTGATTTTTTCCTCATAATACTTTTTCAATTGTGTAACAGCCTCTGCATATTTTTCATTGGCTGCTTTATGACGATTATTGGACTCTTCAGCTTCTTTTTGGAGAGATAGTACCTGCTCTTTATAATTCTCAGTAACTTTTCCAAGTGACTGGAGTTCTCTGCGGGCTTCAGCCAACTTCTCTGCAGTTTTTTTTAGGTTTCTATCTTTTTCTTCAAGTAATGTGTGTTGCTCTTCCATTTCAGCTTCGATCTCTTGAACGTATGATATCGCTTCGTTCCTTTCTTGAGTAAGCTGCGTTATTTGTAGCTCTAATCGATTTATTTCGTCGTTTTTCTTCGTGAGTTCAATCTCAAGTTGTTGGCCTGGCATCAAAGACGACTGTGTTGAGGCCAAGTAGGTGGTATTTCTTGAATCAATTTCCTTGTCAAGCTGTTTTATTTTGTTTTCTGCTTTTGTTAGCGCATCAGCTTGCGCAATGGATGCTTGCTCAAAGGTTTTGAGCCTCTGAATGAGTTCTTCGTTCTTGTTCTCCAGCTTTTGGATATAGACTGAATCTTTTTGAGCCGAACCCATCACTTTGCTTTGTGTTGATTGCAAGTTCTCAATTTGCTGGTTGAGCTCAATTTGTATGCGTTTAAGCTCATTGATCTCGCTCATCAATCCTGAGTTCTGTAGTTTTAATTCCTTCAATTCAGCATTTTTCGAATCAAGCTGATTTCTAAGCACGTTTTTTTCCTCAGATATTTTCGCTAGTTCCTTGCCTTGTACGTCATCCAATCGACTCTTAACGGAGTCCAACTGATTCTGTTTTTCTTCGAGCTGATTTTTCCAGATATTTTCAGCTGCTTTAGCTTTGTTTTCGAGGTCGTTTCGAGCTTTCTTGTTCTCTTCCATCAACGCCCTGATTTCTTCAGACTTCCCGTTCAGTTTTCTCTGTAAGTCTTCGTTTCTTGCTCTAAGCTCCTTGTTCTCGAGCTCAAGCTTGAAGCTTTGATTCATGCTCGATAGCACTGACACTGGAGCCTCCTGTTTCGGTTTAGAAAGCTCTGCTTCTAATTGAGTCGCTTTATCTTTGAGATTATCCCGCTGGATTACAACTTTTTGAAGCTCTTCTTGTGCTCTTGCCAGCTCTTCATTCGCTTTCATTAGTTTTTGTGCTTGGCTCCTCGCATTTTCAATAAATTCGCTGTTGTTTTTCATGTTTTCAATTTCCAATAACTTCCTAGACATCGCTCTTTCATTGGACTTGCTTTCCTCTTCCAGCCGTAGTATCTGGTCTTCCTGCTGCCTTATCAGTCTTTCCTTTTCTCTCAATTTATTTGCAATGAAGTCCTTTTCTTTGTGCGCCTCTGACACCTCCACTTTTAAATCCGTCACTTTTTGTGAGAGTTCGTTCATTTGTTTTCTAAAAGTATTTTTAGTGTCTTTGTGCTCTTCAATCTCCCTGATCAGATCGAGGTTTTCTTTAGTGAGCTGCTTTATTTTCTCTTGGAGAGAACTTTGCTGCTGTAAGTGAGTTTCTTCAAGAATCTCAATCTTGTATCCTAAACTCATTTTTTCTTTCTTTAGAGCTCCGATCTCTGCTTTCAGCTGGGATAATAGAAGCTCTTTAGCCTTGAGATCTTTTTCCTGCTGTTTTAACCTATCAAAGAATGATGAGAACCGACGTCTTTTCTAGGAAATACGCTGAAGCTCTTGACTCCGCTTCTTTCTCGAATTGGAAAATTTGCTCTCGATAATGTGATTGTGCATTTACCAGCTCCTTTTCCTTCTTTGCTAGCTTCGCTTCCAACTAATTTATTTGAACAAAGGGACAGGATATTAAGAAAAATGTTATTAAGATGTGTTAAATTACCTCTTGGATAGTTAAACAGGACTTGTGAGCTAGCTCATCCATTGAAAAGGTGTGTTTTTCTGTTAAGTCTTGCACCTGCTCTTTTAGTTTCGCATTTTCTTCGGTAAGTCTGTGGATATGCAATGCGTTGTCTGCTGCTTTGGATTCTAAAGCCATGATGCAGGCTTTTAGAGCGGATATTTCGTTCTCAGAGATTGTTAATTTTTTCTCAAGAGAGGTCCTTTGAGTTTGAAAGAACTCATCTCTAGCTTTCAATTGCGCTTTGAGTTCAATAATTTCGATTTCGTCTGTTTTTTTGAGGGATTCAATTTGGCTTTTATTCTTGTCAAGAGCATTCAGCTTTCCTTCTAAGTTGCTCACTTGCTGCTTTATTACGCTATTTTCTTGGGCTAGCAATGTTATTTTGCCTTCAAATAGTCTATTCTCTTCTGCCAGTTGATTTTTCTGTTGTATTTCAGAACCCAACTGCTGGTTGATTAGATTTAGCGCATTTTGTAGCTCTAAGAATGAGTTATTCAATTGTTCTCATGTTTCTTCTTTACCTTCGCTTTCCTCTTTTTTGGCTTCTAACTTCCATTCTAATTCAGCTATTTTAGATCTCAAATTCTCGATTTCCTGCATTTGCGGCTTTGTGGACTCAAAACGCTCATGTGATTGCAGCCTTCCAAAAGCATTGCGCAGTAATTCCTCCTCTGAGAGGCCAGCCTGGAACTGATCTTTTAATATCTCTCTGCATAGATCCTCAATGATGTGTTTATAGTCAAATATAATTTGCATAGAGCCCTTCTTCCCTGCTGATTTAGTCGGAGATTTTATTCTTAACTTGCTCCCTCCTTGATCATCCTTGATTTTTTCGAAATAATAGATTTATGTGATAAGAAATTTTAATTATAATTATATATATACATCTTCTTGCCTTTGTGTTGAAAGCAGCGCTGAGAGCTCTCGATTTTCACTTTGAGAAACTAACAGCTGATATTCAAGCTCTCTAATCTTGCTTCTGCTTGACTCTTTCTTTCGGTCCTCTTCTCTGTAAAGTGAAAATTTATTTTAAGTGAATATTAATCTGCTTAGGTACGGTATCTCATGAGGACCAAGAGTGCCTTTTGTCTTGAAATGTTGGGTGAGTTGCTTAAGTAGTGTTTCTTTTTCGTCTAAAGTTGCTTTCAGCTCAAAGGTGAGTTTCCGGATAGCTTCCAGCTTTGTCGCACAACTATGATTTTTTAAATATACTATCTCATCCATTCCAAAAACATCAAGGATTTCATTGATCTTTTCAATGAGCTAAACAACGATTATATTAATAAAGCTTTTGAAATTGCCCCTACCTCTTCAGGAACATCTCCTTCACCCTTGAAAAGAATTTGCTTGAAAGGATTTTTATGAGTTGGACTCATTAATCGCGTTGATGTCGGCAAAGATCCTTGCTCTTTGAGAACTCCTTTAATTACTTCATTTTCTTCTCTCAACACCCGTAGCTGATTCTGTAGTTCGTTTAAGTCTAATGCTTGATCAGATTCTTTTGAAGGACTTTCATATCCACTGATTTTTGTAGCTCCATGGATATTCTTCCTGGCACTACCGTCTTGCTGTGGACCTTCTTTACTTACAGCAACTAGATAATAATGGCTTGTCAAGTTTCATTAAACAATATGTTAACTACCTCTTAGAAAGTTAAGAGCACTCTTCCTCTGCTCATTTATTGCTTTGATGGCTTGCTTTATCTCTCTTCTCTTAGCAGCAGTTAAACCATGCATCTTGCCTAGCGAATCAGCGAGCTTAGTCCTATGCTCCTCCAACCGAGCATATCTCAGCACAAGGTCTTCTAACTGCTCTTCATCTTCAGTCTGCTTTTTATTTACGATGGTTTCATCTTTAAACGCTTCATCAATGAGAGCATCGAGATCGTCTTTAATGTTGCTAATGCTCTGAGTTTTTATATTCTTTATCGCAACCTCCAACATTGCAATAGTTTGATCTTTTTCAGCTAGCTCCATCTCCAATTCAGCGACCGTGATCTTATACTCTGATAGCTGTTGAGCAACTTTCTCATACTCTGCTTCATTTTGCTGTGATTCCAAATTTTTCTGATGCAATTGTGCTTGGAGCTGCTGGTTTTCGCGCTCCTTCGCTTCGACTAGTTCATAGGCCTTATCGACATTTTTCTTTTCTTCATTAAGCTTTTCTTCAGCATTTTGAACAAGTTTTTTAAATCGCTGATTTTCACTGAGTAAATCCTGATTTGCTTTCGAGATGTCAGCAACTTCCTTTTTTAACTTCTCTAAAACTGCAACTCTATATTTGAGCTTCTGATTCTCGCTCATCAGGTTTTCGTTTTCTTGATTGACAATATCCAGTCGCGCCATTGCTTTTACTAACTGCCCTTGTAAATTCAATGGGCTTTCATTCTTCGACTGGGAAGTAGAATGCTGTTTTTGATCGAAAGACCTCGCAAGTTCGTTAATTGAAGGCGATGAGTTGTTCCTCTTGTTAGAAATATTTTGCAGAGGGCTGTTCATTCGAACATTTCTAGGTGTTACCTGTGAAAAAGAAGGTTAAATTCTTTTCATAATAATTAAGTAGTACGGTATTAACTTCGAAGCCTCCCTGAGATTTGATTTTGTTTTCACTTCCCACACTTCTTGGCCTTTCAGGACTTTTCAAAGGGCTTGAGAAAAGGGACTGCCTTGAATCCATATTCCTCAAGCCTTTCGCTGCAGCGGCTTGTATTTCGTTCTTAATTTTAGAGTTTGAACGGATTGCATTATAAGGTTAACATTACTATGCTTTGCAAGCAATTCTGAAGTTGTTTTTTATCGTGATCAAATATTTTGAGATTGTAGGTTGCAATAGGGTCTTTAGACTGCACCATATTCGCAACTTTCGAACTGGAAGTTATCAGACTACTTGCGCTGGTTAAGAGAGCCGCTATCTTCTGTTTTGAAGCAGAGCCAAAAAAATCTTGTTCATTGCTACCATGTTCTTGTGGCTTCCACAAGGTACCTGTTTTTACCTCTCTTACAGGAGATATAACACCGAATTTATCTTTAGGGGACATGAATTGCAGCTCTCGAGGAGACCTAATCAGAGAGCGCTCACCGATTGAAATTTCATCTCTCAGCCGCTCGTATATGTTCTGTTTTACTGAGCTCACTGAATTTCCAGCTTTCACATCAGCTTCATTCCTTTCCTTCAACAATGATTTTTGCGGACTGCTCTTTTCTTGAAGACGCCAATCTAGCAAAATATTAAGCTTGAATCTTGATACCTAACTCACCTTGTCCCCCTAACATTATCTTTATCACGTCATCCATTGTTTTTGAAGCATTGCTGACGACACTCTTTATCTGCAACTGCAATTCCGAGCCGATTCCTGACCTTAAACCACATATAATCAGATTGTTGCTGAAACAAATCAATACACTTTGGGTAACGACAACAGTTCCTTCTCAAGAGACGCATAATGCGAAATTGTGAAAGATATCAAATCATCGATCGACCCTTTCGGTTTATCTGCTATAGAATTGGTCGGGTGCTTAGAGCTCATACAAAGCGCCGTGAGTTTCATTAGTTCCTTGTTAAATGAATTTTTTGTCTCTGCTAGGGTTTTTTGCTCGAACTCAAGTTCATGTTTGCTTTGCTGCAGAACATGGAGGTTGGTCGTATCGTCAAGCTCATAGGACTTGCCAATTTGCCTTTTGATTTGTTCAAGACTTTGATTTAGCCTGACTAAATTCGTTCGATAGATATTTGCTCAAGAGGGTGTCAATCTTACGTTGATATCGTGTCTCAACCGTTCGGAATTTCGCTCCAAGATCATTAATTATCGCGATGGCAGCTACCGATAATTTTGAAGAGCGATGATCAGGTAGTTTGATTACCTGAGGTATTTTGCTGCATATTTTCTCCTCTAGTTGATGTTCTTTGAATCGTTGTATTTGAATAGAATTACTGTTTAAATTAAATTATTTTGATAAGATATCAGAGTTTCCTTGTAATTCACAATGGAATTTGCCATAGTCATCATTTTTTGGGCAATTTACTATATGCTGTCTGTGCTAACAACTTTCCTTTCACAATCATATATAGCAAAATTTCATTTCTTTATACAGTCCAACTCACAACAAAAAGATCAGAAGGAATCTCTTTTTGTAAACAACCTCTGGTAATCCCATTGAAAAGAGAAAAAAACACTAATGGAAGTATAACGAAGTCTTAGTAATGAGAATCTGCAACCTATCAGCAGTTAGGCAAGGATCCGTCCGCAATACTTGGTTTTCACTGGTAGTGCATTTTAAAGGGTAAATCCAATTAAAAACTATGATTAAGATTGTTATCTGACTTTATCAAAGGTATTTAACTCTGTGAAACAGGAAGGATGAATTCAAGTCAAAAGTCATTTTACTCTCCAGACAGCAAACTAGCCACTGGCCGATCATGGGATGTTCTTCGCAATGACGGTTTCAGTTCCGAAGGACCAAAACCGCATCTATCAACTACAGAATTGGACCAACTCGCTCGCCAGGTCATATTATTTTCGGAAATAGAGCGTCTGAATGTCATAAACTACGACCTGCAACAAGAGATCGAGCTTCTGAAATCTCGTGTCCTGGCTGCCGAGAAAAAAGAGCTTTTTGAAGAACGCGTCGCAATCCTCGTCAAAGAAAACACAAATCTTAATGAATTAATTGGTTCCTATGCAAAAGATCGTGATTTAATGAAAGCTAAAGAGCATAAAATCGCTGAACTTGAGGACCATAAAAAGCGCTTAGCGGATGAAAACGAGAATCTCAAGGTGCAGTTAGCTGAGGCAGCCCATGACTTAGGCAGGTACCAAGATCGTCTCAGCGAAGCCGAGAGCCAAGCTGCTGAACTCCCGAACGTGCTCCGACATACAGAAATGTTATCTAACGAAATTGAGCGTTTAACTCGTCTCTTAGACACTAAAGTAAAGGAAAACAATGCTTTGCAATATGAAAAAGACGGATTACAGAACAAAGTGGCTCAGGGTGCCGCCGAGATCGATAGACTCAATCGAATTGTCGAAGACCAAGCTCGTCAGCTCGAGAATTTGAGGAATCGAGCACTTGATAATGAGAAAAATCAGATGCGATTGAGGGATTTAGAACGACAGGTTGGCGCTGTTGAGAAAGAAAATGAGGATTTGAATAGGAGGTTACGGGATCGACAGAACGAAGTCGACCAGCTGAGAGGAAAACTGGCTGATTACGATCAGCTTCAAAGAGAGTTGGCTGATTTAGGCAGAAATCAAAATGCTCTTGCTGAAGAAAATCAAAGGCTGAATGGTATTTTGAGGAATAAGATGGCCGAAAACGATGAGCTGAAAAACCAGGCGAGGAAGTTGGAGATAGAAAACGCGGCAATTGGGCCATTGAACGAAAATATTAAAATGTACCAAAAGGAGAACGAGAACCTTCAGCGAGCGCTCAAAGATCGTACAAATGAATTGAATAATCTAGGAAACCAAATGAGAGGCCTTGAGAAGCAACTCGAGGTCCTTGCGTCTGAAAACGGTGCGTTGAATTCAGTGGCGGAACAAAGAGCTAAAGAGATTCAAGATTGGAAAGCTCGCACTGAAGAACTCGAGCAGGTTAAGCCTTATGCTCGGGATCTTGAAATGAAAGCGAATAATCTACAAAAGGAAGTTGAGAGGCTCAGAGTTGTGGCTCAAGAGCTCAAAAACGACAACGAAAGGCAATATAAGGATAAAAATCAAGAAATTCAAGCGTCAAATGCAAGATGCAGAGACCTTGAGAATCAGCTAGGGGATCTCAAAGCCAGGCTTAATGCATTGGAATCCGATAATAATCACTTGAATGAGTTTATCAAGCTGAAGAATAGCGAGATAGATAACCTCCAAGAGCGTAGCCGAGTCCTCGAGGAAGAAGTCCGACAGCTTGAGGATTTGAGAGAGAAATTCACGTTACTTGCAGTCGAAAATGGGAATTTGAATACGATAGTGGATCGAAAAATCAAAGAAAATGGAGATCTCTATAGGAGAATAGCTGAGGTAGAGCAACTGCTGACGAGAATTCCTGAATTGGAGAGGAATTTATCGAAGGTTGAAGGCGATAATGAAAGATTAAATAACACACTATCGAATCGGATGCAGGAGATCGACAAACTGCGAAATCATATTCGAGAACTCGAGAGAGAAAGCGGAAAAGCTCATGAGTATGAAGACCAAATTAGGATCTTAGGCGACGAGCTGGAGAGGTTGAATAGTGCTTTGGGTGAAAAAGCCAAAGAAACAGCACTTCAAAGGGAAAAAATGGCGGCGTTGCAGTCCGAAGTCAATGGGAAACGGTTGCTGGAAGACCAGCTTGAAAATGCCAGGAAAGACAACAGGCAGCTTCATGAGCTCGTTGATGGGAAAGTGAGGGAAATAGAGCAGCTGCAAGCACAAAATAATGAACTGCAGCGTTCTCACAATGAAATTGCCCAGAAACTGCCAACGGTGCTTTCGGATAATCAAAGGCTGAATGCGCTGATCGCGGATAAAGCAAGAGAGGTTGATCAGCAGAGAGAGAACCAGAGGAAATTACAGGATGAGTTATGGAAAATATCGGACTTAGAGAGACAGAATCGCGCGCTTGCGGATGAAAAAGAAAGGATTAATAACCTCCTTAATCAGGTGACTCGAGAGAACGAAGGATTGAGGACGAGACTTAACCAGCTTGAGGGGCAAGATTACGCGAACCAAGAGTTGAAACGAAGACTTGAGGCGGCAGCCAATGAAAATAACCGGCTGAATGAGCTGCTTAATGAGAAGGCTCGGGAAGCGAATGAATACCGAGGACAAATGGCTGGAGCAGACGAACTCAAGACGAGGCTTACTCTGCTAGCCACAGAAAATGAGAGGCTGAATGCCGAGCTCAGAGACAAATCCAGGGAGCTGGAGGCTGCAAAGCCAAAGCTATGGGAGCTTGATGAGCTGAAAAGAAGACTCGAGCGAGCGAATGAAGAAAATGCTAATCTTTCCAAAAAACTCGGTGACAAAAACAACGAAATCGAAGCTCTGAAAAACAAGAATTTTGATCTTGAAATGAAGAAAAGAGAGGCAGAAGAGCAGCAGCATCGCTCGGCTATCTTCGGTGATGAAAATCAGAAGCTGAGACTTGCGTTAGAAGACGCTATTAGAGAGAAAGATCGAGCCTTGAGACAGCAAAACGACGCTGAGGCCAGACTTCGCACTGCTATGGGTGATATTGAAAGACTGAACGCCTTACTTAAGGAAAAATCAAATGAAGGAGAGACGTGGAATGCAAGACTCATGGCTTTTGATAAAGCGCAGAAAGATATCAGTGAGCTTCAAGATAGACTGATCCAGCTGGCGACCGAGAATGAGCGTTTGAATGCGCTTATCAAGCGACAGAGCGCTGAAATCGAAGAATTCAAAAGAAAAATGTTCAATTCAGGTGCTCAAGATACTGAAATTCAAAGTCTCCAGCAGAGGATTCGCATGCTGATCGATGAGAATGACAGACTGCATGCCATGATTCAAAAGAAAGATGCAGATTTACTGGCGTCGGAAGGAATGCGAACCCAATTTGAAGAGAAACTTGCAATGCTGTCAGTTGAAAACGCGAGATTGGCTGGTATTTCCGAAGATAAAGCCAAACAAGCTGAGCTTTGGATGCAGAGAAGCATAAATGTGGAAATGGATAAGACCACTTACCAGGACCTTGAGCAGAAGTTGAGAATGGTTATTTCAGATAATGAGCGCTTGAATGAGTTGGTACATCAGAAAGTCCAAGAGATCGAAGCTTTGAGAAGGGGCAGTGGGTACGACGGAAATTCTGGAATTCCGAAAAGCCCGAAGATTTTTGAAAATAAGAACGGTCTTTCAAGTCCGAGTTATAAGTTGAGACTTAAATGATTATTTTCTAACAAATATATCTATATTTGAAATAAATAACATCTTTATGATAAAGTATCAAAACAAAGACTTTTGCTGAGATAGGGAAGAGAGATTCGCTATCGTAACAAATTTAAGCCACAATATAGAGAGCCTTAAGATCGGATTAAAGCCTAACAATAATATAGGAGGGGGGAAAATTAGTAAGCTTTTGTAAGGATAGTAAACTAAAGTATTTGATCTTAGATCTTCTGATGAGGAGGCCAACAAAGCGAAGAAATTATAAGTTCTCTTATTATAATCCTTCATCATCATCAATCAAATCTCAAAACTATATAGTTATATATATATAGCTATATTTTTATCAAACTACAACAACTAAGCACGAATATTTGATAAAGGAATATATATTTAAACTTTTAATGCTTTATTACTAATAGAAAACTTTGAATTTGTCCGAGCTACACACTTGAACACATAGCTAGTTGGTCTCTACTGTCTTTCTTCAGAGCTGATGAATTAAAAGCATTCATCATTAGTAAGTCGTCCAAATGCGAGCTCTCGTTCCAAGTTCTTTTATTGTTTTGGTCTTTGTTTCTTTTGTGTTTTTTGGGTCTCATAGTTATTCTTTGCTAAGATATTTATCACCTAATATTGACACTTAGTGGGTGTCATTTAAACGAAGCTTGGCATTGAGATGGCTGTGGGGTTAGGTCCCAGGAATTTAGTTGCAGAAGCAAATCTAAAGTCCTCTTTCTTTTCTTTCGTTTCAACGGGAGAGAAAATCGCATCAGAGTCCGAGTTTTGGCTATCAATCAGGATTTTTCCGCTCTGGACGATCTTGAAACCGGTAATCTCAGATTCCTGATCGCCTTCAGAGCCCATGGTAGAGTTAGGAGAGTTGCTGCTTCTTTTATGGCTGTATTGTTTTGATTTAGCGTTTGTGAGGGAGTAAGTAGGGTAGAACTCCTGTTTAAAGTCGCCTTGGTAGTAAGAGGCTTCATAGTATCGCCCTGACTTACTGTTGTATTGGCGGTAAGAGCCTTTAGGCTGAGAAATCAAGGATTGATTTCCATAATACTTTTCTTCGTAGTTATAGGCTTTTTTATTATCACTATAGACAAATTGCTTGTCCCCATAAGACTTATAGCGAGGATAGAACGCTGCGGAGGTCATCTTAGTGGAGTGGGGAGAGGGGGGTTACTCACGTGATGCGGGAAATTTTTCGCAATTTGTTAATATATTACAATTCGGTAGTCATATCGAGCCTAATTAAGCAGTGAATCGGGAGGATGACGTATTTGCCAATTTAGAATTCCAATTAAAAAAATTTTAAATCGCAACTCTCAAGTTTCGCATGAGTTTCCCAGCAAATTTAAATTTGATTCAATTGAGGGTTTATTTATTTCTGTTCTGAAAAGAGCACTGGCGTTAAGTTCAGTTCATCCGATTGATAAGTTTTTTCTTAAGGTTGACTGAGAACAGATATCTTTGAATGGAAAGTCGAACTCTGAGACTGTCACAAGGATCCGACACCAAAATTCATAATTTAAGAGAAAATGGCGGATAAAAGTGAAAGATTCTAAATTTCCTATTGACCATGTCGATGAAAGCATCTTGGCAGTTCATTGCGCGAAATTATGGAGAGGTTCAGAAACACGTTGAAATCTTGAGAAATAAAAAATGAATTTCTAATAATGGTGGTAATTTTCTGAAGAGATATGACTTTTGAGAGTGAGTGTTATGGCCAGCATTCTTCTTAATTTTAGCTACCGATAGAAATAAACCATGAGCAAGTCCAGTGGTAAGGGGAATAGTGATGAATTGGGAGGAAGATCTAAGTGGAACTCATTATGGCAATATCTGTGGAGCATTTTTTGGATTTTTGTTTTGTTTCAAAAAGGTAGAAGCTGGAAATGTTGGTAAGTAATGGAAGATGTTTAAATAATGAGAATTTTTAGGATGAATATACTTTGAGAGTATGATTTCTATCCTCTTAAAGCCAAGGATTTCTTGAATAGGTTGTTGGCCCCAGCAAAGTTTAGATGAATTGATAAGTTTTTCTGTGAGATATCCCGAGGAAAACCTTTTTCTGACAGCTCAAAGTTCAAAAAATTTAAAATTTGAAACAGCTTGGAACTTTATTCGTTCCAGAAATTAATTGCGCGAACACACATCTACTCTGCAAGGAAATATTTGCTGAATGAATCACTTCTATTTAGTGGAAGAAAAATTCAAGACGAAAATCATATATTGGAGATAAATAGCAGCCTTTGATATGATATTC
>ENA-UOUE01001302-UOUE01001302.1-compost-metagenome-genome-assembly--contig:-NODE-1302-length-16311-cov-7.562277_pt1 | contig 16311 bp, 8 predicted proteins | sample MGYA00238146_ERZ747223 | MGnify/ENA primary metagenome ERZ747223 (study PRJEB28781, sample SAMN06268865) | compost metagenome | isolation source: single cell | place: USA: California, Emeryville, Joint...
CTCTCTCTCGAGTGTAAGTAAAGTGCTCAAATCTTACTTCTCACTCTTAGAGTTCTGCTGCAAGGGAAAAGTAGAGCATACACTGGAAAACAGACTGCCATTTGCTAATAATAGACGAGAGTACATACAAGGATCATCTTCAGAGGATCTCGGATAAGAAAACTGAGACTCTGATGACAAGTTTCTCTTTTCTAACTCAGATCTCTTCGTCACGGATCAAAAGCTTGATTGTTCACAATTTTACTGTAATGATTTGAACAGAAGTCACTTTATGCGATAACCTGAACGCTAATTTCTAGAGTGAAGGATTATTAAAAGGACATATCGTCACTAATGAAGGAAAAATACAAGAAAAGCCCGCATTCTATGTCCTTGATGATGGAGAGTGCGAAGTTTCGAAATTATTTGTGATCGAAACAAAGAATCCTTTTGACAAGAACTCTACTTTTTATAGAACTGAAAAGTGGGTTTCAATTTGTACTGTTGGGCATGGAACTCTAATCGGTGAAGAAATTCTCTCGCAGCCGCATGGAGAAGAGCGATATGAATATCGGGTGAAAGTAAATACACTTGATCGCTGGCTTTTACACTTTCATAACTCCACCAATTTACCTAGGTCGTCTCTAAGTCAGCTACATTGCTGAAGACAAGCAAATTATCATTTTTGGGAATCCATCCCGACCTTGAGTTCCCAATAAGGGCTTTCTATGGCCTGAAAAAACACCAAAGAGAGGAAATTTTCGAAAGTCAATGCAAAGAAATTCTCTTGAAAGAAAAAGCATTATTAAAAACTCCTAGTGATTTTTTAAGGGATAACAGTAAACTTCTGAGGACGTTGAGTAAAAATTCAATTGAGACCTTTACTATCCGAGCGAAACGACAAACTAATATAGCCAGCACACAGAATTTATTAGAGAATCCATATGGAAATTTTGCTAACACTGAAAAAGATAGCTCAACCCTGGTTTCTCAACACTATTATCGTGATAGTTTCTCATCGCCTCAAAAGCCGATTCGAGTTAGCGAGAAAAAATCAACACTTTCGCTTCGAGAATCCAAAATAAGAGCATCATCCCACTCAAGCAGGAAGTTATTGGATAGTTACTCGCGTGACAGATCAGAAGAAACTATTCTAAAACAGCCAGAGCGAATTTCTGATGTAAGTTTTAAAGCGACAACGAACCTGCAAAAGCAATCGCAGCCTATTTCTAATGATCGACAACTTGCTCTCAATGTAGATGTGAGAGAGATTATCAGAAGCAAAATAGATAAGCAGAAACAAACAGTTATTGAATCTCCAGAAAAGCAAGCTACTCCACTACAGAAACCTCAAGCATCCAAAAAGAAAACTATCAGAGTTAAAGCTAGCAATAATAAGCCAAAATCGAGCCTTAGAGAAAGCGACGACCTTTTGGATAGATGTCAAATCTTAGACAAAATGGAGAGACCGAAACCACCAAATTCAGACGATATCGACAATTTCAAGTTCACTCTTTCTTGGAACGAGGAAGAAATTCGTAGCCGAGAACTCCTCAAGGCCAAACACTTCAAATTTGGTGTGAAAGAAAGACTAAACTACATAACACATGAAAGTGATCCCATTCAAAATATTAGAGAGAAAGTAAGGGAGCGTCATATGAGAGACCAGGAATATACTGCCCTTATGCTTGAAGAGAGTTCAATTGTGAGGAACAGCAGAGAAAATTCACTTCACAAAAAAGCTCTTGACAGCAGTACTCCGAATCGAAGGAACAATAGATTAATCGATCGTGAGACTGAAACATCAAACGTTACCAATAGATTAAATAACTATGGAATCCAATCACTTTTTGATTCTACTCCAAGAGGAGATGGGCTCGAAGAAGGCACCACTCAAATCTTAACATCAAGATCTCAAGAATCAGAACTCCCAACTCAAAGAACACAAAAATCGGATAAGATTAGGCATAATACTACTATTGGAAAATTAGGAAGCAGAGTTCTAACTCTCAGCTATTCAGGAAGCTTTCCAGAGATCAGTTTGGTAGGGTCAGATCGATGGAGCTCTATTCTAAAACAAAAAAGTATCCAACACAAAAAGCTTTTCCAGAAGCGAAATAAGGAGAAAATTCATGTATAGAGAAAGAGTTTGTTGTTTTTGAAAAATCAACTCTTGCAAAAAGGGAAAAGAAACCTTTTGGTTATTTATTTAAGTTTTTTGTCATCACTTTATTTTATGTCTGAACCTTATCTCTCAAAATATCATGTTTATTATCATTTTTATATATGAATATTTTTAGTTGATTCTTCAAATCGGAAGTGGGATTTTTATTGGAGAGACTGAGTAACTTTACGGGAAATTTATGCATTTGCATGTAGAAAGATGTGATAATAAGCAATCAACTAACTTAGTAGGTTTTAGTTTTTGGGTGATGCTCATCCAAGAGGAATTGGCTGTAATTCTTTCTATTGAGATACAAATTGATTTTATCACTTACCAAATGTTGTTCTCTATAAGCAGCGTCGAGCTGTTTCTGGATGAACAGATATCTCTCTTTAACTTGTCGGTTCTTGAAAATTATCTTCTGTCTGTAATATTTTCTCATGGTCTCGAGACTTCTGTCCGCACCATATTTCCAGAAGAATCTTATTCCCAAGAGCACTGTCAGACATTGAACAGTGTAAGTTATAGGCTCGATAATATCCCAACCTAAACAAATTAATTAGTTATACGGGAAAACTTTGCTATTTACCCAGCCACTCGACGTGGAAAATCATGTATTCGAAAGACATCAGCTGAGCCAGTGACAGGCCGAAGACAAGGTATTCATAGAATACGATAGTTCTCTCTGCTTTCTTTTCAATAGCTTTCTTTTCCTCCTCAAATATGTTTATTTCGGAGTCAATCTCATTTTTCCTTTGAAGAGCTCTTTCTAATTTACGGAAAGTTGAATCAGAGATATGTTCAATCGACTTTTGATAGATTTGGTTCAGTTCGGTCTCAGTCAAATTGACTCCAGGTTTTTTGGTTTGAAATTGATCAAGATAATAGTTGATATTTCGAAGGAAATGAGATAATGTTCCGCTGTGAGAGGTTTGGATTTTGTTCTTAAGGCACTTATTGTACCAGAAGAATGTGTGAGCAGGGTCTTTCTGGGAATGTTGAAGCTGCTCTCTCAAAATTGATTGCAGAGGACTTGATGCATTATTTTTAAAGATGTATTCTTCGTCATTAATGGTAAAGTGAACTTCACCGGGAGTAGCGTTGTCTAAAAAGGTGATAATTTTCGTGTCTTCGTCAACAGTTTTCAATCCTATTTGCGAGAAATCGAATTCGATTTCGTATCCTGGGTTTTCTTCTTGAATGATGTGCTTGAGATTCTTAAATGAAAAATCTGCGTTGATAAAGAAGTGCTTCGCATGAAATTCGTGAGGCAGGTGGAAGCAGAGACTGATAAAATTGTTCTTGAAGAGAGTCATTACCTCTTTTGGTTAAATTAGATAAGTTTCAACGCCATGAGGAAGTTAAACAAATTACCATGCTTTTCGGATCCACCCATCGCAAATCCTCTTGTGCTCAGGTAGTATAACCTTGAAGAAGAGTGTGAAGAAAGCTGGGCTATCTTTTTAAATAGCATATCTCTGGAGTGCTACAAGAAATACTTGTTTATTCTCTATGTATGTTATAAATTATAATTTAACGAAGGAGCTTCATCTGGATACAAGATTTATAAAACTTCAGTATGTGAAAGTGCCACTCTTAGCACCCATAAAATGCTTTATTATCCTGACTCCGGTTCCAAATTGCAGGAATACATACGAAATTCCGAAAAACCAGTCAATTTTAAAATATTTCGTTCAAGAACAATGCAAAGATTACTTCCGATTCCTTTCGAACGTTAGATTTTGATACTATCTTTTTGATGTTTCGGGAAGGAATGTGCATAATTTGGAGAAACTCTGAATGAATTACATTAATTGGTCAAAAATATGTGGAGCAGGTTTCGCACGAAAAAGAGATGAAGAAGTAAAGCGTCGTTTATTCTCAACGAATGAATTCTAATGGCCAAAAGGCTTTCCAAACCACTAGATAATAAATCAGAGTCTCTCCTATCCCCTCCTGATGCATAACATTGGAATTCATGGTCAGAGATTTATCTTTTCATCATTTTGCTTATTTATTTGTAGAGATAAGTTTATCGAGCAGGCATCCTCTAAACAATGCAATAGGGGTTTGAGTGCCTTCGTTGTTCAAATGCCACCCACACTTTATTAAATTGTGGATGAAAAATTCGTTTCGTCTCTATGATCATGTTATGTAGTTTGGCGAGGATATTTTCAAATAAGGCAGTCAGAATCCTCACTCAAATTATGAAATACAATTGGTTTTCTTTTATTTTGATGACTCGAGAATAAAATGAGAGCATTACTGTAGTGACTCATTTTTTCCCAGTCGACTCATTTCTTTTTTGCGACTCACAGTAAAACTAATTTTCGAGAAGCTCTATGAGAAAAGCAGTTTCTTTATTCTACTTAGAATGGTTTTGTTAAATATTCGATTTAAGGTTCAGAGACTTGGTCTCGATATATTTTTGACTCTTTGATACGGGATGCAGGCTTTTTTACTCAAATATGAATTTCTTTGAGAGAGATGTGTAACTTTGTACTCAAACTTAGGCAGTGAGACCGCACTTGTTGAGGGCAGCTGGGAGATCGCTGACGAAGTTGGTGAATCCAGAGATGATCTTGGAGAAATCGAGGCCGGACTTGACGATCAAGTAAGCGTCATCAGCGAGCTTGTCAGCAGCGGTGAGGCAGGCACTGATGTCGACTGGGCCAGCCTTGCCTTGTGGTTTTGGGATGCCGCATTGGTCGCAAAGTGGGCTGATGCCAGCAAGGATTTGCTTAAGGTCAGCACTGACAGTATCGTATCCCTTCTTTCCCTTAACGTCATCAATGAAGGTCTTGAAGAGTGGAACCATCTTGGTGACACTGCCGATGCAGCCGAAGATGTCGGTGACGGCGAAGTCTTCAAGGGCAGCTTCATCGAAGCTTTCGAAGAGAGCGATTTCTTCTTCGGAGGCGCCGGAGAAGGTGTTGAAGAAGCAAGCGGTGTAGAATTCCTTGCTTGCACCTCTGAAGTTGTTGACGAGGTTGACGAGGGCTTCAGAGTTGTTCATTTGGTTGGCCAAAGGAGCGAACATTCTGGCAATGGTGTAAACGCTCTTCAAGCATCTTTGGGAGCTGTCGGTTTGGAGGATGGAGATATCAGCGCATTGTTGGAGGATGGTTTGGGCAGCAGGGACGAGGGATTCAACGTTCTTTTCAAGACCAACCCAGTCACGATTCTTGAAGTTGGTGTAGAGAGGTTGAATTTGTGGGATGATGCTGAAAAGGCTGAGCTGGCACATGTCTTGGGCAGAAGCAACAGCCAAGGTGAGGAAAAGGGCAACAATAGCTTTGTTCATTACAGTAATTCTGACTTTTTAGAAACTGATTATAAATTTATTCGCACGAAATGCTCAAATAACCTCAGCGCATTTTAAAGTCAATTTAAAAATGCCTCAGGACCAACTCCCGATTCATTTAATTAAAATGTACCTCAGGTGTCTAAAATTTAGTTTCACATTGTTGAGCAATCCACCATCCAAAAAAATTTGGGTTGTACGAAGCGACAAACCCATCTGATAACCTTCTTTCTGCTCGCCAGTCTCGTAATAAGGTGACTCCTATGCGAATTCCAAAAAAAAAAAAGAATTCTTCGAGATTCTGATAATTTGGCTCAGGTGTACACAGAAAGTCAGCCGTGTGCCCTTCACTTAAACTTTTCTTGAAAAATTTTCAGCAGCTATTCTGATAGCTCTGTTCTAAATTTTTATGGAAACAGAAAGAAGCATTAAGTAGAGCCCCGTTTTAATAAATACATAGATGATGAGCAGAAATTGCTGAGATATATTGCAACTCAAACTTGATATCAAGAGAAGTGCATTTTGAGAATCTGTTGAGCTGTTGGATGGTGATTCTCCATGGATATATTTTTGTAGTCAAGTGAAATAACAAAGAATTGGTCATCATGAAACGAGATTAATGAATCAAAAGGTATGCGTTCTCAAAAAAAACTAAATCGAAATTGATTTTCATTATTTCCTCATAAGAGCAATCGAGCAGTTAATCATAGAAACTAAGAGAATTGCTCAACTAATGAAGATTTTTTCTGTACTATTTGCCACGTTTAATAGCTAATCTGAGCTATAAAACCAATTCCAGAATTAGATAGTCATGCTTATCAGTAAAAGCAAAAACGCGTTTTGCTTCTTTTCTTGCAATGATATCCTTCAAAGCTCTGAAAATTGATTAAAGAGGCTCAAAGATGCCGCAGAGATCGAGAGGCATATTGAATATCCAGGAAAGGATAGAACATCAGTGGTCTAATAACAATACATTTTCCAGAAAAATTTCGAGTCTCCTTATATTCCTCAAGGCACATTTTCTGTGTATTGATGCGACACACTCATCCAGTTTGGTAGTAATTTAGAGCATATTACCCTTGATCAAATTTCACTTGAATTTTCAAATTTCAGGAATACCATAAGTTTGAATTTTTTTTTTTTAAAAAAAAAACATGCTACTATGTTTTCTGCTAAATAAAAGTGCATTGCTATGAGTTTTACTTTTAACATTATTCCTTAATTATCCTCGGTCATTTGTCCTCAAAGAAAATTGGATCACTCCACTTGGTGAGAGAAAGACCAAACAGCCTTTTTTCGCAATTGATGAGAGATATTTAAACTTCATCTTCACTTCAAAATAATTGCACATTTCTCTGCTTGCAGCAATCCTTGTCTTGACGCCCCTGTTTGACCAGCTAAGAAATTCTTTTTCAAACAAAAAAGATTCAACATCATTTGGGGTTGCTGCTGATTCAATGATGGGTGTTTTGTAAAAGTAGTATTCAAAAGTAAGCCTCCTGGCTCAAGAGCTACTTATTCTTCAATAAAAATAAATTTGAACACTTTTTCTGAAATGAGTAATAGTGAATACGCATTCGCAATATCGTACTTTGAAGCATTGGTAGGAATTTTTTTGGACGCTGTCCTGGTGCCTTTAATCTCAGGAGGAGATAAAACTCGAATAGTTTTTCCTAATAACACATATGTCATTTTTTCTCAACACTGTTTGCTTATTTCGGAGAGCTGCTATTACTGTCTTCCCTATGGAGAGGCAAGGAGATTGAATTAGTATCTGTTTTACCTTTCTCATATTCCCAAATAAATTTGATGTTTTTTTTTTAGTGTTATTATCGTTCAATATTTTAATGCTCGCACATCTTCTGCTTGGATCTGTATTTATGATCCAAATAGTCGGCTAAATTATCAAAAAAGGCTCGGGAGCCAAAATCCTTTGCTATGACCCAAGAATTAGTTCCAGAAATTCCAACGGGCACTCAGTTGATATAAACGTATGTAAGTTCATTGATTTGTACATTTTATCCCAATAAAGAAGTAATAAAAAATTTGCTATTGCTGAGTGCTTGCATATACGCTTTGAGGAAAACAAAATTCAGCTTTTAGTTTACTTCGACTCGAAATTGACGATGATGAAGAAGATTTTTATTGTTTAATTTGTATACATTTCTAATTTATCAATACAAAGTACTATTCCTTGAAGTTTTTGTTGCTCTTCACACAAAAATTCAGAGTAGTTCCATCATTCTAATAAGACAACAAGTACATATTAAAAAAAAATTTTTCATTGGAAATTATAAAAATTATTATGGCGGTACTATTTGAGAGATCTATAAATCTCAACTTGTTACTTATTCAATAGCACGAAAAGGAAAATATAATTATATAGAAATCAACTTCTCTAAGATATCTCATCAAATAATTTTTGCAAACGCAGATTTTTTCCCCTTTGCTTTGAGCTTATCAAAAAAGGAGAGTTTTTCCAACTCTGAATATTCCAGCATAGACATCAGTATCCTCAGAAGACCCATCACTTCTTTATTACTATTTTTTTATGATATTAGCTCCAACAAAATTAAAGTTAATGTATACTTATCCAACAATCCGTCCAAAATACGATTGAACATAGTTTTGATGTGTTCTTTTTCCATTGTTGCATCTTGTTGGTATTTCAATTTCTGCTCGAATAACTCTTTTTTCAAAAGAGCAAGCTAATCCGACATTTCAAAGTTAGTTTCTGAGGTTGAAGACTGATAAGATACCTGATTGTTTTGATCATGGATTGTCTGAAGATGAACTTGAACTTGAGAGCTAATTTGATCGTTGATGAACCGTTCTTGTTCATACAAGGTTTTAATTTTTTGAAGTTCAGCTTGGAGCTTTTCGTTTTCATCAGAAGCTTGCTTTATTGCTTCCAGAAGTGTGATGATATCGCTTCGATCTTCAGGACCATCCCCATTTTTCTGAGGCTTGAAACTCTCCTCAGGTTCTGTGCCCTATATCAAGACCAGGTGTTAATTTCCTTGTTCCAGAAAATTTATATACCTCTTGGAATGAGTCCACACGGTTCTTGTCAATATGTTCATCACCAGTTAAGGATAGTTCCTCTTCTTCTCAAGAGTTATTAAGCAATAAAGACTATGATGCAAGTACCTTTCTTTTCATTGTCGTGATGATCATTGGGAATGTCTATCCCAAACTGACCTTGTGGGCTCATAACGATGCCAGGTTTGCTTGCAGTAATTTTCTTCTCAAGCACAATACTCTGTACTTCTATCACATCATCACACTCCTTTCGTTGCATCTCAGAATGTGCCGACTTTTGCGGAGAGTCTTGCTCGCGGTCACTTCCCATTCGAGAGCCAGCAGCTTTCTTTGCCAAGGATCGCTTAATTACTTCATAACTCTTCTCAATGACCTTATATTCTTCTGTTAACCTATGAAAGAGTTCACAATCAGGTGGAAGGGGTAAAAAAATTCTACTTCTCATGCGCTTGCTTTAGACTTCTGAACTCTTCTATCATTTTTTCCATTACTTCTAATTTGAACCCCACCTTTTCTGCAAATGAAACCGTTGAAGGAGATTCATCCTTAATCATATCTCCTCTGAGAATGCTATTGTATTCCTCACCATAGCCCGCCTTCTCCAACAAGCTAAGAATCTTCTTGTCCAGTTTAGTAAATACAGATGACCATGATTTTGAATTCTTTCGTTTTTCTTTTTCGGACTCTTCGAGCTGCTTTTTCAAACTCTCAATTGTCTTCGCACTTTCATCGCTCTTCTCGTCTTGCTGTGCACCAGTGGCATTTTTGGGTTCAGGGTATTTCACATCAGGCAAAGAAAATACAACCTCATTCAAGAAAGCATGATACAAGAGTGCATTTTTCACAAATTCATTATCTTTTGCGAGAGGTCTCATATTTGGATTGTCTTCGAGGACTTCAACAAGCTGACCTCTATTGATAGGCATTAAAACTGTTCTCGTTTTTTTTGCATGCTTAAAGATTTCTTCAATTTTAATTTGCTCTTGTTCGTACAATCGGAGCTCTTCCTCAAGTTTATTTATATCCAGATGAAGGTTATCATTCTGCTCTTTTAACTGTGCTATCTGCTGCTTTAACTGTATCTCAGCGTTATCCCCTTTCTTTTTCTTTGTTGTTGGACTCGAAGCTTCTAAGCATTCAAGAAACACTCTCTTAATCTCAGGTATTAAGTTCCTCGCATCTTCCATCTCTTTAGGTGCAAAAGTTTTAACTTTTCTTGTTTTTGAAGCCTCTTTTAAGAGTTCCAAAATGTTGGCGCAGATATACTCTTCAAATTTGGCCTGACGAGAGCGATGAAAACTCATAACTGTGTCGAACTCTTTTTTGATAGCGACTACTCGATCATCTTGTTTTAATATTGCTACTCTGAGAGATTCTTGTAACTGTTCGTTCTGAGCTTGTAAATCACGTATTTGAGCTTGTAATAATGCTTCAGGACTCATGTCTGACTTATCTGTGTTCTTTGGTTGAGATTGCTGTTTGCTCAATTCGACCATAGTAAATTTCCGTGGTAGATCCAAAGTTAGGCGTGGAGTCTCATACCCCTCATGATCCGAGTGCGATTTCATTTTTTCTTCGTACTCATTTAACTTATTAGACAACTCCTCTTTTTCTTGAGTTATATTAGCCAATTGAGCTTCAATCTCTTTGATCTTGGAGCTCCATTGTTCTTCCTTCTCCTTGACTTGCTCCGAAATGTGTTTATTTTTCTCTATCAAACTTGAGTTAAGGAGCGTTAGCTCTTGAACTTGTCGGTTCAGTTGTCCATTTTGAGAGCGGAGGCTCTCGACTTCTTGCTGTGAAGATTCTTGTAGGAGTTGATTTTGTTCTATTATTGCCTTGAGCTTAGATGTCTCGCTTTCATGCTTTCCTTGCTTTTCTTCAATTTGCAACTTGAAATTATTTTCTGCGATTGCAAGCGCTGTTTTTAAGGATTGGATTTCTTTCGTCAAGGCCGAGATTTCCTCGGCATATTTTTTTTCGTTTCTCGAAAGGAGCTTTTGAAGATTCGTCTTTTCAGCAGTGAGAGTATTAATCTCAGTTGCATATTTGGAAGCGAGCTGTTGATCATTATTGTCCTTTGACCCAGCTGCGCTCTCTGCTAATTCTAATTCTAAGGCCTTAATCCGTTCGTTGAGAGCCATCGACTCTTTATTTTTAGTTTCGAGTGCATTTTTAAGCTCTCTCTGTGCTTGGTCCAGTTGCATGGACAGCTTTGCATTGCTTATTTTCAATCCTTGTAATTCTCTCAGACTGAATAGGTCCTCTTGTTTCACTGCTGTATCTTGAAGGGTTTTGATTTGGAGAGCCAGCGTCTCGTTCTGGGATTTGGCAAGCTCATATTGCTCAGTAACAAATTTTAGCTGTTATTCACTGTATATTTTTTGTCTGCAGAATTATTTTTCTCACTTTCTATTTTCATTATTTGGAGCTTTTCTTGGGTTTCTTTAAGCTTTTGCTCGAGTTGTTTCTTTCCTTCTTCGAGAGCATTAATCAAAGATTTTTGCGTTTGGAGTTCGGTCTCCTGATTGTGAAGCTTGTCACCAAGCTCAGCATTCTCGAGAAGAAGTTTTTGAGTTGCCTCTTTAATTTTCTGAGCTTGAAGCTGCTCTTTCTTAATAATTTCGTTTTGAATATTGATAATTTGTTCTTCCTGATTACGGAACTGAACCCTTGCATTTTCCAAGGCACTTTCTAAGTTCTTTATTCTATCCAAGCTTGTGCGGCTCTCATTCGTTTTTTCCTCAAGAAGCTTTTCCTTCTCAGCATTCATAACTGCTAGCTTTTGCATATCATTCTTTAAATTTTCCCTTTCTTCGAGCAGTCTTGAATATTCATTAGGGTCTACGCTATTTAAGTGTATGCTTTCACATTTTTCTTTGAGGATCTCATTCTCTTTATTCATTTTCATCAAGTCATTTTGCAGTCCCTGAATGACCCCCTTGAGTTTTTCGAGCTCAGATTCATGTTGGAATTTGACACTCTGTAACAAATTTTCTTTTTCAATAAGTTTTCCTTCAAGCTCTGAGAACCTCTCTGTTTTTAATTTCTCAGCCTCTGAAGTTTTCGAAAGGGTATCATCAAGATTTCCTTTGATGAGAGCAATTTCTTTCTCATGCTGTTCGACAGCACTTTTATATCTTTTGTTCAAATTTTCTAATTCTATTAAATATGTCTCGGCGACTTGTTTTTCGGCCTCGATTTCTCTCGTCAGCTTCTGACTTTCATTCAACATTTGCTTCTTCAATTCCTCAATTGTTTGATTACAGCTACTCAAGCGTTTTTCTTGAAAGTCTCTCTGCGATATGAGCTCACTAATTTTTTGTTGAGTTAACTCAAGCTCAATGACTGTCTTCTTAAATTTATTTTCTATGTCTTTTAGTCTTGTATTTTCAAGTTCGAGTCTCTCAACCTTTTGCTGGAGTAAGTTGACTTCATTTGAGAGAGCGGTCTCCGAAATGCCAGCAGCACTCAATCCTTTCTCTAGCTGTTCTGTAAGCATAGTAATCTTTTCCTTCATTGATGCTTCTTTTCTCTCAAACACAGAGGCCATCATATCAAGAGTCGCTCGAGATTCTTTTAGCTCTTGATCTGTAGTTTGGAGCGTTCTATTAAGCGCATTGAATTGTGCATCAAGTAATCTGAGCTTTCTTTGCAGCTCTTCAACTTCTTGCTTCTTACTGGAGAGCTTTTGCTGCACTTTGTCGTGATCAAGTTTAAAATTCTCAAATTCTTGCTCAATTTCCAGGATCTGATGCTCTGTATCATCATCCCGGTTTTTCAGAAGGGTTTCAACCTGGCCTTCGAGTTCTTCTATCATTTTGCGATAGGTTTCGCTCACGGTTTTCAGCTGTGATTCTCTTATCCCTCCTGCTTCTATCTCCTGCTGTAACCTAGTATTTTCTTGAGTTAGGTCCGCTAGCTGTTGGCTAAGCTCCTCCACCGTTCTTCTGAGTTCTTGGACAGCCGGTATCTCTTCAAAGTCTGTATTGGTTGGTATATTGGTGTTCCTGGATTCTGCTCTTTCACTCGTTCGATGGCTTGAGGACATTTTGCTAAGACCTCTAGTCGAGGATTTTAGTTGTTCGTATAGCCGTGAAAGGTTCTTTCTTCTCTCTTCAGTTTTACTTTCAAGTTTATCCGTTAATTTTCGGACACGATCTTTGTCTTTATTAAGTCCATCCTCTGATTCATTCGACATTTTTAGGTAATTAGTTAATGCGACTTTTTGATAGTTTGCTTTTTCCTCGGTTCTCATTCTTTGGTCGATTGCCTGATTTAATTGGCTCTTTCCAAGCGTATAATCAGTAATCAGACACTCATCGTTAGACTTCAACGATTTACGCGAGCTCAGTATTTTTTCTTCACTCTCGAGAGTTTTCAAATTAAGAGTCTCTGCAGTATATCTATTCTCAACGCTCTTAGGACTACTAAGACGTTTACCATGGTTTGGTGTCCTGAATGCCCCAGCGCCTTTGGATAGAATTATTTCCTCCAGGTTTTTATTCAGGGAGAGAACCGATTTACTTGTTGCAGAGGATCTTGCCTTCAAACAGCCAAAATTGATTAAGTCCCAGCGAGAAAGTGTTTGCTATTACCAAGTTTGGAGTATATTGACTTCCTAAAGCGCTCTCATAGTTTAGGTTTAATTGCAGCTCGCCTCTCGTCCTCTCAGCGCTGGAGGACCGCATTTCCATCCTTTTTTCTGAATTAAGATTTAACTTGAGCCCAGAAAGACCTTTCTTTAAAATTCATCAATATTTTAAAGTAGCACATAAAAATGTTACCAGTGCTTCCTCCAGCAGTTTCCGATCTTTTTCAACGCGATTAAAAGCATAATTATCTTCAGTGTTTCGCATTGTTGAGCTTTTTAGTAATCTATCAACAGAGTTCAAAAGCTCTCGGATAAATGATTTTAAGTCTATAAGTTTATTTTCATATTTCTTGAGAAGCTTCTCTTTCTCAATCTTTAAAATTTGATTCTCCTGTGAAAGGGTTTTGTAATCTTTGCCAATTTCGAGTTTCATCTGGGCATTTCCAAGATTCGATTTAGGACCAATAATACTCTGCGAGCTTCGTGGTGGAGAAACTGAATTTGGTCTTCTGGTTTTGGCCGGTTTAATCTCACTAAAGTTAAAACAGTGATTGCTCTAATTACTTTTTCACTCAATAAATAGCTTTTACTTGCTCAGGTTTCCTGTGCCAAGATAACTTTTTGCGTTATTGATGTTGCGATGACATTCTTCAGCGAAACTTTTGAATTTCATGCTGAGAGTTATCGTATTATCAGTCACTTTCTCCACAGCTTTCTTGGATTTTGTTTCGATCTTGAGAGCTTCATCGACCAATTGATCAATAGTTGAACATGATTTCTTTAGTTGCGTGATCAGCTGTTCATCCCTTACTGATGATGCTACTGTGTATTATTTGAATGAAAGTTTTATCAGCATGGCAGGCAGCATAATAGTGTTACATTTTATTCTATTTACGACATTGAACGCGGTGCTTTTAATCTTCAAGCAGAGATAATCAGCAAAACACTCTCATTGAAACAATTTACCTGCTCAAGTTTATCAGATATCTCACGCGTTTCTTTTCGAAAAGCTTTAAGAGAAGCCGCTGTATCATAAGTGAAATTATTCATTCTCAGTTCGAACGTGCGGATCCCATTCTCCACAAGATTGATGAATTCTGAATATTTTGCTTTGTTCTCCCCTAACTGAACCGAAATGCTGTCGATTTCTTGCTGAACTTTGTGGACTTCAATGAGAAATCAGAAAAAAATCCAGAGCTAAATTGTTAGTTTGTTTACATGTGCAATTCTGCAGTTGCTGGAGAGCCTCAGATATTTGAAGAGAACCAGTCTGAAACATGTCCGATATTCGAGATTTCATGTTTAATGAAACTTTTGCACTAGAAAACAATCTGAATAGGAGAGATGAGCTAAGAAGAAAGTTGCTACAGTGGGTCGAGAGAAAAGAGCTCATTTTCGAGATTGGTTAATTGACTTTTGATAAAAGAGTCTAAGTGAACAGTAAGATCTCCCGATTCCATTTCTTTTTTCGATGGTGCTATTCTATCTTTGCTTGATAATAGCAAAATGTTTTTTAATTTTTCTATATCCTCATAGAACTTTCTCTTGGACGCGTCAACTCCCGTTTTGACAGAAGCAGACGGATCTATATTAGTATTTGCTGGATAAAGTGGTTAGTTTCTCTCGTAAAATTATGAAATTTACCTGAGAACTCAGGCCGAGAGCTGGTTTGAAGTTTGTTCTCGAGTTCACGGAATGTAGAGCTCAACCCATTGATGATATTGCTCAAGCTGAGTAATTGGCGAGGGCTTTGAACAAATGAAAACATGGGAATTTAAAATTAATAGTCAGTTTAATTTATTTACAGTCGATTTTCCTGGGAATACCGTAATTCCATTCAAAGCACGACAACTCATTGGAACCATTTTTTTTAAGCCTGATACTTATTTACAAGTTTCCATTTAATGATTTAGTACCTTTTCAGCCATTTCCAAATAGATATTTTCATTTGTAATTTTTATTCAAGCTAAAATACCAGGTTTCTTTACGAAGAATGGTGATTTTCTGTACTAAGAGCTGATATAATATCACTTTTAGATAAGCTATTAATGAATAAGAGAATTGAGAATATATATGCATTCATTATCTCCCTTATATATTTTCACTCTTAGCTTCAACGAATACGATAATTTTTACAGAAATATTCTTGATATCTTAGTTGGATTAAAGGCATTGCGACATTACAATCGGCAACAATATAGAACTAATTGGAGGACGAAAACACTCAGGCAGCAAACTAATAATTTTTAATTTAATCCATATGTCTAGACGTATCACTTTTCATAAGCAGTCGGTTTCAAGTCGAGACAGCCATCTCCAAAAATTTCAAAGTGGTTTTCTGCATCTGATTTCTCACTGCGGGAACCCTCTCCGACAAAGGGCTTATCAATAATGTCTTCATCACTCTCACTATCACTATTACGATGGATACTATACTTTTCATCCATATCAAAACGTTCTAGGTCTTCATCTAGAATGTTCGTCCTCTTATTCATGGTAATTTCTCCTTCAAGACAAAGCCTCCTACATTTCGACTTCTCTTCATTGAACAGTCGTTGGAAATTTATGTGCATTGGAAGCGAATTGCTCTTCAGGCGTTCTTTTTGGCAAGCCTCTTGATGAGCGTACTCAGGGTCTCCAAAGTCTAAAATGTCATTTTCATCTGACTGTTCTTTGTCAGAAAGTTCAACCCATTTTGGAATCCGACCTCTTATCTTTCTTCTCCCCTTTAATCGGATTTCCGTGGGTATTTTATCGCTTCTTTTCAGGATTAATACTCTTTGATTCGTTTTCCGGTGGATGTCATAGCAGTCTACTATGCACAGGCTTGCCTGACAAGCACCACACATAGACGCTGTCTTCACATGCCTTCCTTTTGAGAGACAGTGCTCGCAGTACTTTTTTTCTTCTGGAGTGTTTTCTACGATTGGCATCAAGTAACAGCCTGATATTTTTTGCATTAGCTCGTTCTTTCGATTCACTTTTTCTGACTTTGCCACCACAGAGACATTGAAAAGCTTTCTTATAATTTCGGTTCTGAAATGTTTCGCCGTAAGCAGAGGCAGCTTTTCTTTGAGGTGCTTTGTCTTGTAGATCACGTAAGCATTCACCATTATTAGATCCAGAAAATAGTAGAAAACTCTATTCTGCCATTTCATGTGAGAATGTGTATTTGAATCATACGTCATTTTCTGATCTAAGCGGTCAACCCCACCCATATACAAGTTG
>ENA-UOUE01001304-UOUE01001304.1-compost-metagenome-genome-assembly--contig:-NODE-1304-length-16253-cov-8.754946_pt1 | contig 16253 bp, 7 predicted proteins | sample MGYA00238146_ERZ747223 | MGnify/ENA primary metagenome ERZ747223 (study PRJEB28781, sample SAMN06268865) | compost metagenome | isolation source: single cell | place: USA: California, Emeryville, Joint...
TTTGTTATCAGCTGAGACAGCATCGCCTTCGATATCAATGAAACTTTTTCCATTAACATCAATCGTGTTTCTCAAGAAAATGCCTGAAGTGTTCGCGAATGTACTGGCGTCTCTGCTATCATTAAAACTCCTATCCTGACCATTACTATGTGGATTGGCGTGGAATGTTCCTGTAAAACTAGCTGTAAGAGAAAGGTGTATTTGATGTCACGATACTGTTATCACTATACTTCCTCCGAGGTAGTCCAGGACTTGTTTGCTCGTTGAGTGTCGCGATTGAGTCATTGAGAGTGCGATCTCGAGTAGTCATTTACTATCGAATAAAATCTAAACTTTAAACAAAGTCATACAGTAAAACTAGTAAAAATCAATCAGAATATTAGTATTTGGAATCAATTCGATATCCAGTGAGTCATTACAGGTAACCTCAACACCTTTTTCCCATTTCCAAGGAGCCGCACTGAGGCTTATTAGATTCAATTGTGGAGTATACATTCAAAAACGTTGCTATGCTAAGAAGTATTTGTTTTTATCGTAAGTTTTATTTGCTGTAGATAATTAAATTACGAGCTTACAAGCTCTAATTGTAAGACTATTCAAACAAAAATCACCAAGCTTTCTTGAGATCAATGCACACAGAACCCTCAATCAGAAGCAATTCATATGAGGTAGTCATTTTCCATCAATTGCCTTATTCAAAACCAATAGTATCATAAAGAAACTCAAGATGAGAACAGCTTTGGAGAAAGCGGCTCTGAATATGCCGGCTATTTTGAATCTCAGTCGCAAAACCCGAAAAGAAAGAGTGCCAGAGCGCATTTCGCTTCATCTGTTGACACAAAAGGGCAGCCTAAGCCCAGTCACCCTATTGGACAGTCAAAACAAAGAAGTTCTTCGAATGAGAAGGCTGCGAGTGGCCCCACCCTCGATAAGATCTTTGGAGGCAATTTTAAAGTCATAGACGTGTTTCATCAGCTGCGAGACAGCAGTGAGGAGCACTTCCCTGACGACCCTCTGACAAGGAGATTATCGCCGCGAAAACAGAATAATTTTGATATAGCTGAGATGGATGAGGAAGAAGAAGACGTGAAGGATATTAGAAGAGAAAATCGTGAGAAAGCCACTAAAAGAGAAATAAAAAAAGACGCACCGTCTTCGTCGCAGCCAAAGTTTGTGAAAGAGATGACTACATCGAACCTTGACAGAGGGAAAACTCCCTCGGAAGAGAGACCAACTACTTCCCGAGCAACGCGTGTTAAGTTTTATCCCAAACAGAGTGAGGATTTCACGGTAGCGCACAAGCAAGTGATAACTGTACCCACTGAGCATCTGCTCTTGCAAGTGGCTAATCAATCAACCGGCAGCAGCGGTTTCGTCACGAAAACGAAGAAAAACTCTGCAAAAACGCATTTTAAACCACAGTCCACCTTCTATCAGCACAATAGTACTTCTCATGTGCGAAATGGATCTAAAGCGTCGGAGACGCACACATTGCCGCCTCTTGGTAATCATTTTCTATCCTAGACGAGAATCTAATGCCGAAAGTAGTCATTGATACCACTAATATGGAGCAAAAGACTGTTAACCGTGGACTACAAATGAGAAAACACTTCTTTAAGACTCAAACGCAGTTTACTAATGTGCATCTTGACGGTCACCACTCTCCGGTGCCTCAGCATCCCTTGGAGTTCTTAGAAATGAAGAGGAGGGATAAAGAAAACAGACTCATTAACCAAAAACCGCGTGTTGACCCGATGTTCAGAGACGATGGGATGCATCTGATTGAAAAATATGCTGACCGATTCCAATTGAACATTGACGAATGTAAAATTGGGAAGTTTGTAATCATCATTAACATCGTCTCTAGATAAACCAAAAAAAGCGATTCTGGTGAAAAACGCGGATAAAGTGAGCTTAGGAATCACAGGGGCAAGGATTTCGACGCCTTATAAGCATTTCCATGCCGATTCAAAGATGAGTGGAGCGGTCAGTATGCGAGGGCAATCCGCTGTGAAGAAAATAAAGACGTTCCTTGCGTAAAAGCGCAATAAATGATTTAACATTTTAGGTATAGAGTGCAGTTGATAATACTCATAAAACTAGCGGGACCCCGGATTTCATTTGGATATTTGTGTAAATGAGTGAAATGTAAAGGGGAGATAAAGCTAGCTTTAGCTAATAGTATGTGGCTTAGATAGGGAAGGGAGTTAATTTGTTCATATTCTTATAAATTACGTGACGCTCATAATATATGTGATTTTTTTACTCCATTATATAGTTGATTTTATTACGAATAAATTGGATGATGACCTCTCATACTTCTGTTGTAATATAGTAAAATACATTAGAAACTGAATCAAAACAAGAAATAAGGTACTATTGCTTATGGCCCTACCTACTGTTCCACTCAAACAGTTTATACCGTATAAATTCTCTCATCTTTGCAAGCTTTTATTTAAATACATTTGTCCATGACTATTAAAATCATAAATTAACAGATTTTACGAAAACTATTTTAAGAGCGTTCCTTTTGCTAACTATCAATAAATCATTACAAACTACAGTTAGCCAGGAAACCTAGTCTGTGATTTGCTCAAAGATTTCTGCTATCTGCATCAGTTTCTGCAACTTACGGAGGGAACAAGGGATTTATTATTTGTTTCGACGTTTCTTCTTTTAGATTTTAAAATTTTACATTATTATCTTATCCATGTAGCAGCACTTCTTCATTCAAAAAATACACAGATGTTGATAGTTTGCTAATGAGGCTTAGGCGCTTGATAAAAATCTAGCTAAGGTTATTTCCTCGAAATGCTGTTCGCTTAGACCGCAAGGGAGTATGAGTTTTGAATTTAAAATTCAAACAACAGGAACCCTATTTTTCACTAATGTGAATATATGGATCACATGTTCTTCCATATGCTGCCGCGCTTATTCTTGACAAACGTTTTGAGTTTTATCTCCTTCATTTTATGCATAGAAAGTTCTATAACAACAGAAATCCCCATCCCCTTCTTTAGTATCTGCTTGATGCTTGTAAATTCGTTTTGAAACGTCTGCCAAGTTGCTTGGGGTTTCATTATTGAGATATGTTTTCATTCAACATGTTTGGTTTTGGATAGAGACCAAGGCAAAGAAAATTATTTTTAGCATCACTCATCTGCTGCCAATTTTTGAAATTTGAGTTCACCAAACGACTAAATCCACTCTCATTCAATAGCACACAACCTCTTCTCTCATATTTTCCACAAGAAGGTGCATGAGGCCAGCAAACAAAGATTTTTCGGGTCTGAATAAAAGGATACCCAACAAAAATAGCCCGGTCAGTCAGTGAGTCTGATAAAGCTTAGTTTAAGCAGCTGTTTTAACAAAGAATGCGCTTATGTTGAATAGTTCACTCTTGAGCATTTTTCCGTCAGAATTCATTGGATCTTTTAAATATAGGACACACTTCGAAAATATGAAGATTAAGACGACCGGATCTGATCCGAAAACCCTAGCCCTGTCCTAAAAATAAGCAATAATCTTCCTATTTAAGTGAATTCAAATGCCTCCATTATAATCATAAACACAACTGAAATTCTTTCAACAACAACATCTTTATCATCCTATCAATCCGAAATGATCGGAACTTCTGAAACTCAAGTTGCTAGCTCTACCCTTGAGAAGCTCTGGAAAGGAGAACTCCTTCCTCCAGAAGAGTATATCAAACTCTGCGGACAAGCAAAACCAATCATATCCAAGGAAGCCAATGTCGTTTCTGTCAAGGCTCCTGTTACGATCGTCGGAGACGTCCATGGTCAGTTCTGGGATCTTTTAGAGATCTTTAAGCACGGAGGATCCCTCCCAGAGACAAACTACTTGTTCTTGGGTGACTACGTTAACAGAGGCTGTCAAAGCGTCGAGTGCGCCGCCTTGGTGCTCGCTTTGAAGGTACAATACCCAGAGAAAGTTACTCTGCTTAGAGGAAACCACGAATGCAGAAGCATCACCAAGATCTATGGTTTCTACGAAGAATGCCAGAAGAAATTCAGCAGTGAGGAGGTCTATAATGCTTTCCATGATGTCTTCGACTGCCTTCCACTCGCAGCTACTGTGGGTGATCAATACTTCTGCGTTCATGGAGGATTGTCAGCTCAGCTTGAAAACTTGGATTCAATCAAGAAGATTGATCGATTTCAAGAAGTACCACAAGAAGGACTCGTTTGTGATCTTCTATGGGCAGACCCAAGCGATGAGCCAGGATTCGTGAAATCTGCTCGAGGAGTCAGCGCTACCTGGGGACCTGACATTTCGAAGAAATTCAATGCTGACAATGGGTTCAAAGCTATCATCAGAGCTCATATGTTCGTGGAAGCGGGGTACAGTGAGACCCACGACAAGAATGTTGTGACAGTCTTCTCTGTTCCAAACTACTGCTACAAATGTGGAAACAAGGGAGCTATCATGAAAGTCGAAGCCGACTTTAAATACAGCTTCATTCAATACACCCAAATCCGAGGATTTGAAGCCGCTCCTGAATGTGAGAAGACTGCTACTGAACAAAAGACAGCTTAAGAATTATAAAGCCGGTAGGAGAAAATAAGCTCTCCTAATATTGTAACTAATGAATGATTGATTGAGTATAATTTAAACTCAATTTTTTTCTATATCAACCATTATGTATGCTCTATGATTACATTGAATCGTCGAGCTCAGTCTAGTCTGTTAAAGGAATTATTCATTTGATAATCCTAAACCTCAAACTCTCTCTTCTTCCTTTTTGTTTAGAGACACCTAAGAATAATAACTTAATCTTTGCAATTTCGCTTCTAAGATTGTAGGCTTATCAATTTAATAGCTATTTCTTTATACAAAACGTTGTTGCAGGCTTATCTTTCGTATTAAACAGAGGGTCATTAATTGGCATGAAATAAACAATGAAATTATTAATTGATTATGCATATAGGGATATCACCTCTTGCCTCATTATACTCCAAGCAATATTATTCAGGAATTCCAACAAAAAAAAAGAATTTCAAGACAAAAGCGTATTAACAATGAAAAAACTTAGATATTAACTATTAATAAACCTTAATAGAATTTACAGCCTACTTTATTTTTATTTTCTCCCTGGACAAACTTCGCATACTTTTTATCGGCTTTTTGACCATACTTTGCAAGATGAAAATTATAAAACATAGGTTTTTCCAGTCGAATTGAAGAATGTCGTCGAGACGTCACAATTTGCGCTGAGAAGGAGTTCGTTCCTGGATCGGTCAATGAAACCAAACCATAATTGTTCCTTGCAGTCCAATCGTGATGCTTGAACGTCCAGTCGTCGTATATTTTACGTCCAACCCTCATCATAAGTCGCGACATGAACATCGCCGCTGGTCCTAAACCCTTTTGACACATACCTGACGTGACCATTTGGCAAAACACGGTTTGATTCCCTTTCTTGATATCTGTGAACCCAGCGTGGTGCACATCACCTCCTACAATGAAGACCTCTCGCGTTCCGTTGCCTGTTCGTTTCCACTGCTCCATAAGATTAAGGAGACGAGCATGCTCTTCTTGATGCTCAAATTCCCATTCTTCTTGGGCGTCATCGATGACCTGCTTGATCACCTTAGTCCACCCGTGAGAATACAGTACAACTGGGATCGGACTCACCAAGATAAACATATTACAGTTTTTAAAATCTCCGTTATAAGGATCCAAAGCTCTTTCCAGCGCTTCCCATTGTAGTTTCCCCAATTGGCCTTTTTCTGGGGCTCGCAGCCAAGATCCCTTCCCGCGATAATCCAAGAAGAATAGTCCGATGTTATTGATAATGTGGGAGTGAAACTCGTATTTAATTGCGTCAAGGTTGCTAAAATCGATGTCATCTCTTAGTTGTCTTTGGTACTCATAGTATATGACCCGCATCAGCTGAATATAGTAGCCGTCGGCTGTTTCAGGATCAGAATCCTCGGGACGGAAACCCATATCGTCTCTGAACTCATGGTCATCGAATTGCATTAAATTCGGGCAATTTGCTAACGCAATGGCCTCGAGACGGCCTCCATATGTTTGTCTGTATTCCTCGCGCATCATCTCCTGAATTGTTAAGCCAGCTTTGGGCCAGTCTTTCTTCGGAGTGCTCTCAAGGATCTTTATACATCTTTCATAAATGTCGTTGCAGTAATCTGCGTAGACCTGATCGCCTAAATGGATTATGTAATCAACTTGATCGCTGCAAGCACGCGAGCCCAAATCGCTCCAGAGATTGTTTTTATCATGATATTTCTTCGCTGCTTTTCGAGAGTTGCAGCTTAGAAAAGCAAAATTGATTGGTGCTGGTCCTAAACTGAGTGTGCGGAAAGCGCTTGTGCATTGGAAGGGGTAGTTCGATGTGACAGTGTATTTAGTCTGAGGCAGCAAGTTGTCGAATTGAAAAACGACTGGGCGATTCGCAATAACATGTCTCCGACAAGTATGAGTTTGACCGTCTGGAGCAGTGAGAGTGAGAACTTCTTCTCCATCTTGTAAGAATTCCAGCATGACTCTCGCAGAAGTGTCTGTAGTTTTTCCTATGATAGGACCGAGAGTAACTCTCTGGGTGCTCATTCCTTGATGAATTGGGTTAATAATAGGATCTGTGGAAACGTATTGATTTTGGGGGTTTTCTCGACCATAAATTGACTGATTCATTGAAAGTCTATTACAAAGTAGGTTTTGGTTTCGGATGTAAGGAAGATTTGATTTTTAAATTATTTTTTGACCACCTATTTTCACAAACTAAATTATATCCAGATTTTACTGGCGATAGATTTTTTCTAAATTCTATTGCTGATAATACAAGTTTGTCGATTATTTCGCTTGAAAAACTTCTATAGAGAATGTTTACTCATCATCGAATGATGATGTTTGGGAGTTGGCCGGCTGTCTTCGAGCGATAGATTTTTTATAATACAAAGAATTTAAGCAAATAATACGAAAAAATGCATTAGAATGAACCATTTGTTCAAAGGATATCATGGGACTATATGTAAGTAAGACGAAAGGCATAATACATATATATTTGCTACATTTAGTGCTTATTAGTGCTTGTAAGATTAGCAGAAGTTGGACTATTATGGTGAATAGATGCAACTTTTTATGAACCACTATTTGTAATAAGCGACTATTACTTCTCACAGGATCTGCTTTCATCCGATTGACGACTAAAGCGTCTGGAAAAGGGATTGACAGCGATTATTGGAAATTTTTCCTTTTACTAAATACCCATTGATCTAATCGAAGAAGAGTTGCCAATGACGTTTTGTCTCATTTTTTTAAAAGAAATTTCAGATTCAAAACTTTCTGAAACAAAAATCTTCACTTTAGTCAGGTTTCTACTTTTGTATGTAGACATGAAATAATTCATGAAAAATATTAGAGGTGTCTTGTTTTCCACCCAATATTATATGTTTGTGAATCATAGCAAAATTCAGTCTGTAGATGTCATGTACTAGATAAGAAGAGACTTTCTTGAAGAGATAATCGATATAGGCAGAATAATAGCATATAAAATAGCATTAATAAGGCCCTCCAGCTTTTCCTTTGTTACAAAGCTAAAGAAATTGAACTTTTAAATATTTTGATACTGTTCCGGTTATTATTATTTGTATTGAACTTATTTGTGACTCCAAATTGAGGAGTAATAATAGAGTTGTCCAGGAATCTTCGGGGGAAGAAGAACTTCTGTATCGACAGCAATTCGGTGTTATATTAGTTCTGAATTATATTATCTATAAGGCCCAAAATAGAAGATGAATATATAATGATATAAAGATTATTTTATTCACTTAACGAAACACAGTAAATAAATGAGTGAGTGTTTACAACAGATACATACCAATTAATTATTATATTAATGAATCTCAAAAGAATTTACAGCTTGCTTTGTTCTTACTCGCTTTTTGGCCATACTTCGCAACAGGAGAATTATAAAACATCGCCTTTTCCTCCCGAATCCTCGAGTGACGATTAGAAGTAATCAGCTGAGCCGCGAATGTGTTGGTCTTTGGATCAATCACTGAAACAATGCCATAATTGTTTCTCCCTGTCCAGCCATGATGTCGGAAGGTCCAATCTTCATAAATTTTATGCGACGTTTTCATCATCAGTTTGGACATGAGCATCGCCATGGTTCCTAGCCCATTTTGACAGACGCCTGAAGTAACCATTTGGCAGAATACCGTTTGATTCCCTTTCTTGATGTCCGTGAAACCTGCGTGATGCACGTCTCCTCCAACAATGAAAACCTCTCTGGCTCCATTACCAGCTCGTTTCCATTTTTCCATAAGATTCAGGAAACGACCATGCTCCTCTTGATGTTCAAAGGCCCATTCTTCCTGGGCGTCATCGACGGCTCTATATACTGCTCTAGTCCATCCATGAGAATACAGAACGACCGGAATTGTGCTCACCATGATGAACATGTGACAGTTTTTGAACTCTCCATTCACTGGATCCAAAGCTCTTTCCAGTGCTTCCCATTGGAGTTTCCCTAATTGACCTGGCTCTGGAGCTTGCAGCCAACAGCCTTTCCCACGGTAGTCCACGAAGAACATCCCAATGTTATTGAAGATATGGGAGTGAAACTCGTACTTGATTGCGTCAAGATTGCTGAAGTCAATATCTTCTCTTAGCTGCCTTTGGTACTCATAGTACACCACCCTCATCAGTTGAATATAGTAGCCGTCCGGTGTTTCAGGATCAGCATCTTCCGGTCGGAATCCCAAATCGTCTCTAACCTCGTGGTCATCGAATTGCATCAAGTTCGGGCAGTTTGCCAGAGCAACAGCCTGAAGTCGGCCTCCCCACGTTTGTCTATACTCCTCACGCATCATTTCTTGAACTTTAACCGCAATTCCGGGCCATTCTTGCTTCGGGTTTTCTTTGAGAAGCTTCATGCATCTATCATAAACGTCGTTGCCGTTATCCGCGTAGACTTGATCGCCTAAATGGATAATGTAATCCAGTTGGCCACTGCAAGCGCGAGAGCCGATATCACTCCAGAGGTTGTTTCTGTCAGGATAATCCACTGCAGCTCTACGAGAGTTACAGCTTAGAAAAGCAAAATTGATCGGGTCTGGTCCTGAACTGAGCGTGCGGAAGGCGCTTGTGTATTGGAAGGGGTACTTTGAGGTGACAGTATATTTCGTTTTAGGCAACAGGTTGTTGAATTGGAAAACTACTGGTCGATTAGCATGAAAACGTCTCAGGCAAGTATGAGTTTGACCATCTGAAGCAGTGAGAGTGAGAACTTCTTCTCCATCTTGTGAGAATTCCAGCATGACTCTCGCAGAAGTGTCTGTGGTTTTTCCTATGATAGGACCGAGAGTAACTTTCTGAGACTGCTGATACTGCTGATACTGCGTTCCTTGGTTTATGGGACCAGTGTAAATGTATTGTTCTTGAGGGTTTTCTCTGCCGTAATTAGATTGGATCATTGATGAGATATTGCGAAAGTTGCTTAAACTGAGGCGAAATGAATATTTCGGTTATTAATTCTTTTTGGATCGTAAGAACTCACAAACCATAATATATCCAACTTTTTACTGACGATAGTTTTAATAGAATTCTTGTCGCTAAAATCTCATTTTAATAAATAAATCGAAGAGCTTCCAAAACGAAGGTTTATTAATCCAATGTTAATGTTTAGGTGTTGAGCGGGGATCTCTTGGAGCTGAAGCCACTAAAACTCGGAAAATTTTTTGCAATATAAAAATTTTAACCCGACAACTCTGAATCTATCCATTAGGCTGAAATTCAGAAGAATATTTGTCAGTAATCGCATCACTTTGCTCCTTTTTATGCCTATGAAAAGTGATATTACCAAGAATTATGCTTGCATCGGCGATTCTTGAGAGGCTATCAGGAACTGCCTCATAAATTGTAGCGATATACAGCTTTCTATGAATAAACTATTTTAGAATTAGACTATTTGTTAATAATTCAGTTAGGTATCTTATTATTGTCTATTAGAAGTATCAGTATGAAGATATGATGAAAGATGTAAAAAATTTTCCCTTTCACTCAAATCCGATAGCCTAGATCACAGAATAGTTAATAACAAGACAATTTCCTTATCTATTATGAAATTTACATTCCACAATTTTGGTTTTACATACTATAAGGAAGAGAAAGGAGATTTATTTTTGGTCTTCGATTTTCACACGATTCTTGCGAAATATTTTTAAAGTAGTATTTTATCAGTATGGGATTTTTTTTGGAAATAAGCTCCGATTTCATTAATTAGATGAGAATAAATCAGATCTTTCCTTGCATCAATCAAGAAGAGTCTTTTTGCTTGATGAGGTTACTCTTCATAGCCAACAAATCGGAAGTTGAGCTTTCGCTTACAATCATAGGATAGGATTCAATAAGACCTCTCGATTTTTATCAGCTACTTGCTATGCTCTTGCCCGTTTTGATAGTTATGTCTATCAGGATAAGCAAATGGACTCTTTGCGAATGTCATTCCATTTTGCACGTCTCCTAGGTGTCACAAAATCATGTTCCTCTCCTAGCTAGATGATCAATGCTTTACTTTGACAGTAACGAGATTTACAAATAATTTACAGAGCAAAATTCTCATTGGCACAAAAGAGAAAAATTTATTAAAAGTTTTGTTGAGTAGCACTCATCAAATGACTGAATACTCTTCATTCGTCAACGTCGATGCTTTTTCTATATTCTTGGAAAAAGCAAGTGGGATCAAAAACAAAATTAAATGTTTTCTCTGAATTTGGGATATTTAGTAGTAATAATAGTCCAATCATTCAGTGAATTTGAATTATGTTATGAGGAAAAATGATCTCGACCACTTGCTTCTTGTTGAAAGTTCATGTTTGATTTTAGATATCTGTGGGGATATGGCACTTTATAGAGATTTAGTAATCTATAGGCACTAACTTTGGGGCGCTAGTTGTAAATATTATTCAGAGATTTGGTCAAAATAAAGCAGCGAGTCCAGTCTCTGCTACAGGATTACTTTTCTCTGTTATTTTCAGAGATTAAGAGTTCTAAATTTGGTTAGATTGTGGACTATAATAAGGTGTTTAGAAGTTGATTAGGATCATTGGACTTAAACTCCTAAAGTTTAATGGTGATGTTTATGAGAAAATGAAATCTGAGGTTTTTCTTTCCTATCACTCATGGAAATATAGCGTTGTAGAAATTTCTAAATAACTAAAGAAAGATTTCTAATTCCTCATTAGAATATATACTACAGAGCTTAGAAATTATTTTTCCTCCAAAACAACATTTACCTTAAACTCGCTGGAAACTCCGAATCTCATTTTGCGAGATTTATTTGGATTGTGAGGTTTTTGGCCGATTGAACAACATTTATTCCAGTGTTAGAGGTTTCAGTTTTTGGTTTGAGTTGGGTCTTTTAGCCATCAAAATGAGGTTAGTTTGCTGCTATAAAATTAACAATGGATGAATTATAGGTTTTCTCTGAGCTTATTCAGCAGTAATAGACCAAACATTCAGTGTGTTTGAACGAGAGTAATCGAAAAAACTATTTTAGGCCACAAGATTATTGTTGAACGTTAATTCTTGATAATATTCTCGTATGAATTTTGGCAAATTATACAGAGACCAAATTTCACCCCAAATATGACAGAAAACAAAATTAGATTTGGTAATAATCAAATTTCTGGCTGTTAATGAGTTATACAATTCTAGACAAAACTCAAAAGAAATTATAGATATGATAATATAATGAATTATTTTTTCCCCTTATAGAAAAAGATATAAACGATATAAGTGAATGCCAACAACAGAATCACATTAATTAAGTAATAATAGAATACTCTAGAACTTGATTTGCCTTTAATTGCTTTTTGACCATATTGCGCAATATGGGAATTATAAAACATTGGCTTTTCCTGTCGAATTGTGGAATGGCGTTTAGAAGTAATCAGCTGCGCCGAGAATGTGTTGTTCTTTGGATCAGTCACAGAAACAAGACCATAATTGTTTCTCTCTGTCCAGTCGTGATGTCGGAATGTCCAATCTCCATAAACTTTGTGTGACGTTTTCATCATAAGTTTGGAAAAGAACAACGCAACCTTTCCTAATCCACTTTGACAGACTCCAGAGGTAATCATTTGGCTATACACGATATGATTTCCTTTCAAGATATCAGTGAAACCAGCATGATGCACATCTCCTCCAACAATGAAAACCTCTCGTTTTTCATTGCCAGCTCGTTTCCAATTTTCCATGAGATCTAGAAAACGAGCATGTTCTTCTTGATGTTCAAAGGCCCATTCTTCCTGGGCGTCATCGACGGCTCTATATACTGCTCTAGTCCAGCCATGAGAATACAGAACGACCGGAATTGTGCTCACCATGATGAACAGCTGACAGTCTTTGAACTCTCCATTTACTGGATCCAAAGCTCTTTCCAAAGCTTCCCATTGGAGTTTTCCCAATTGGCCTTTCTCTGGAGCTCGCAGCCAAGAGCCTTTCCCACGGTAGTCCACGAAGAACATCCCAATGTTATTGATAACGTGGGAGTGAAATTCGTATTTGATTGCGTCAAGGTTGCTGAAATCGATATCTTCTCTGAGCTGTCTTTGGTACTCATAGTACACGTCCCTCATAAGTTGAACATAGTAGCCATCAGGCGTTTCAGGATCTGTATCCTCAGGCCGAAAGCCTAAATCGTCTCTAAACTCGTGATCATCAAATTGCATCAAATTCGGGCAGTTCGCCATCGCAATCGCCTGAAGTCGACCTCCCCACGTTTGTCTATACTCCTCACGCATCATCTCCTGAACTGTAACCGCAATTTCAGGCCAGTCTTTCTTTGGATGACTTTTAAGCAGCTTCATACATCTATCATAAGTGTCGTTACAGTAATCAGCGTAGACTTGATCCCCTAAATGGATAATGTAATCCACTTGACCGCTACAAGCACGAGCACCAAGATCGCTCCAGAGATTGTTTTTGTCATGGTACCCTGCAGCTGCTTTGCGAGAGTTACAGCTTAGAAAAGCAAAATTGATCGGGTCTGGTCCTGAACTGAGCGTGCGGAAGGCACTCGTGCATTGGAAGGGGTACTTTGAAGTGACAGTATATTTCGTTTTAGGCAACAGGTTGTTGAATTGGAAAACCACTGGTCGATTAGCATGAAAACGTCTCAGGCAAGTATGAGTTTGACCGTCTGGAGCAGTGAGAGTGAGAACTTCTTCTCCATCTTGTGAGAATTCCAACATGACTCTTGCAGAAGTATCTGTGGTTTTTCCAATAATAGGTCCGAGAGTAACCTTCTGAGGCTGCGTTCCTTGGCTAATAGGACCAGTATCGATGTCTTGATCTCGTCCATACAATGATTGGTTCATCGAAGAGATATCGCTAACGATGTTTGAACTCTGGTGAAATGAATGTTTTTCGGTTTTTTAATGATTGCAAGATAGAATGTGCTGTGGTGCTGTGATATATCCAACTTTTACTGGCGAGAGCTACATTCGAATTCCAGGATCCAAATTCACTCCTTGATTAATACGTATTTTCGAAGAGCTTCCGCAGATAATGTACGCTCCTCATTCTATACTGAATATGCAATGAGTACCTGCTAGGACTAAACAGACTGGATGTTCTCTTTAAAATTTTAAGCTGAATAGCTTTGAAATATATTAGATTGCGGATAATTGACGCTTACCGAGCGAAGAACTGATTGATAGTGATGTGATGTACAATGTTGAAATCCTGTTTGGTATCATATTTTCAGGAAAGATTCGGCTAAGGTAAGAATAATTCTCGAATAAAATGAACGTGCAAAATATTATAAAGTGAACTTTTATTGTATCGTAAGACAGTCCCACGATTCGATAGAAAGTGCAAGATTTTATTGAAATTTAAGTTCAAGCAATTAGCACGAACCAGGCCAAAACCGTTTAGTCCATTACGAATTCGAGAATTGACAAATTTATTCCTCAAAATTGAAAAGTTTGAAACATTCTTTATCGAACTACAGTATTTCTTGATTTTTCTTTGAATTAAAATCAACAGATGCAAAGAAACCAGTCAGCATGGCAAGTAACCATACAATAGAAACAAAAATTTTGAATGTGAGATTCGATTCACCGTAATACCTTTCCATTGCCTCGTATTATCCGAGTTGTAAGAATTTCTTAACGGGATTTCTTACATCGGACTATCTATCGGCTTTAGCGTTTAGATGTTAGCTGTAAATCAATATTACTCGGAGATCTTGTTCAAATAAAGAAACGAGTCCGGTCTCTGGAACTTTAGGATTACTTATCTCTGTTATTTTAAAATATTAAGAGCTCTAAAGGCTTTTAGCTTCATATTGTTGATCATAGTAAGCTTTTTAGAAATTTTTAGTCTGGTTTACGTTTATGAAAGAGATAGTTCAAGTATGAAATATGAATATCTCATTGCTCTCATTTCTAAAGGTATAATGTTAGAAATTTCTTAAATAACTAAAGAGAATAGGATCAGTCATGCTAGAAGACAAGTGATTCTTTGATTACTACTTCAGCAAGGCATTTAAGTTTCTCAAATCTAAATTGTGGATTTCCCAGCGAAGTAAGTCTAAGTGCAAACAAGCACAGAGATCACGATCAAGTTGGGGGAATCACTACCTATCCTTGTCAACAATTGCTCAAATTGGACTTGGATTTGTTTTTCGTATTTTGAAAATTCCGCTAGCTCAGCAGGATTGTCTTTTTCACACAAACTTTATAAAGTGAAGGCAGCTTGCTTGGAGCGGTGATATTTTCTTGGATAAAAGGAGAAATGAATCTAACGACTGTTCTAACTCGAGGTTAATCCACTCTTCCTATATTAAGGTAATCTAACAGTAATTGTATTTATTAACTTAAGATAAAGTATGACTTCAAAGAATGTTTCAAATTATGTAATGATCCGATTCTTGCTGTTATTTCTAAGTGCAAGCCCCTTTTCATATGAGATATTGAGTGATCAATGAATGATTAATTTAACGGCAGCGATGAGAAAATGAGAGAGGTTTATACTTTTCTAGAACAAAGATAACATGTTACTTTCTCATTAATGAGAATTACTTTTCCAGATCTCGCCTCACCAAGGACAAATGGGTGATTACTCAATAAACATATGGTTCAAAGAAGCGGATGATACCAAGATTACTTTTAAGTAGCAAGATAATAGTCTAGATTACCAAAAGACTCTATTTCCAGCAGGATTTATAAAAGGAGCATTAGTTTAGCTTGTCGCATGCGTGCATTGCGCACTCGATAACAGCGACATTAATAAAACCAGTCGCTTTGGAGCTGAAGTAAGCTGAGAAATTAGAAGTAAAGTATCGGCCTCAGTTTCGACTGAATGGTCAGACACTTAATTCTAGGTCATTCTATGAGGTTGCGAGAATGAAATTCGCTGAAAATTTCTGTATATAATCCGCTCTTAAATTTGGTAATGCATATAAGATTTTTTTTGTCCCATAAAGGAATTTTACAAAACGCCTAGTTGCGGGTGAAGAACCTATTCCGGATTTGGATCCCGTTTCTCTCTTAAACAAAAGAATAAATATCCTAGCATATTTCTCTCTGTATAGCTTCTCAAAATAATATCTAAATGTCTTGTCTACAGTGAGCTGAACTTTAAATTATTTAAGATCAACAGTGTATAATATTATATAGCTCTTCTGAAAATCAACGCAATTCCCAGTTTCTCATCAACGGTAAATCATGCTGAGAAGAAGTATTAGAACTCATGAAGAAAGTGCAAGAGTATACGGACGCTCTAGCCTCATGAAGACCAAATGGGTCCTAATCGAAGTGCAATAAGCTCAATTTTCTTGGATAGTGTAAACGAATAAATCTTAGAATTTTCTTCCATTTCAAGATTTTGTATTTTTTCATAGGAAATATAAGTTTAGGGCAGCACTTCTTGTATCCAACATCATATCCAAATTATTCATTGATTTCTTGAATTTTTTCAGGGAAATACTGCTCCGTTCTCGTTTCAAATACCAAAATGAGAGTTGTTTTTTATGTAATGATCCAAAATGCACCATTTATATCTCGATATCCGTGAATTTTTTTCTGATTATGAAATATTTTTACTTGAAGCAAGCTTTCTCCAAGGTTTGAGTCAATGAATTCATCAATGGAAGCTGAGCCTCTTCGAGCGTTCTCCACTTATAGCAGCTGACACATCTGCTTTCCGACTCATGAATAAATAATGATTATTTATTTTTTATAAAGATTATTTTGTCCCAT
>ENA-UOUE01001308-UOUE01001308.1-compost-metagenome-genome-assembly--contig:-NODE-1308-length-16226-cov-11.883584_pt1 | contig 16226 bp, 10 predicted proteins | sample MGYA00238146_ERZ747223 | MGnify/ENA primary metagenome ERZ747223 (study PRJEB28781, sample SAMN06268865) | compost metagenome | isolation source: single cell | place: USA: California, Emeryville, Joint...
TATCAGTAGCGCAGCTGCTTATCCATACACTTCAGGCAATAATGGAGTCGTCGGTACTTGCCGCAAGGATACAGGAACTGCCTTCAGTGCTGTCTCTGGTTACAGGTATGCTGTCCAAAATAGTGCTTCTGCTTTGATGGGAGCAATCGATTTGCAGCCTATCGCTGTTGCCGTTGATGCAACTGCCCTCCAAAACTACGTCTCCGGAATCCTCGATAGCGAAGCCACATGCACAACGAATGTTAATCACGGTGTTTTGGCCGTGGGATACGACACCACTCCTTCTGAAGACGCTCCTAATGGTTACTATATCGTTAAGAACTCATGGGATACCTGGTGGGGTGAGAACGGTTACTTCAGAATTGCTATTACTGGTAACGATGCTGGTATCTGTGGTATCCAACAATATGGTATGTACCCTTATTAAATTTGATTCAAAATATTTATCAAAAGTATTCATATCTTTATTTGAATCGATGAGTCATTTTAATCAAGTCAAGCCAAACTTAAAAAAATTGATTCAGAAAACTTCATCTGAAAATATTCCATGCTAAGAATACCCTCTCAACTAGGTGAGATCTAAACCTCGTTGGTATCTTGTTTGTCTAAAAGTAAGTCAAACCGGATGATACATTCCCAAAAGGCAGATTTATTTAAAGATTATGGAGCGATACGTTTATGAAAAATTGATTGAGACTAATTTAATCGAGAAACGGGAATGTGTCGAGCTGGCTCGATTGCTGCTCTTCATCATTTCTCTGAGAAAAAACACATTTCTTCTTTTTTAAAATTACCCCTAATCAAGCTAGCTGTTCCAAATTGTTAAAGAAGCTTTAGTATTTGGAAAGACAAATATAAACATTCCTTAAAGCCTTAAGACAGAGTCTTTTCTGTCTTTCAAGCATCATAGCTAAGAAATTGAAATGAAAGAGATAGCATGTTTACTAAAATGTCGTTTGCTGATTTACTCTTATGACGATTTGAGATTCATTTTCAAATGAAATGGTAAATGATTCCAGGAATTTTGTATAATTTTCATTTAAATAGGAAATAAAACTCAATTCATCGTTCAGAGTAAAAGCTAGCAACGGCCTTGAATCTATAACTCATAAGTTCAAAGCTTATAAGGGAGTTTGTCATCTTTCATTCGCTTTAGACATGAGGGTGGACATGATTAAAGGAATCTCTCACGTGCTATCCTTTATAGAGAACTAAAGAACAGTCGTTTTTCGAAGCGATGCAAAGGTGTATAAACTGATATATGTTGAGGTCTGTTGAGCGTTGATTCATGACGTTAGTTGTACAAGAGCTGTGATAAGCAGTTTTTTGAGATGAAGGGAAGCCAAGAGTTTATTTTTTCAGTTTCCTTTAAATAAATTAGGTGCTATTTTGAGAGATTAAGATTTTGTGAAACATTTTGCTTCATGACACCAACGGGCATCTTTTCTGTTGTAATACGCATAAAAATTACTAATGCTCAATAGCCTCTTGATTTTCCAAGCATTCAAGTTTAAGTGTGCAGATTATTTGCTACAACAAAAAAAAAATAGAAACTGGCTATTGGTGCTCTAATCGGAGTTGGAGCAAAAAAGAGGCACTATCCCGATCTAAGAGTAGGTTTCACAATTACTCTGAAATTTGAACTGTCAGCAAAACTCATTCAAGTACTTCACTGGATTTAATTGAGAGCTCAACAGAATTGATAGCTAAGAATTAATAGAAGCGATCCATATTTAATATAAAACTTGACTTGAGCCAATTAATAATTGGAACGCGCTTATTTAAACACTCACAGGCTAGAGATTTATAATATCTGAGAAAATTCAAAATTCTCAATGGAATATACATCTGTCACTCCTGTACAAAGAAACTCAAGAGCTAAAGCTCTTGGTCTAGCTGCTCTTGCACTTGTCGGCACCTTAGTCGCTTCTTATGCTGTTTTCAACAATCTCCCCTCTCAAACTGAACTTGTTAAACTGGATTTCGAAACTGACACGACTGAGCTCACTGATCTCTACAAAAAATGGAAGGCTGAGTATGGACACAACTTCGATCCTCAGGAGGATGCCAAGAGATTCGAAATCTTCAGAAATAAAGATAAGAAGATCAGGGAACACAACGCAGGAAACCACTCTTACACTATGGGTCACAATGGATTCAGTCATCTGACTGAAGAAGAATTTGCTGCAACTTATTTCGGCGTCGGCTCTCAGCACAAGCATGATTCAGCTAATACTGGTGATACTGCTCATCGTATTCTGGCTTCTCCTCCAGACTCTGTGGATTGGAGAACTAAAAATGCCGTTACTCCAGTCAAGAATCAAGGAGCTTGTGGTTCATGCTGGGCCTTCACAGCTACCGGTGCACTTGAAAGCTATGCTTACATCAAGTCTAAGAAGCTTCCGACACTCTCTGAACAACAACTCGTTGATTGTGCCGGAGGAAGCTACGGAAATCATGGATGTAACGGAGGCTGGATGAGCGGTGCTTGGAGTTATGTGGCTCAAAATAAAGGGATCGCGAGCGGATCCGCATATCCATACAAAGGAGTCGTTAGTAAGTGCGCCGCCAGTGGGAAAGCAAACGCTTTAGGGTTCACTATCACGGGAACCAAGTACGTCACCGCTCAAAATTCTGCTGCGCTGATTTCAGCTATTGCTGTTCAGCCTGTCGCAGTTGCTATGGATGCCAGTACTCTCCAGAATTACAAAAGTGGAATCATCGGCACCAGCGATAAATGCACAAAAACTGTTAACCACGGTGTACTGGCAGTCGGATACAACAAATCCAAGGCCACTGGTGCCCCTAATGGTTACTATATTATCAAGAATTCTTGGAGTGACAAGTGGGGTGAGAAAGGCTACTTCACTATCGCCATCACTGGTAATGATGCTGGCGTCTGTGGTATTCAACAATATGGTATGTACCCATATTAAAGAAGGCTAAGCCAGAATTATTAGTCAATGATATTAATAGTAATATGAATATTAATGCACTCAATTCATACTCGTCATTAAATAGCAATTCAATTCTAGAGTCATAATTATTAAAAACCGTTGAGCCTAACTTCAAATATTATTTACTCATTAACAAGTGAAAAATACAAATAATACCGTCCTCGATAATTACTTCACTTGAATTCTTTAGATTTGAACGGAGCGAATCCAAACTATACTGGCGGAATAAATCGTCTAAATTTTCTAAATCATTACCTTTCTATCAACAGGAAAATGGAGGTTGTCCAGTTGGGCTTTCAATGCTGTGATACTGTTTACTGTTGTAACAACCTTTTTGATTTATCTGGAAATCTTTCTTTAAGCATATTTATACTCAAATGCAAAAAAATAAAATAAAAAATATCAATCGCAGAATGCAGGCTGCGCATAAGAGCAACCAATGAATCAATAAACAGAAATTTTAATTCTTCCGTCGTTTCAGCTACATCATATTTACAGCTTGGTTTTTTGTTTTTATTTCCCATACTCTGCCCTTCTTCTAAGCGCATTGTTGGTTAATGTTAGTATGATGCAATTGAAATGATGAAAAGAAAATTATTCAGCTGTGTCGAAGGAAAATTAATGAGCTGGCAGGTGAGAGCTAGCAACTGATGCGGTTAAGAATAAGTTTTGAGAGGAAAGGGAGCGACAATCATCGTCACTACGAATTTTATATTTTTGGAGCTGGGAAATCAAGTGAAGAATTAGAATCGATTGATAAAGAGTTTTCGGAGGGTGATTGTCGTTGCCTCAACGATTGAGACCTCGAAATTCAAACTCTGTTTAGCTGCCTGTAATTTTCGTATGCGTTGACATATAAATCATGTGAATTGCAGCTCTGAATTCCTTTTTTCTGTGGATAGCAAAATAGTGCAGAAGTAATCTGAATATCCTCAGATCAATGCAATTTTATTTCTCAAACGCAACTAATTTGCGATTTGAGTGAAGATTGAAGGTTAAATTAGATACAGAATTCATTGTTTGTATTCTGTTTCCAAGAATTTAGAGTATTCTCACCATGGTGATGAGAGTAGTGGTGGTTCCGGAATATTTTTTCCTCACATATTTGATTGCTTTTGCTTCTCATAGCAGAAAACAAAATTTTTATTTGAAGTATTCATAATTTATCAAAAAGCACAAAAGTTCGGTAATGCTTCAAATGGTTTCGATTAGCAGTTGAGAAAGCCCAGCTTTTATCTTTCAATGACTTCAGGCGTTAGAAAAATCAAGGTTCTTTAGAAACTTTTAGGTATAGTTTGCATGAAGAGCGAATTCACTGTCATTTGAAAGAAAATAAAGGCCACTGAGACATTCAGTGGTACTTTCCAAAAGATATAATAGGAAAGTGGCCTGGCAACTTGTCCAGGAGCTGGGATCAATGGGTTCTTTCAAAGCTGCTCGTAATATCTGAGGCGTGTGAATTTAGAGAAAAAGTATTCCTATGAGTGTTTTCAAAGCGCATTTTAATTCTCCAGTTAGAAATCTCGCATACTCAGCATACTTTTGATATGTACCACATGTAATGGATAGCATATTAGTTGAAGTTCGCGTCATCTTGATTCGTTTAATTTTCGAACAAAAATAAAGCTGGGCACACGCCTTGTAGAGTCTTAGTAGATGAAATCAGAAATACCAGTAAGATCCCTAGAGACCTACAGCATTTGAAAGTTAATTTACCAAAAGTGTACAAAGTACTCATACAGGCTCTTGATCTTGAGCCAATTCGAAATAAAAATTTATTAATCAGCATCGATAGGATAAAGAGTTATAAATATCAGAGGAATTTGAAAATTCTCCATGGAATATACATCTGTCACTCCTGTACAAAGAAGTTCAAGAACTAAGGCTCTTGGCCTCGTTGCCCTTGCACTTGTCGGCACCTTAGTCGCTTCTTATGCTGTTTTCAACAATCTTCCCTCTCAAACTGAGCTTGTTAAGCTGGAATTCGAAACTGATTCCATTGAGCTCATTGATCTCTATAAAAGATGGAAGACTGAGTATGGACACAACTTCGATCCCCAAGAAGATGCCAAGAGATTTGAAATCTTCAGAAACAAAGATAAGAAGATCAGGGAACACAATGCAGGAAACCATTCTTACACGATGGGCCACAATGGATTCAGTCATCTGACTGAAGAAGAATTTGCTGCAACTTATTTCGGCGTCGGCTCTCAACACAAGAAAGTTTCAACTCACACTGCTAACGCTCCTTCTACTCCTCGAATTCTGGCTACTGTTCCAACTTCTGTGGATTGGAGATCTCAAAATGCCCTTAATTTAGTCAGAAATCAAGGAACTTGTGGTTCATGCTGGGCCTTCACAGCTGTAGCTGCACTTGAAAGCTATGCTTACATCAAGACTAAGAAGCTTCCGGCACTCTCTGAACAACAACTCGTTGACTGTGCTGGAGGAACCTACGGAAATCATGGATGCGGTGGTGGCTGGATGCACGGCGCTTGGGCCTATGTGGCTGCAAATAAAGGCATTGCTAGCCGATCCGCATATCCATACAAAGGAATTGCTGGTACGTGCGCAGCCAGTGGTAAAGCAAGCGCTTTAGGTTTCAACCTCAATGCAACTTACCCCACCCTGTACCTCAAAGCTAACAGTTCTTCTGCGCTGATATCCGCTCTTACTCTTCGGCCTGTCGCTGTTGCTATGGACGCTGATACTCTCCAGAATTACAGAAATGGAATCATCGGCACCACCGATAAATGCACAAAAACTGTTAACCACGCTGTATTGGCTGTCGGATACAACACAGCCAGTGCCACTGGTGCTCCCAAGGGTTACTATATTATCAGAAATTCTTGGGATACCACCTGGGGTGAAAATGGATACTTCAGAATTGCTATCACTGGTGAGGATGCTGGAGTCTGTGGTATTCAACAATACGGTATGATCCCAAATTAAGAGATTAAGCCATTATCTTTCGTAAATGATATCATTATTAATGGATTCAATTCATATGCTTCATCACATATTATTACAAATCTAGAGTCATAATTATTAAAAATATTTGAACTTGATGCTAACTCTCCAACATAATCCGCGAGCCAATACTGAGAGATAGGATCATTTTACAGTCAGTTTTTCTAATTTGAATGATTTGAAACCCTATTGGTTGGAGTAATCCAACATCATTTAGAAAAAGGAATATTCCAATGCAGGACACTAGTGTTTCCAGGCTGTTTGGATTGACAAAATGCCTGAATCGATTGACCCTTGACCCTTGACTGGTTGTGATGCTATGACCAATTGAAGATGATATTCAGCACTTTGGTGTAATCAGCAGACGAATTAGCGTTTTATTTTTGTTGGCGGAAAATAAATCTCTCCCAAAAGAGTTGCTATAATACTAAGATGAAGGATTGCCAAATTACATAAAATAATCAGTTCTAAGGATATATACTAGCTAGAAAAATTATGCAATCGATTTGCATTAGCATTTCACCAAATTGAGCATTGCTTTGCCTTCAGATATCACATGAGAACAATACTCTACGTGTTAGATTGAGGGGATTTAAAGGTCGATTAGCTCCATCATAATTTCCATCTTTCTAGTGACGAAAATGCCTGTTTTTTATTTTCTAAAACAGGTATTGGATACCACAAAAAAAAAATGTGTTATCCAGATGAAATAAAAATGTAGATAAGGCTGAAATGAGAAAAGGATTTTGTATAATACAAAAGTAAGTCCTCAGTTGTGGATGAAAGCGCTTCAAGAGATTTTGCTTGCTACGAAATCCAACTATCTTCAAATGGTGAAAACTCGCAAGATTTTTCCCTCCTCTGGCGCTTTTTGGAACTAATAGCCGATCATTAACAAGTCAAAAGCAATTAAGAATCTAAAAGATTTAAGAAAGGCTTTTGCAGATTGAGAAATACAAAAGTGGTGGGTTTTAATGATAGGAGATATGAAACTCATTCGATAGATTCGTATCGGACTTTAGAAATTTTTTCGAAAGTTCACAAAATTTTTCTTCTTCCTAAGGAGTAATTTGCAACTCAAGATCTATTACTTCACAATTAAGACGGATCATTGAATACGAAAGTACATGACATGTTGAAATTGTTTTCCGAATTTTAAATATCAAGAGACTGCTGCCGATGTGAGAAGGTAATCTCGTTATATATACTTCTACCCACCCATTCGATCGATTTTGTTTTTAAACTTCATAAATTTGGATAAATTCAATTTCATTAAACTTTGAACACAATTCTACAACAGAAAACACAGTTTTATTTTATTACAAGCCTTTCTCATTGAATTAATCGAAACCTACAAGAATCAAGTATAACATAACGACTACCATTTATGAAAGTTTGAGAATGCCCATTCTCGAAAAATACTTTGCCAAAACTACTACATTAGCACTTATACATGCATTAAACTCTGATTCATCTTGAGCCAAATTGCATTTAACACTTATTTATCAGCTCTGATAGAATAAAGATTTATAACATCAGAAAGAATTCAAAATTCCTAATGGAAGAGACATCGGTTACTCCTATACAAAGAAACTCAAGAGCTAAGGCTCTTGGCTTCATTGCTCTTGCAATTGTCGGGACCTTAGTCGCTTCTTATGCTGTTTTCAACAACCTTCCCGCCCAAGCCGAGCTTGTAACTTTGGAATACGATTCTGATTCAATAGAGTTAGGAGACCTCTACAAAAGGTGGAAGACTGAGTATGGACATAGCTTTGATTCTCAAGAGGATGCCAAGAGACTCGAAATCTTCAGAAATACAGATAAGAAGATCAGAGAACACAATGCAGGAAACCACTCTTACACTATGGGTCACAATGGATTCAGTCATCTGACTGACGAGGAATTTACTGCAATTTATTACAGTGCAGGCTTCCAGCACAAGAAAGCTTTGGATAGACATAGCAATAATACGACTCCTCGTATTTTGGCTTCTCCTCCAACTTCTGTGGATTGGAGATCTAAAGGTGCCGTTACTCCAGTCAAGAGTCTCGCTGGCTGTGCTGCGAGTTGGGCTTTCTCTGCTACAGGTGCTCTTGAAAGTTATGCTTTCAGCAAGACGAAAAGGCTACCAAACCTGTCTGAACAGCAACTTATTGATTGTGCGGGAGCAAAATACGGTAATCACGGATGCCTTGGTGGCTCGATGGACGGTGCTTGGGAGTATGTGGCTGAAATAAAAGGTCTCCAGAGCGGATCTACATACCCATACAATAGAGTCGCTGGTAGATGCAAGGCCGTGTATGCTTTAGACGCTCTGAAGGTTCCCATCACGGGAACCAAATATGTCGCCGCTAACAATTCTGCTGCGATGATGGAAGCTATTGCTCTTCAGCCTGTCAGTGCATTTATCTCCTTCGAAACGTTGAATCGCTACAGAAGTGGAATCATCGGAACCAATGCTCGCTGCGGGCCCGAAGCTAACCATGCTGTGCTGATTGTTGGATACAACCAGGCTGCATCCCCTGAAGCTCCCAATGGTTACTATATTGTCAAGAATTCTTGGGGTGACTGGTGGGGTGAAAAAGGATATTGCAGAATTGCTATCACTGGTAATGATGCTGGTGTGTGCGGTCTTCAACAATTTGGTATGTACCCTTATTAAAATTTGAACCAGAACTATGGTAATTGATATTAATATTAATGCGGTTGATTTATAAGCTTAAAAAATAATATTCCAAACTTAGAATCATAATTATTATTAAAACATCTAAACTAACCCTCAAAGCATGACCCACTCGTGAAAAACTTAGAATTAGGATAAGATTGAAGTAAATTTTTCAAATTTGGTCGGAGTGAATACGAAACAATATTTGTAGGATGAGGGGGGCAGTCTCAATACTCTAAATGATTCACTTTTTTCTGTGAATTGAAAAATGAATTTTGGCTACTAATTTCTTCAGGTTGATTTCATTGGCAATTTTCCTGCTTCAAGTGATCACTGGTTCTGTAGATTTATAAGATATTCTATGAAAACAAAAATTAAAGCAAATTATCAATAAAAAAAGGCAAAGGAACGCAAACCTGTTTTTCACATGTTGCGTTGGCACAGCCAGCAAGCATTTCAAAAAGCTTTTTTACCCTTATTATCTAGATAGCTTACTTTTTTCATAAAATTACAATTTATCTCTCAAATTCTCGACACTTTACAGCAGATGTCCCATTGCATTTCACCCAATCAGCATATTTTACTTCAAGAACATGGCCTAAAATTCAGAGAAATTGTTTACAAAGAACTCTGTTTTGCTCTGCATTGCCTTAACGAAAGCAATGCTTAAGAAGTTAAGGCTAGCAATCTTGGATACTCCAATTCCTTCTGTAGTCGTGAAAAACAATCAGCAGGGATTATCTCGACCAAGCCCGTGCTACTTGGAACTCTTTCTCAGTGGACAATTGCGATTTAGTTGTTATACCAATGCTGGAGTAGCAAGAAAGCATATATCGCAAGTGGCAAAAAAATTAATCTGCAAATCATTATCCATACAGAAAGATCTGTGAAAATTTTTTCGTGGGTTACCTCATGGCTCCTTTTCAATGCTTGGTTGGTCCCAGAGCCGAGGTCCACGTCTAACATTTAAATCTTTTTACTTCAATTTCTAATTTTGATCTGCTTCTTCTCTCATAAATATATTTCTCTAGCGACAGAATTGAATTATGAATCAGAAATTCAAAGAATCAACTAAAGCAGCTGAACAAAAAGCATATGTAAAATTCTCTTTCGATTATCATTATGGATTATTAAGATCCAAATCATTTTAGTTTTCATGAATCATTGGAAATTCTTATACCCTAATCAGGCCCTTCAAAATGTCCAGCACTCTGATGGCTATCACTTGCGCTTTCCTTTCTCTGAAGAAAAGTTTTCAAAGCCGCTCCAAATAGCTGTATAAAAACAAAAAAAGTCCAATCGACTTTAAATAATATTTAATTTACTGAAAACAGAAGTTTAAGTTTCATGGGCTGTTTTGATATCGGTAAACATTCGAGAGAACTTGAACTTCCAAGGGGTTTTTTAATTAAAATTTCGTTGCGCTTCATTTACAGAGGAATCTTTCACTCCTGAGTAAATTGTGATTGAAGAAAGTGGCTCTATAATTTCGACGAACATACAGCATCGCATTCAAAGTTTATTGTTAAGCATTATTTGCATGATGATGATACATAGTGATCGAACAATTAAATACTCATCCAATAATCTACTCATGGTAAGGGATTTATCAAATACTCTTAATAACACTGAAAATACGCAATTATAAGTTAGCTTCCCTTGATATAAAATAAATTGAAATACTTATGGCTTGGTGTTTTTCTTCTCAACTTTTGAAAAGAAAGTATAATGCAGGCTCAAACTCTTTCTGGAAGGAACATATCATGCACAATTTGAATGTCAGGAATAGTCTTTCGAATTTCCTAATACTTATGAATGAAAGAAAATCATTAAGAGGGATACAAGTCAAAAACTTATCCCTGCGAATCGAAAGTGTCGTAAATTAAGCTTGAGCAGCGCTCAGTACACGTTCTCAGCTTTTCAACTGAGACAACCAGTATTAACGGAGCCTCAGGATCTAAGTATAGTTATTTCTAATTAAGTATTTGGACCTCAGCTGCTATTACGGAACTTTAAAAAAATTAATTACAATCGTCAATCGGTAATTAAAGAATGCAATTTATTTCACTGCTTTAAAAACTTAGCGGAAAAAGAGCGAATCGCAAATGTGGGTTCATAAAAGATTCATCAGTCCTGTCTGCAAGCCACCAAAAGAATTAAAAGGTCAGCTCGCTTATCTCCAGAGAAAAACCAGCAACTTATCCAGTATTTATGGATCAGCCTGCAGTTCAATCCCTCCATTGATTTTTGGAATGTTAACAAGTGACGTCGGCGTTGATAAGCTTCTTTTTTCATCAATCTCAATTTTTATTCTCATCTGGCTCATCCGAATACAGTCATACAGGCTTGCATCATACTTTTGCGCTTCAGCTATATTCGCAGCATTTCTGCTGTTGTGGAAATCACCTGACCAATTACAAGCCTACTTTTTTCCGGCTTTTGGGCTACTCACTCTCTTCGGAATCGGAGTCTCCAGGACGCTATTGACGATGTATTTTCTCTTTGTTTGCTGTATAGTTTGGTTTCACAGTCAAACAACAATGAAAAATTTCTTCCAAACAGCCACCAGAGAAGAAATTGAAGCAGCGATTCAGAGATCCCTCTTGGAGATGATGAGAATATTTTTAAATTTGTTTTGTCAAACGCTTGTGAAAAGCTATACCCAAGAAAAACTCTATCTCAAAGCAGCGGTGCTGAAACAGAAAATCGCTGAACAAAACGAGGCTCTGAAAATTTCAAACAACAAGCTGCAAGAGGCAGTCAACTCCAGAGAAGAGTTTATCCTCAGTTTCTCTCATGAAACTCGAAATCCTCTTAATGGAATCATTGGAAATCTTCAAATCTTGAATGACATGGACTTACCACTCAAAATACGACAAGTAGTAAACAAAGCCTCCATTTGTACGAAAATTTTGAAGAATATTCTCCTGACGATCCTCGATTCAAAAAAATCAGGGCACTCCGCTACAGATATACAACTCAACATGACTCCTGTCGATATGAAACTGTTTATTGATGAAGTATCAATTGTCTGTAAGGACCTCATCCAAGGGAAGGGTCTAACTCCTATAATTGAGGTTTCTCCATCGTTTCCATCATGTGTATTGTTCGATTCAGAGAGGATAACCCAAGTGATTTTAAATCTCGTAAGCAATGCGATTAAATTTACTGAAAGAGGCTCAATAAAGCTCTTTTTTGGCTGGAACTCTGAATTGCAATCTCCTTTAGTCACCGATTATGTAACTGCAAATGACATTCCTTTTGCTTCAAGACACCCAAATTTCCTGAAAACTCGAAGGGTAACTGTTGAAGAAAAAGGGAAATTGGTAATTTCAGTTGTTGATACAGGACATGGAATCAAACGAGAGAGTCTAGAAACAATCTTTGAGAAATTTGCTCAAGTAAATGACAAAATCGAGCTCAAAAGATTAGGACTTGGCCTTGGTCTTTGGATTTGCAAGACTATCGTAGCTCTTCATAAAGGCGAGATTCTAGTAGATTCTCAAGAAAATATCGGCAGCTGCTTTACCGTAGAAATCCCTACCTCTTGTGTTCCTTCACATTCTGCCTCACGGACAAAATTCCCCATGCCAACACTGTCTATTGGTACACATAACACCAGCTATCCGCGGAGAAGCAAAAGAGTGTTAGTAGTTGAAGATTTCCCAATCAATCGAGTAATTAATGCTGAAATGCTAAAAAAATATGGCTTTGAAGAGATTGAAATAGCAACGAACGGGAAAGAGGCCGTTAAAACTTTCAAGAAAAGAGGTCTTAATTTCTTTGATCTCATTACCATGGACTTAGAAATGCCTATTATGAAAGGCAAAGAGGCTATCATGCAGATGAGACAATATGAGAGACTCATGAAGTGCGAGCCAACTCGAATCGTTATTATTAGCGGCAATGCAATTGAGAAAGAGATCAAAGAGTGCACTGACCCAGAAGGAGAGATCTTAGCTGATCATTTTCTTACAAAACCGTGCGATTATAAGACTCTAGTCACAACTTTAGAGCACTTAGGATTTGAGCAGCCGCAAATGAACCAGAGACCACGGAAAAAGATGAAAGTGTTATTCGCTGATGATGATTTCTTTAATCTTGATATTATGGAGAGCTTCGCTTCTCAGATCGGTATGGATTACGTTGTTGCGAAGAATGGAAAGGAAGCGGTAGAAGTTTTTGCAAAGAATATAAATGACATTCAAATGGTGTTTCTGGACTGCGAGATGCCGATAATGAACGGCTTGGATGCTTGCTTGGAGATAAAAGAGCTAATGAAGAAAACCAGCGTAAGTTGCCCGGTATATCTCGTGAGCGGTATGTATAGCAATGAGAGGCTACCAGAAGGGTTTGATGGGTGTATACAGAAGCCTTTTGATTTTGAAACATTTAAGAAAATATTCGCATAAATTGTATGTATTTTTTACAGTTTATCTAGTTGTATGAAACATTCTATTTAATGAAATTTAGCAGAATGTGACCAAATCGCAGGAGACTACTCTCGCAACCAAAAACATAAAACAAGGAAAGCTGATTAAACTGATGGCTGCGTGCGAAAATAGCAAAGAGCAGTTTCAAGAGTTCCTTGAAACGAAGAAAAATTGGAGCCGGAATCAGCTGAAGCTGAAAACTGTTTTTCAAGAAAAGGATTTTGTTTTGTTATTTTGTCAATGATGAGGAAATAATGCTTCTATGAAATATTTAGTTATCATTAGAGAGAGAGAGCAAAATCACAGTAATTCCAAATAAAATCGATTCGTGGTTGATAGGAGCAAAAAGAAGGTCTCTTCGTGAGACTCGTTGAAGATTTTCTTCTCTGCAAGTGAGAATAAATTTCGCGTTCTGCTAGGACTTCCCTTCAATTTTATTCAGCAAACTAAAATTGTTACTCACAAAACTTTCAATTATTCGAGAATTGTGAGTTGAAGGAACGACGATCAATCTAGAACCTAACAAATATGCATATAGTCATTGAGTAAAGCAATATCGATTCAATTTGATTTGAAATATTCAAAATCTTTCACATGCTTCAAATTTTTTAATTTTGTTTTTTCTTCTTCTTTGAAATGTAACAATTCAAAATCGAACAGAAAACAGCACATTGAGTATAAATCTTTCTATACTGATTCTTTGCGTTACTTAACCAAGCGGTTTGGTTTGGATGTTCTTTTACTGTGTGAGTCCAATCTGCGATTACTGAACTTCTTATTACTTCAATAAAGGCGCGTGAAGTCTTAGCTCTTCAGTTTTTAGTGGAAAAACCTCTTCTTTTAGATCGCTGGTGTTAAGAAATGACACATTGTGCCTTCATAAATTTGTTTTGGTAAATATTCTTGGATTCGAGAAAAGTTACTCCCACGTAGTAGCCTTTTAAAAGTCAGCAATAAAGTTGGATTTCAAATTCGCTAAGAACATGGATACAAAGACCATTCTAATTCAAAAGATGCGATTCTGGAGAATATCCAATTATCTTTGCAAACTGGATCTTAGTGTTGCATTTATTAGTACTATCATGGTTAACAGCAAATAACTTTGAAAATCGACATTTTCAAATGAACATAAAATCCGAAAGTACATGTCGTTTCAAAACTATCTTGATCATGGAGCAACCTCCTCTCAGTTTCATTCAATTATTTCATATCGAACGCAAAATCAAAAAAAAAAAAGAAGCAAAAAAGAACGTTTGATAGACAACCAAAGTATAAAGCATTTAATTTTTATTCTTTTTCTTTTTTGAGAAAAAAAAAACGTGTTTTAAACTGTATCCAAGCTGCTACACTCTATATGCTGCCTTACGTTGCTGCTTTTCGCCTAAGGCTGGGATATTTTCTGTGACTAAGGCTAGTGAATTCATTTAGATGAATTACTAATGACGGTTTGCCTTATCTGTTGAGCACGTTTACCCTCATTTTCCATTCGAGTTCCTAATTTTTCCAGTGTTTTCTGAGATATAAGCCTTCAGACCTTCTCGTTATACAGCATTATGAGTGTTGGATCACATTTCAAAATCTAATGAGTATTAGGAAAGAATCCCTTAATAATATCCCTGCTCAAATTTCGAAGTTTTATTTCACGATTTTGCAACTCTAAAGTGCTTTGAATATCCAAGAGCCGAAAAGAATCAGATTCAACGTCTTGAAAGATAGATAAAAGTTGGATTATTTCATTAAGTTAAGACACTTTCAATTCTTGAGGCAGAGAAGCCGACAGACAAATAGCACTGATCCTATTTCCTAAGAAAACGCATCTATTTATGAAATAACTGTTCTAGATGGCTCGTAATCTCAATATCTGGTAATTAATGGAGATAATAATAGCAACCTGTTTTTTCTTTCAATTCAAGATCCCAATTTGTGATGAGTGACATTTCTCAGCAGATTTTGGCACTGAAAGCTCTGTTCTTTGACTATTCAAAGTGAATAAAAAAAAATTAATGAAACTCAACTCAAAATAACACAATATATAGAAGTTCAGTTCGTTAATTAATTTTTATTAAAGAAACTTAACGTGTTGCTCAAGCACAAATTCATTGATATATTATGCTTCCAAAAATTCTCAAAGATAATAATATAAAAAAATACAACCTGAATCTGAAACAAGCAAAACAAATGATTGGCAGATGTTTTCTTCTATTTATCTTTGCCTTTGCTGCAAAGGGAGTCGTTTTTCAGTGCCCCACGGGTTCCTTTATGAAGAACGTTGAGAATTGCACCGATCCAGACACCTTAGATTGGATGAGTGTTTTCATTGATTTTTCTCATTACTTAATTGGATTTGTCGGAACATCGTCTTCAGGCAATTCAGGAATGTATGTTGGAAGTTATACTAGTCTAGACACTGAACACTTTGGAGTACTATTTTTGGGATCGGGATCGGGATCGGTAGAATTTTCTCAAATATCAGGTTTCCAGTCCTCTGATTTTGATGTTCGCACTTCACCTATAGATGTCTCTGCCGGCAATAAAATAAGCTCAACTTCGACAATAACCGAATTTGCCTCACAATATCAATGGAAATTCATCAATCCAAGTGAATTCAAATTGATACCAGATGGAGCAGCTCGAATTTGCTTTGGACTGCTTCGTGGGCCCAATTATCTCCAAACTCCTCCTATCACCGCTGATCGTTTGACGGCCTCTATTCAGGGAGTTTGCTCTAATACACCTTATACGGCAGGGGTCTCACTCCAATGTGATGTCTGCGCTCAATGTACTGCGCCCTGCGCGACTTGTAACAGTTTAAGCTCCACCGATTGCATTTCTTGAAGAAATCAATTTTATCTCCAGCCCAATAGCACTATCTGTGAGATTACATGTCCTATTAATTATTTTCCAAATGCAGATGGAAATGTATGCACCGCATGTCATGACTATTGCAGTCAGTGCTCTGGAGCAACCAACCAACAATGCACTGCTTGCAGGAACGGATTTTTCTATCAATCACTCGTCCCAAATACTTGCAACATTTCCTGTCTCGATGGATCCTATGAAATTTCAGCGAACAATTCTTGTGGCAATTGCACGAGTCCATGCAAGACATGTGTCGGAGTCACCGCATCTGAATGTGCTTCTTGTGATGCTCCTAACTTCTTGCAAGGAGACCCTCCTGCTTCCTGTCTCCCTACATGTCCA
>ENA-UOUE01001309-UOUE01001309.1-compost-metagenome-genome-assembly--contig:-NODE-1309-length-16224-cov-20.048740_pt1 | contig 16224 bp, 8 predicted proteins | sample MGYA00238146_ERZ747223 | MGnify/ENA primary metagenome ERZ747223 (study PRJEB28781, sample SAMN06268865) | compost metagenome | isolation source: single cell | place: USA: California, Emeryville, Joint...
TGAGGTTGAGATGAGAGAATTTTGGGATTTTCAATACTAGTTTTTGAAACATTTTATATATCCGTTTAACGATGGATTTAACGAGCATTTTTCGTATTCGATTTACGAAAACTAGAGCTAATTAATGTTGCCGTTTTTGATCTGTATATAATAAAGCCCATTCATAAAAAATATCCATAGAATCATCTCATTTGAAATAACCCTCAATGCATTTTAACGCTAGTCCACTTACCAAATAAATTCAGAATTAAGTTCGTCCCTAATCCAAAACCTTCACAGCTGTTAGAAAGAGATTTAGATGAGATATCAAAATTTCTATCAAAATAACAGATTCGCTGAGCTGAACTCCCAAAGCATTTGAAGCGAGGTTTGGGAAGCTCAACAAATAGGGCGCTTCATTTCGCATGAGCTCTATGCAGATAATTCCAGTTTATAGCTTACATAAAGCAAGCCAGCTGTTTCCAATAAAATTTATCAACAGATGTGATGATAGGAATACAACATGTAGTATTTTGATCCGAAAGAGTTACCATCTGCTGAAATGAGCTTTGAAACTCACTGTAGGTAGAATTCACAAATTTGTATTAAGTTTTAAACAAAAAAAATAACTCATAAGCTTAGAATCTTCGTTTGAAACAAACTTATTTGAAATAAAAGTTGGATTCGTCTGAGGATTATTTATAGTGAATCTTTTTAGATCTGGGTGGTTCAATCGCGTCTAATGAAGGAGACTTCTTCATTACCCATTCAGTGCGAGAGTTTTTCTTTTCTATGTTATATAGAACCTGCGAATCTTGTTGTAGAAAGATAATGAGATATTGCAAAGAGGTGATCTACCCACCTGTCTTATAAAGTTTCGTCGAAGAAGAAAGGTGTTTCGTAATCTTGAAACTATTCGGAAAAGTATACAAGCAGTTCTCCAAATCCCTCTGCACTTCCTCATCCAGTTTATAGAACATATTCACAAAAGCGAATCCTGTTATCAGCGCATCATAACCAGCCTCATGGATGAATTCATCCTGCGTCGTCTCCGGAATATCATATTTAACAAATTCATTCGGATACACAATGCCTTTTTTCGAAAACACCACACCTCGCTCATCTCTTTGAATCGCATTTCTTATATTCTCCAGCGTGCTTTCACGACCCAACAAAAAATCCGTCGATATCCTCGAAGAAATTACCTTTGTATCGTAAATCCTACCACAAAGAATTTAGAAAAATACAAATTTAAAGTAAATTTACTTCGGAAAATATTCATTTAATTTTTGCAAGAATTCAGCTAGCGTCCATGTCGATATATCTTCGACAAACGAATGCATCAGAAACATCAGGTCTATGTAACAATTGTGCCCAACGATGGGCTTTTTTTCTTGAATAAGAAGCTCAATTATGCGCGTAACTCCGAATGATTGATTGTAATGCTCTTCCCACTTAGTTCTCTCTTGTCCCGTTTGTCCTTTTCCTTTCAATTCTTCTCTCTTCTTCAACATTACGTTATATTGAACGTACCCAACACCTATTCATTTCAATGTTCTTTTATAGCGATTGGTTAGTAGTTACCCTCACAAATCCATTTCTGAAAATTCATGTTATGCTTTACATTGTATTGGATGGTGGTTGCATCAAGCGTGATTTTTGGACTAAAGCGAAAGGTTTCTCGAGGAAAAACGTAGATGTTGTAAGGACGGACTTCGAAAAACGATGTGTCTTCAACCTCCTTGAAAAGACAGAGTCCGAATTGGATGATGTTATATTGCGTAACGCATTCTTTCATCTAAATATTTGTGAACTTGCACGTCATATCTCAGGTTGCTTACTGTTTTGAATCTTTCCTCGGGACCTGAGCCACGAGATCTATCGATGCCTGTTAATTCGAGGTCTATGGTGATGAAATTGCACTTGGGAAGTTATTTTTAGTGAGATTGCGGGTATATACCTCTGGGAGGCGCTCTTGGATGTCTTTGAACACGTCTTCAAAGTTTGAAAGTGCTACATCCATGGTTGTCTTGCAATGCCGCGCAAAGTGAGAAATTATAAAGATTAACAACTATATTCTTCGAGTTTAAATATTTTGAAATTGGCTCTGAATTCGAATACAATGAATATTTTATAACAAATGTCTGCGAGATGCTTTTATAGAGGTATATAGGAGTATTGTCTGAGAAAAGATTCAAATTTGCTTTGTTTTATCGTTCAGTTTCCCAAAAGTAATGCTTTTCTCATGAGTTCAAGCCATGATAGTATCTTATGATACTCAAATTGATTTTGTCTAATTTGTTATTGAATTGATGAGAATAAACGTAGATATAAGATAAGGCTCAATATAACAAAAAGTAGAAATCAAATGTACGCGGCTTCATTCTTCACTTTAAAACACCACTATAAGAAAGTAAATAAGATATGAAAGATTTCTTAGTAGTGAAGTCATCTTCTTGGCATTGGTACAAGGTTGAAGCAGTTTATACATCATTGAGAACAAAAATTTATTCGGTTGGAAGAAAAACTGAAATCGGCACTTCAAACCCCTCTTTGGCACGCAATGTTTGGTGATATTCGAGTCCGATGCTATCAGAAACTAACATTAAAGCAATGAAATGAGACTTCTGAATAACTCAGCCATACTCATTCTATAACAATCACGAATAAAGATGATGAGGACTATATTCCCTTTTGTATTTTGCTATTCACCAGCTGGCTTACAATTTGTTACATCAAGTTCTAATCGAAATTTGAAGCAGAAAAATTGAGCTTTCTTGGATAATAGCAAAATCAAAACTCGCATACCCACTTTTTTAGTCTGCCAAGTGAGCAACCCCTAAATAGCACTTAGCGGGATGTTAGCCCAAGAAAAATTGACGAACAGCAAATAATTTCTCCGTCTTCAATTGCTCTCCCATGCAACATTTTCTGCCCAACAAAACGGATGTATGACTTCTACGATTAACCACCGAGGTAGAACGCCATCTCAATGATTTCAATATGCAAATCTGCATTTTTTAAAATGTTCATTTATGAGTAGCAGTCATGGAAGTTATTATGACCTTCTTTTCGATATTTCTCCAACAAAAAAAAAGTGAAAACCTCTCTCAGAAAGAACCAAACCAACGTTTACCCCATAGAGCCCGAAGATTAAGTGTTTTGGAAGGTCTATAGAAAAAATATGGAAACTGCACTTTGCACTTTTTTCCCTCCTTAATTCAACAAACTTCGCAATTTTTTCTCCTTGCATAGGCATCAGTAATAGTAGTGTTGGAATCAGTTCAATTGCAGTTTCAATGGGCATTATAACTCTTCAGAACTCCCATAATTTTAGAGGAAAAAATGAGAGCGGCTTCATTAGAATTCATTGGATTGAATGAATACTTCAAATGTAGACTAGCTCTGCATCCTTAGCTAATAATTCGGAGGGTGGGGGAAAAAATGGTTAGTGAGTTGTTCCAGGTTTGCCAATGAAATTTTTTAAAACTGGCTCAGGATGTATCTGTCAAGAATAAATACCGGAATTATTATGATTTATCTTAATTCAGATTTGAATAAAACTTCTTTTGTGCTCCAAATGAAGTTAAAATTCGCTTTATTCATTCTATTCGCAATAGCTGCGACTGCGTCAGCTCAGGCTGTCGAAGTCGAAGTTGAAGCAAAAGCTGAAGGTCATATTGAAGGAGAAGTTGACGAAACAAAGTACTTCAATATTAGAGATGCAATCTTCGATATTGTTATGGGTGGTGGCTCAAGAGCCTCAGCACCAAGACCTGTATCAAGACCTGCGCCAAGACCAGTTTCAAGACCTGCAACACCAAAGCCAATAATGTCTAGGCCATCGACTCCGAGACCCATGCCTAAACCACAGACTCCAATGTCAAAACCTACGATCCGGCCTTCCACTCCTGTTTCTAAGCCACAGCCTAAACCACAAACTAAACCTGTCGTAAATAAACCCATGATCAACACTAAACCAGCGGTCAACAACCCTAAGCCTAATAAGCCTGCCATAAGTAACCCGAAACCGCACCCATTTATCGGTCCAAAACCAGGCACTAGTCCAAAGCCTTCTGTGAACCCTAAACCTAATGTGAATCCTAAGCCTTCTGTAAACCCCACAACAAAGCCAAATAAACCTGTTGTGAACCCTAAACCTCATGTCAACCCTACAAATCCAACTACGAAGCCTGGCACAAGCCCAGTTCCAAAACCTTTCGTAAATCCACGCCCTAAGCCAGGCACAACCCCAGCAACTAAGCCGAATACGAATCCGACGACAAAACCTAATACTAATCCAAACCCAAAGCCACACGTTAATCCTAAACCAGTTACGAACCCAACAACAAAGCCAAGCACGAATCCTACTAAAAAAGACCCTAAACCATCAGTGAACCCAAAACCAAGCGTAAACACAGATCCAAAGAACAAACCAAGCACCGACCCCAACAAAAAGAACCCTTTGAATCCAAACCATAAGCCCAGCACAAATCCTGCTGGAAAGGACCCAAAACCAACTGTCAATCCAAACAAGCCAAACAAACCGACCACAGACCCAAAGAACAAGCAAAACAATGATCAAAAGACTAAGCCAAACCATGATCCTAAGAAACCAAACTCCGGAAAGAACAGTACTTCAGCAAATCCAAACCCTAAGCCCTTTGTGAAACCAAATAAAAATGGAACTGCTGGAGCAGGGCCACATAAGGGAAGAAATTCCACTGGCTTAAATAAACCATCAGGACCAGGCAAGAATAGTTCAATTGGCAAAGGCCCAGGCAAGAATAACAATCACACTGGAAAAGGACCAAACAAAAATAACACTGGCAGAGGTCCTAACAAAAAAAATACCACCGGTAAAGGTCCAAGCAAGAACACCACTGGTAAGGGACCAAACAAGAATAACACTGGAAAGGGACCAAACAAGAATGGTACCGGAAAGAATGGTAAGAATGGCTCGAAACTCAATAAGAATGGCTCGAAGTCAAATAAGAACGGATCCGGAAAGAACAACAAAAATGGTTCGAAGCCAAGCAAGAATGGCTCGAAGACAAATAAGAACGGCTCTGGAAAGAACAAGAACGGGTCGAAACCTAGCAAGAACGGCTCTGGAAAGAACAAGAACGGTTCCGGAAAGAACAAGAACGGTTCTGGAAAGGACAAGAATGGCTCCGGAAAGAATAAGAATGGCTCTGGAAAGAACAAGAACGGCTCTGGAAAGAACAAAAATGGTTCCGGAAAGGACAAGAATGGATCTGGAAAGAATAAGAATGGCTCAGGAAAAAACAAGAACGGTTCTGGAAAGGACAAGAATGGCTCTGGAAAGAACAAGAATGGTTCAGGAAAGCCAAAGAACAACACCGGAGGTCAGCAAGCCGGAGGTGATCCAAATAGCAGCGGAGGCGGTGATCCAAGCGGCGGTGGAGGCGACCCAAGCGGTGGTGGAGGTGACCCAAGCGGCGGTGGAGGTGATCCAAGCGGCGGTGGCCAACCAAGCGGTGGCGGAGGCGGTGATCCAAGTGGCGGCCAGCCAAGTGGAGGCGACCCAAGCGGAGGTGGTATGCCAAGTGGAGGTGATCCAAGTGGTGGAGGTGACCCAAGCGGCGGTGGAAGTGACCCAAGCGGAGGTCAACCAACTGGAGGTGATCCAAGTGGCGGCCAGCCAAGTGGAGGCGACCCAAGTGGGGGCTTCGATCCGAGCGGACTAATTCCTAGCGGTGGAAATGACCCAAGCCCATACAATCCAACCCCAACTGACCCAACCCCAGTTGACCCAGTTCCAGATACCCCAGCCACTCCTGAAACTCCAGAGTACCCAATCGGCACAACTCCAGGCACTCCGTTGAATGGTACTACTCACGATGATAACAATAGCACTGCAACCTCACCTTTCCCATATTTCAGCCAAAACGACTCTAAGTGGAGCAACGAACCACTCGGCAAAAGCAAGCTCACCATGGCCAACAATGGTAGTTTAACTGCCTCTCTGGCTATGCTCTTTGGAGGATTCGGTGTCAAGGTCAAAGGACAAACTGTTGATCCTCACTATCTTAATCAACACCTTGGAGAGGCAAAAGCACACGACGGCAAAGGCGCTATCAAATGGGATGCCCTCAAGACTCTTGGATTCGAGGCTCTTGGACCTTTCAACTCTTTCAACGATGTTCTTGACAACATGAGTCAAGGCAACTATTGCGTTCTCAATGTCGGAGATCACTGGGTCCTGAGCGTTGGAATCACAGGAGACGACTACGTCGTTATGGATCCTCGAGATCAGCAGAAAACCTCATACAGTTCATATGAGATGACTGAAGCAAGATGCCTCGCTAAGAAATAAAAGTAAGAAATGACTACACAGTGAAATGGCGATTACACATTTATTGACCCTGCTAATAAGTATTCTTCCCAACATTATTACATTATCTATCCATCGCCATAAATAATATTGAAATCTTTAATGATTTGTAATGTTCAATGCACCTCACATCGTTCCTGCTCAAAATCATTAATTAACTCAGCAAAGAGTGACACTGCAATGGTGGCTTCAATTATGATGATAATTTCCTAAGACTTAAATCTGCTGATATTCCAATGAAACTCTTGTGAAATAGTTCTCTTTCGATCTCGTAGTTTCATGTAAACTTGTTCTCTCTAAAGAGAAAAATTCAACTATTTCAGAGAAGATTGTCAACCAACTTCTTCCTGATCTAGTTGAATTGACAAAAATACGATACTGCCACAGAATTTCCACAAAATGAGATTCGAAAAGCCGAGTTCTGCTAGTTTTCCATCTCTATATCTTAGTACAGATATTTTCCTTAGAAAATCATCATTGTTATTTTGGAGTGAGGCAAGACACTTGTCGTCAATTCAAACTAAACGTCAGGTTTCGATTTACTGAGAGGAGATTAGCAACATTCTTTCATTTAAAAATGAAACACCATCTTATGATTTTGATACAATCAAAAAATTCTTATTAGTTTAGGTTTTTCGGAAAGTTGGAAAATACCTGCACACTCAGATGAGCTTTTAAAGCTTGCTCTGACCATCAGTGAAAAGATCAACAGACTCTCACACACACACCATCTTTTTCGAATAACTCCATAGATTAGGTCTAATCATGTAATACATAGCCTCGTATTTTTAAGTTACAATGAAACAAATCGAGTGAAAGTTAATCCTTATACGCAAATTAGTAACTTACAGCATTCAATCCAATGACTAATACCATTGTTAATCAAGAAAAATAGCATCTGTATCATGTGAAAACTTTTTTAATGACAAACTAATTCCTCAGAAACAAAATCTTGCCTATAATAGCTTCTGTTCCTCTGAAACTCAAGAAATGATACTAGATTCCGACTGGAATAGCCAAGAATACGTCATGAAACTTAATTCTGTTCTGAAAATGGGAAAAATATGCATTTTTTAAAAAATTTAAGTCCACCTCTCTTCTGAACGGTGCTTCAGTGCTCCAATGGTTTCATGATGATCGCTAATACAATGATCAGAACTGAAAAAGAATTATTAGCGTACTCAGAATAAAGGAGCTCGCGCAATTAAGAAAAAATGACTCAGGATCGATCTCTGAATTGTTAAATACCAGAATTATTATATTTATTTCAATTCAGATTTGAATAAAAACTTCTTTTGAGCTCAAATGAAGTTGAAATTCGCTCTATTCATTCTATTTGCAGTCGTTGTGACTGCGTCAGCTCAGGCTGCCGAAGTCGAAGTTGAAGTTGAAGGAGCTGTTGATAAAACAAAGTACTTCAATATTCGAGATGCTCTCTTCGATGTAGTCTTGGGTGGTGGTGGCTCCAGGTCTGCTTCAATGTCAAGACCTTCAACACCAAGACCAGTTTCTCGACCATCATTTTCGAAACCTGTGGCTAAACCACAACCTTCAATGCCAAAGCCAACTCCAAGGCCAAACCCAAAGCCTGTGACCACTCCTAAACCAAACCCAAAACCAAATCCGAAACCAATTACAACCCCGAAGCCAAACCCAACTCCAAAGCCAAACATCAACCCAACACCAAAACCAAATCCAACTCCTAAGCCAAATGTCAACCCTAAACCAACCACAAACCCTCATCCAAAGCCAAACGTAAACCCAACTCCTAAACCAAACGTGAATCCACACACTAATCCAAACCCAACTCCAAAGCCGAACCCACATACCAACCCAAAAGATCCAAAGCCAAGTGTTAACCCTAAACCAAATGTGAACCCTAAGCCAAGCGTGAACCCACACACTAACCCAAAAGACCCTAAAGACCCAAAGCCAGTCGTAAATCCAAAACCAAGCACCAACCCTAATAAGGATCCAAAGCATGATCAAAACCCTTTGAAAAACCCGCACACTGGCAAGAATAGCACTTCAGCAAACCCAAATCCGAGACCTGTTGTGAAACCTAGACAAAACGGTACCTCTGGAGCTGGCCCTCATAAGGGAAGAAACTCCACTACCGGCCACAACCCTACCAAGAATGGTTCAACGAGACCAGGACCAAACAAAAACAACACCGGAAAAGGGCCAAACAAGAACAACACTCACAGTGGAAAGAACAATACTGGCAAGGGACCAAACAAGAACCGCACCCAAGGTGGAAAGAATAACACTGGCAAAGGACCAAATAAGAACCACACTGGAGGAAAGAATGGCTCTGGAAAGAACGGTTCAGGAAAGCCTCCTAAGAATGGATCTGGAAAGAATGGTTCAGGAAAGCCTCCAAAGAATGGATCTGGAAAGAATGGCTCAGGAAAACCTCCTAAGAATGGATCTGGAAAGAATGGCTCAGGAAAGCCTCCTAAGAATGGATCTGGAAAAGGAAATGGCACTGGAAAGCCAAAGAACAACACCTCAGGAGGTCAAGGCGGAGGTGATCCAAATAGCAGCGGCGGCAGTGGTGACCCAAGCGGTGGCAGTGGAGACCCAAGCGGTGGCAGTGGAGACCCAAGCGGTGGTAGTCAACCAAGTGGTGGCGACCCAAGCGGCGGCCAACCAAGTGGAGGCGATCCAAGTGGCGGTCAACCAAGTGGTGGCGACCCAAGTGGCGGTCAACCAAGTGGTGGGCAACCAAGCGGAGGAGACCCAACTCCAGATCCAACTCCATACAACCCAACCCCAGATCCAACTCCATACAACCCAACCCCAGATCCAACACCAGTTGACCCAACTCCAGTCGACCCAGACACCCCAATCGGTACGACTCCAGGCACTCCGTTGAATACTACAAATCCTGATGACAACGGTGCTGCAACCTCACCTTTCCCATATTTCAGCCAAAATGACCCTAAATGGAGCAACGAACCACTCGGCAACAGTCAACTCACTTTGGCTAAAAATGGCAGCTTAACTGCCTCACTTGCTATGCTCCTTGGAGGATTCGGTGTCAAAGTCAAAGGACAAACTGTTAATCCTCACTACCTTAACCAACACCTCAGCGAATCCAATGCACATGACAATAACGGTGCCATCAACTGGGATGCCCTCAAGCCTCTCGGTTTTGAGGCTAATGGACCTTTCAACTCTTTCAACGATGTTCTTGACAACATGAGCCAAGGTAACTATTGCGTTCTCAATGTCGGAAACCACTGGGTTCTCGGTGTCGGTATTACTGGCGATGACTTCGTCGTCCTTGATCCTCGAGACCAGAAGAAGTCCACTTACGGCTCAACTGACATGACTGAAGCAAGATGCCTCAAAAAGACAAGTGCCAGAACCTATTAAATAAGATAATGATTATTATCACGCTTATTATGTTCATAAGCGAAACTCTGAGATTTTTACAGCATTTATCCAACTTGATAATTAACAATCAATTATGCAAAATTTATAATAATTACGCCGAGCTCCATACCTGCTACACATAAATCATTATCAAACAAATTCCTATAATCAAATCACAAAAATTAGCACCAATTCTAGGGATAATAGATTCATTCGCTTCGTCTTCTAAATATGAAAGATTGACAAATCAATTCTATCCTCAATTGAATCTGCACAATCTAAATGCGAAGAAAAGATAATTATTTCAATTCTGAATGAAAGACAGAAATAATGATCTGGAGGCTGTAATGAATATTCTCTCTTGCCAAACCGAAAAAAGAGGTTAAAAGGGTCTCCGATCGAGTCATTGAATTTCTCGGTTGTTAAAGCTGAAAACTAATAAATTACTTTCCTTTTGCAAGCATCAAGGCAATAATAGCCTTTGGAAGATATAGATTTGCTCCTTCGTCTTTTTAGTTATCATATGCAGCATACTTCGGATTCGAGAACGTCATTGTGCATAATTTAGCTGTTGTATCTTAGCATCCAATATATTAATGAAATGTATTTTCTATTGAAGAAAAACAAAGGGATTTTCAACAATTCTGCTCCAACTGCATTTATTCTAGAAGTCTGTGACCACTAAACCATATGATTATGTATGATGAGCCTCTCTCCAAATTCTCGATATAGCATCGCGAGCTTTAAGTGTGCAACGCAAAGAAGAAATAGCTGTCGCTAATCGCAGAAACTAAAAATCTGTCTAAGGCATCAATGGAACCATTCCGGTTTCCTTCTGTCAAAGTTCGAGATTTTCAACCATAATATTGGAGCAAAGGGGCTTTCTTCAAAGATAGAAGGATAATCAATGAATTATTCTTTCCAGAAAGCTTTCTGAACAAGAGAGATGCTGCTATCGTAAGAATTGATCTAGAATATCAGTAACAAAAGCCTCGTTTCCACCAGGAAAACTCATCTTGCTATCACTCTGAAATACCCATTTCGAGATTCAATTATACGGAGATGAAAACTCTCATATAAGAAAGAAAGGTTTTCGAAGATTGTTGAGCAACCAACGCATCAACTTGAATATTTCCGTCTCATCCTCCAAATAAAGTTCAGTGATTGATCTTGAAAAATACTTAAAATCGATATATCTATTTTTCTCGAATATCTCAAGTCGACACTATGATTTACTCATTTGTTTCGAACTCCTTTAGTGTTACTTTATCACAGAGTGGGGAGCTCAATGCGGTTGCATTTTCATGTTTAGTTCTATATGCAAATTTTGTCGAGCCCTTATGGTTAATGTTCTTCGGCTCTTCCTCTTTAATGTTAAAAACCTGAAGAATCAATAAATTCAGATGATTAGTGAGTAGATATAGTTCAATTTACCTATATTCTGAGTGGCGTGTAGGACAGAATGAACATCTTAGAGTCCTCAATTTGCATAGCTGCTATTATAGTAGATAGTGACATGGAGCATTTGGAGCCCTTCTATGAGGTTGGACTTTGCATTTTATATTCACAAAGTTATACCTAAGGAATAAATTCAAGACGTAGATAAAATACCTCAAAGATTTTCTTACAAAAACGACAGATGCATATACAAACGCAAACACAACTTTGCTCTAAGTGCAGTAGTCTATTAGTGATTACGCTCAAAATGAAAAAATGTCATTTAGGTTGTTGTAAAATGCCCTATAAATGAGCAGTATGGCGAGAAGTTTCGTACTGAATTTGAAGTTTCATTCAAATTTATGATTGATGAAGTTGTGTATCGTACACAAGCAGCACGGGAATCGTTCCTGCTCAAACACATTTTAATAAAAGTTGATTCTGTTCGGAAGTTTTATGGGGTATTCACCCAAAATTAAATAAGGTAATTTATGGACTCAGATTTATTCTAAGGGTGGAACAGTAAATCTCTTAGGAAAACGCAAGGTTTGATTTAATTTCTTTTAAGCGCACGGTCCAATAGAAGAACCATAATACATGAATGCAATTAACTAACATTTTGATGATTTACCCTCAGCTCGAGGCTTTTTCATCTATTTGCAAAAATTTTTCACACATTAATGACATTTCTTCCAGCCTAATCAGAAATGGCTTGCTTGTTTCTAACACAACAAATTCCTGCTGCTCGGGACCATCATTCGTTTGTTTTTTTTTTGCACTGCTTTTCTCAATTAAGGATTTCAAAGTCCTCCTTCCTCCTTTATCTCAGAACTCATTATGTAAGGTTCTTGGTCTCAATCTTTATAATCAGGACGATCGAATAATCGAAGCATAATTTAGAATGCATAACGGATCTGATACTTATCACTAGGATCACTTTTCGATGATTCTTTAATGATCTAATTAAAATATCCCAACACATTTTCCAGCTTTAGAAAGTTTTGGATCTTGAGAATCATTTAAATTTATTAAAAAAAACAATTGATAAGCTATTATTTTAAATGGAACTGCTCAACGAACACTTCATATGTTCTTCAGAAACGAAAAAATTAATAAATTTTTCGAGAACAATTGATCCTTATCATTGATCTTAAATTCCAATAGAACATAAGAATTTTAAAAAAACTATTTTAAAATGGACAGAAACTGTTTTGAAAGAGACCCACAAGCAGCAGCCTTACTAAAAACCGGCGATAAGGTACACATTCTAAGTGTTGAGCATTTACCAAGCATTTTATTATAGAAAGTGCTCGTCCTTGACCTCGATGAGACACTCGTCCATTGCAAGCTCTGGAAATTTAAGTCTTCCACCAAAACCGCTGTGGTAACTCATATATCAAGCAATTATGTGGATTCTAATCTAATTTACAGGTTTATTACGATCATAAGATATCGGACGTACATATAAGCATAAGACCTGGTCTTGAAGTTTTTATTCAGAAAATGTCGGAGTTATATACTCTGGTGCTCTTTACTTCAGGTGTGAAACAGGTAATACATATAAATATCCGCAGTTTGGTTAATTATTTGAATCATTTAGTATGCTGAAGGGATCCTTAAGGAGCTTGACCTTCGAAAATATTTCTTCGCAGTCCTTCACAGAGACTATTGCCAGCTTAATGAGAAGTTCCAGTTTGAAAAAGACCTTTCGATATTGGGTGTTGCTCCTGAGAAAATAATCCTCGTTGATGTAACCTTTTTTTATTCTGGCCAATTGTTGACATTCGAATAGGACTCGATAACTCACATAAGAAACCAGCCTCAAAATATTCTGATCATCAAGCCTTTCACAGGGGACCAGAGCGACCGGGAGCTGAGCAAAATATCAAGATACCTTGAAAGTATCGCATCTAACAAGGATGTGAGACCTGTGATGGAAAATTTCTTTAATTTTGAACTGTATTCGGCGACCGAGACAGATTACCAAGAGACAGGGATGGTAATCAATGATAGCATCTTGGTTTTATGCCTAATTCATTGGTTTAGGTTCAATCAACGAAAGCATCTGTGATCACTGAAAACGAGTTTAATTTCAAACAAATCGATGAAGAAAATCAGGAAAATAGAAAGGGAAGGCCTGTAGCGAGCATTCCGAGACCCAGAACTTTCTCTGTTGGATTTCCTGCAGCAAAAACTCAAAAAAAAAAAGGAGCTTCCTCCTCCCTTTCCTTTCCCTCGGCCTCAAGATGGAAATTGTCGAAAGTTAGTCGAAACGCTACCACGGATGATGCCGAAATCGCAATATGCCCGATTAAAAGGGGTTGCTGCAGTAATTTAAGATCTTTTCTCTTGAGTCTTCTCTAATAACTACTTTCAATATCATATATATAATGCTAACCATGTTAAGGGGTGGTATAGCATTGCTTTTACCGTCGATATTTTTGAATACACATATTCAATCTTTCAATTGTTATAATAAATAAGCTTTTCTTGGATATCGTTATCTTACTGTCTGAAAACAAATGAAATTTTCTAATCTTATCGAGTGATTTAATAGATGCTTTTGAAATTTAATTGATTCAAGAAAATCGTGCCAACACCTCAGTCATCGTAAGAACCAAGGGCTCTAAGAATGTAGTGAATTGTGTATACGATTGAAATGATAAAATTGAAGAGAAATTACATAAACCATGTCTAAGAGCTCTGTTTTAGAGCTGAAGAAATTAGGGTTTTGATAACATAAAACAATTTTAAGATTTCCATACAATCAACAACTCAAGAATAGCTTATCAATCTATGTGAGAGGAAAATTAGAGCCAGATTAACCTTTAAAAAATTTAGATAAGTAAATCAAAAAAATTATAGTTTTTGTCTTAGGCCCGTATGATAAATAATTTTCTACTTCAGAAAAATATGAATATAAGGAGATTTGACTCTATGGCTTTCAAAATATGGTCATTATCGGGTGTTTCGAAGGACTTTAAGGTAACTCTCCTTCTTCCAGAGGATTACCGGCTGGAAAGCTCAGGTGAAGGCTTATATTTTAGCATATAACACTTTTGGCAGAGTCCTCTAGCGTACAGACTGCTATGAGGACACAGTTCAGGCTTTCGGCTTCGGTTCTTCTTATGATAGCACTGATTGCATAAACCTTTGGCGTAATGAGGCTTGTTATCATGCCCACACTCATTGTTTTTCTTTTTACTACCAATAACCAATTAGTTGCCTTGATAAATAATAAAAATTTACATTTTCTGGCTCAAGCTGACTTTATTAACTTCTATTATTTCGGATTTTGCGCTTAAATTTTCCTTTTGAACTTGCGTTTTCCCACTTGTAGGCTCTGGTTTGAGAATTGGCTTCCCTAAGAGTGGTTCCAGCAAGGAGCAGGGCAAGGCTTGATGCGGTGGCAGGATATTTTGAATTAACGTCTTATTTTCGTTGGGTAGAGAAAAATTGCTGTATGCGCATGTTTGGGGTTGTGACATCCTTACAGGACCTGAAAACAAGAGGTCCGGGCTGCTTGCTTGCGTTCTAATAGAGGAATTAAGGACTTCGAGCATATAACAGGAAAATTACGTTGTGGCAGTGATATCCATGCATTTTGATAGTATAGGATCCGCCTGCAAAAGCGGCCATCCAGCAGGAATACTAGTGTTAGGGGAGCAGCTTATATAGTTTGAATGAGCTTGCGATTGTCTTAGTAGTGCTGCACTGAGCTCCTGCCCAAGCAGCGCGATAGGATTAATTCCCTCGAAAGGGCTGATTCTCGCATGGTTCTGAGGGTAGGAGGACTCGTTTCTCAAACTTTGGAGTGACCTCAGCGAGATCAAGGTTTGAAGCTGCTGAATGTTCATCAGAAAAAAAGTATTATTATCTCGATTTAAAAATGGGTATAAATATTCTGAGTTAACTAATAACACAAACGTTTGCATTAAAAGTACAGAAAAATAATGTGGGAAACCGTTCACTCTGTCAATTCAGCAGGGCCTCCTCAAATACGATCTCAATGCTCTGCCGATCCAATTGCTGAAGAGGGATTTATCTGTTTCGAATCACAAGTTTTGACACGAAGAAAGCTTTTTTTCAAGTAAGCAAGGGCTCCTCAAGAAGGGTTATTACTCAAGAATACTGGTTCCCAATAATTTTTATTCCAGCCGTTCAAATAACTGCTGCGGAACCGCATGAGAAACAAATTAGATCTTGATTGTTCTGTATAATTAAATTCTTCTGGATAATTGAGTTCTCAATGTTCTAAACTGATACAAAGAATTATCTATGAACTAAATTCAGATTTAAATTCTTCAGAAGGCTCCAGAAGAACAAGTTCGAAAAATTTTCTAAGAAAATATTGAAATCTAAATTTGGTTTGCATTTTAATTGCGCCGTTTCTTCTTTCTAAAATTTGTATTGCTTGATCAGAATAGAGTTTAAGAAAAGTGCATTCCCTTTCAAAATAAGCATGGTATTGTTTGAAAAAGTTACTTGTGATCCTTAACAATTAGTATAGACCAATAACTGTGATATCTGAATGTGAAATGAGTTCGCTTGGAGATATTAGCACACCTTACGTAGTATATTGTATGGAAAAAATTTGAATTAGCTAACGCACTTGAAAAGTTAATCGAAAAACAATTGATCCACATTCAGAAAGAAAATAAATAGGATCATATGCATTGGTCATCATGAAACAAGATTGAATCTCCGAAATATTTCGCAACTGCCCGACTAGATGTGTGACAGCGTCTCTAGAGAGGGGTAAACTCTGAGAATTCACTCCTATTTCAACTTTCGTTCTGCAGTCGCTCCATAAGTTAATCAAATGCGTTGCTGATTAGAACATTTCATACCGGCTAACGCAGTGCTGATCCATTTTCTTAAATAATTAAATAATCAGCAACAAAAAAAAGAAAAAAGAAATACATTGCGTATCACATCAGTAATATTAACATTGCATGAAGGATGAAAAACAAATCCCTAACTTTTTATATCAATGAAGCACAACAAAATTAATTTGATACTATCCTCTTTAGAAAGTCGCTCTGTTTTGATGCTTCTAATAATTCATG
>ENA-UOUE01001310-UOUE01001310.1-compost-metagenome-genome-assembly--contig:-NODE-1310-length-16208-cov-13.595747_pt1 | contig 16208 bp, 18 predicted proteins | sample MGYA00238146_ERZ747223 | MGnify/ENA primary metagenome ERZ747223 (study PRJEB28781, sample SAMN06268865) | compost metagenome | isolation source: single cell | place: USA: California, Emeryville, Joint...
TCAACTCCCTTTATGAAGAGAAGGGACTGGTCGGTAGTTAAACACCTATTCATGAAATCCTCAACCTATTAGCATGCAAACCCTGAAAAAGTATTGCCAATGGGTCGGTTAATAGAAAAAACAATTCTATTCCACAAATTCAAAGACCTAAGGAAAGCCTGCAGAACTTTCACTACACGCAGTAAACCGAAGCTCTTTACCTAAGTACAAAGTTATTGCAGAATTTCGACAACCGGAAACGTTGGTGCGTAAATGTTCAGCAAAGAACCTTCCTGAGAAATCTTTTGAAAATTCTCAACGACTCATTCAATAATCTCTGGGTAATCCTTTTGTAACTCTCAACAGACTTCAACTGCGTTGTGATCTGTAGATTCACAAAAACTAGAAAGTATTCCAATTTTCATGCAAAGGTTATGGATCGAAAGTGTTACATATATTGAAATCCAATTGATATTTAATTTCAGCGTTATGACAAGCGTTTTGTGTATATCTATCTATTCGATAAATCCTCTACGCGCTTACGAAAGGTGACCAGCCATTTCCTGCTGCCTCGAAGCTTCCCAAATCAATAAGCACACACATCTTAATCCCAATGGTGATTGCCCTTTCGTTGAGAGTTTTTCGAGCTTTTTCGTCATTCACCAGTTTTATCTTATTCTTTCAAAAATAAAACTTAATCAATTTGCCAAGTCGATTAAATATCTGGAAAAATGAAGTCTTTCCAATTACCCTCACCCACTCAATCTCGAAGGTATTATTTCCCCAACCAAAACGATCATTCATTGAGGTAACTAGTCTCCGAGTGCAAACAGAACCGGATAAAAGAACCCATATGTTTACAACACCCAGAGCATCGGGTTTGCCAGACCACCGTGTACAAACATCTGAGCACCATCTCAGCGCTTCTGCAGAAAAGTTTCTTGCTGATAATACTCTCAATTTCGAAACTCTGAGAAAAGAGTACATTGGAATGTCAAAACTTCCTGGCTTAACAGAGCTCGTTAATACAAATAATAAGTTAGCGAATCTTTTGTTCTAATATATTTGACCGCATTTAGGACCAATGATGCTGAACTTAGTCAAGCTCTCATCGATTTAACCAAATATGCACAGACATTAGAGCACATCGTTAGATTTAAAAATCGAGAAATACAGCGCTTGGAGTACCTCAATAAATACCTAGTCATATCTCAGCAAAAACGAGACGAAATGTTAACACATACACTCGAAGAGAATCGCAAACTCAAAGAACTTGCTGTAAGGAATGAGAAGAAGTATGCCGAAAAGAGACCTAAGGCTTCACATGCAGTTGGTCTTGTCTCTCCCAATTCCAAAACGAATAAAGGGACATTCAAGCCTGGCGTTTTTCATCCTCCAAGTTCAAATGATGATAGATACCAACACAAGAAATCTATCTATGCACATGCCAGCGAAGCCCATAAATCAACAGCTCAAAAACAAAATATTAAGTATATTGATGACAAGAAGAGTCAGAGCATTCTGAAAATGAGTAAATAAGCTATGAAGCTGGTGATCCTATAATGATCATTATTGTCTGACCATATTTAGATGAAGTGGATGCGTACGCGATGTACAATGAAAATGAGAATCTCAAATTTCTGGAGAGCTTAGTTTCCGACGAGGAGAATTTCATTCAAAAAGTTCGAAGCTGGGAGGATGATTTACTCATCAGTGTTTATATTTCTATTGAGAATATGCTGAAGGAGAGCCGAACTCTTTTTGAACTCGTGATAAAATTAAAAAGAATCATCAAAGCTGCCAATATAATGACGGATTCGCTTGTAATGCATGAAGCCATGGAGGAAATTGTTGAGCAGGTGTGCAGCTGTCTTGGCTGTGACAGAGCTACTCTGTGGCTTGTTGACGAGGAGAAAGAGGAGCTCTGGTCTCAAGTTGCGAAAGGATCAGAAGAGACCATTAGAATGCCATGGAACAAAGGAATAGCAGGTTTCAACTCTCTCTCTCATTACTCATACTCATAATTTTCAAAAGGACTTGTTGTGCAGAAAAAAGAGTCGCTAAATATTATTAATGCTTACTCAGATCAGAGATTCAATCGAGAAATTGATCTAAAAACAAACTACAAGACGAGTACAATACTTTGCGTCCCCATTTTTGAGGAACATAAGGGAACTTCCTCGAACTCCCGAGTCGTGGGTAACTGATCCTCAATATCACACAAAGAAATAACTGTTTAACTCCAGGGGTCGTGCAGGCGATCAATAAACTTAATGGTATCTTCACAAAGGACGACGAAGGCCTCCTTTCTATTCTTGCTCAGCTCGCCGGTATTATCCTCAGGAATTCTATGACCTATAGCCAGGAAAAGACCTTCCACGGAAACCTACGAGCAATTCTTAACGTAATAATTTGACAAATTAGAGTAGGCTTGCTCATCTAATAAAATACCTAATTAGACTGGAATTCACTTGAATTCAATCTTTGGAATGTCGAATCTGCTTCCAAGAGCAGAAAAGAAATTGCTTGCGATAATGAATGCTGAGAAGGCGCGTATTTTCGTGATCGACAAAGAAAATGAAACTCTTTATCGATATGGACCAGATGGAAAGCGTGAAAACTATGTCTTAAATACGGGAATTATAGGTTCAACTATCGCGATTGGAGAGCCGGAACACACTGCGAACGCCTACAATGATCCATTATTCAACCGAATGGTTGACATAGAAACTTCTATGCCATTAATCACCTGGCCTCTTAAAAACTTAAGCAATGAAAATGAAGTAATAGGTGTGTTCCAAGTAATGAATGTCAGAGGTATACGAGGTCTTGTTCATACAACCAAGCCCACTCTGAACCAACTGGAGAATGAAATGTTAGACTTTTTCGCGAAACAGCTTGCTCAGGCTATAACAAATAACATGATTTACGACGGTCTAGAATTAGAAGGCAAACAAGCGAATTTTCTTGAGCTACAGAGAGCCATGACTCGAGCAAGAACTCTTAATCTCTCGATGACTAACATCGTTGATAAAGAGAACAATACACACCCTGCGGAAAATAACGTGGATACTCTCGAAAAGGCCTAACTTATTATTAAATCTTTTTTGGTGCTTCATTTTTTTATTTCTGAGTAAAATTTTCATGCGAAAACGAAATAATCGTTTTGTATTCTTGTCTCTCTGAAGTGTAAAACATCGATTGTCGGTGATATTAATCCAGTTTACCATTAATTAGGCTCAAGCTATTATTAATTTCCTGGGATGAATTTTTTGGGTCTGATTTTAGATGCTTCAGTTACTTGAATACCAGGTATAGATATTCAATTGGAGTAAATATTATTTCTTTAAAGGATCAATTGGAATGAAAGTATGCCAATCTAAAGTCGAGCTTGATATTCTAAAACGTAACATTTACGCGATGAGAAGATACTAAAAATGCCTAATTAATGTTTCATATTTCATTCCTCAAGTGTATTTTTTTGTCTTCTATGCTTAAAATTCTAAGAGGACCAGTATTTCACGCAACCAAGAGGAATGATTTTGCCAAACCCCACCTAACGCATACTAAACTGAAAGAATAAGCTGAAGCTAGTTAAGAATAATCAACGGTTTGGTGGTTTTGTCTTGAGAAAATGAAATAACATTTCAATTATGAATTTGCTCTCATGCAAGTAGCGGACAATTCAATGTTATTTCAAGCAAGTTATCAATCAAACCCACTAACAAGCTCAGATTTCTGCACTATTCGTCTTCACCCTCATCACCTCCGTCTTCCAGTTCAATATAAGTGTGGAATTCGTGCTTTGGTTCATAATTATCACCCCTAGTTTAACCAAGAATGATCAGCAGCTTGCATTAGATAGCTTTCTTACCAGTCATATTGATGCTCGCCGTATAAAGCGAAGAAAACCAGGGAAACGATGAAGAATAAAGTGAATCTTTTACCCATCACTAATGAAACGGATTAAAACCCCTCTGACGAGTCAATTTGATTACTTCTCATGTGCAAGTAGTTGAGCTCATTATGAAGCTTCTCAACTTCCCAAGTATACTTAAGAGTCTTTGAGTTGTTGTGCGAGTTGAGCATATAATACATTCTCAAGTCATACATGGTAGTTAAACGGTTCCAGCTGGAGCTGAATGGAAGATGAGAGAAGTCCTTGCTGCTGATTTTAGCAGGGGTGTTTCTCGTTCTCATCTGTCCGTAAAGGTATTTCCAGAACGACATCTTGCTTTAGATTCAAATACTCGATTATGCCTCTGTTAATATATTTATTTATTCGTAGATGGATTTAGAACTAAAAGCATCTCTACTCACATCTTAGATTATCAAGAAGAGATTTTGGTTTTAATTTTTTTCAAATACCAGAAAATTCCAGGTGCCACTGTGATCTTCAACTCCTTTCGAGGTATAGACAAGATTATATTTTTTTAGGACGATACCAATGGGCGGAAAGGGGTTTCCGATATTTTCAACGGGAATCTCTCCCTTAGGAACAAGGACAGTGATCACCACAAGGTCCATAGGATTATCTAAGCTATTATCATAAAAATAATCTTGATATAACCGAGGTCCAGCTTCGATGTGCACTCTTCGGACATTTTTTTCTTTTTGAAGATATTCTACTGCTTTTGAAAAGGTGTTGACTTCTGGCGGAGCAATTGAAATGTGGTGTTGATCCAAGAAACTCTTTGTAGCTTCATATTTCGTAACGAGATCATGCTCTAGTTTGGAATTATCTAAGATCGTAATATTAGCGTAGTTGCTCGTAAACAGTTTGCATTTTATTATGGTTTCGAGGTCGAGCTTTCTACTCATTACAAGAAACTTTTTTTTGAAGAGCTCTGCTGCATACTCACATGGTAAAGATTCCTGTTTATAAAGTTGCTGCAAATCTGGGTATTTGGCAATAATGTTCGAAAAATCCAGGGCTGGATCATCTCTGAGAGTTTGTCCGGCAGTTATAGTACCATCGCAATAAGCTCGCAGAAAACTGAACCACCACCAATCGAGGTCCGAAACTGGTCGATAACATCCAGGAATTCCATAGACAACTTTCCAATTGTCATAGTCTTTTGGTTTCTTCGTTATTACGTACGATGGTTTGATACATTTCTTGCCGTTAAGGAAGTCTAAAGACCCCAAAACAAATTTCAAGTTTGTCATGGATTGCTGAGATAAGATAGCTTGCAATTTCCGCTCCATGGAACGAATATGATGGAAAATTTTTAAAACACAAAAATTCGATCTTTTATCCTAAACGATAATGTGGTTGTAAAATTAAAATCGATTTTCTTAAGCAGAAAGTAACAGAAGAGTGCTGCTACTCGCTAACCTAACAGTTTCACTATCATCAAATAATAAAAGAGCTGCGACTAAAGCAATAGTGTTATTTTACATTATTCTTTATTTTTCTGGGGCTGATTTCATGCACACTATTCACGCAAAATGTAATTCTTCGCTTAGAATAGATACGAACAAGGGTTTATGAAAAATAAATACTCAACAGAAAATAATAGAACAAATAATCATGAAATAACCTCTGTTTGTTTTTGTCACCGCAAAAGAATCATGGAATTGTTCTCATCATATCAGGAGCTGCTAAGAAACCTAGGTCATTCAGATTGTATACAATCGCCTGAAGTTTATCTATATCAATAAAACATTGTTAGGAAATCTGTTAGTGTTTATTTATATCTTTACTCGCATGATATTTGGGGCTAACAATTACGACGCTTCCTTTCTCGTAACCACAAATGAGATATGTACAATCTGAGGAAAGAGAGAGAGATAGAGTTAGTAACAGTTGATGAAATGAATTGGTTTTACCTTTGTCAAGATAATAATGGTTAATGGCCGAATTTTTAAGTTTATTTTCCAGTTTTTGTGTGACCTTTTTCGAGTCATCAAACTCTTCGCTCTGGTCTTTAAAATCGATGGGCAATGACGTCAACGGTTTGATCATCCGATTTCCAACAAGATTGACCGTCATTAATTGGCCTTCCTTGGTTGAGATTAACTAATTAGTTATAATGATACGGTTAAACTCTAAAAATATGGGTGAATGCGGCTACCAGCATTGACTTTGACTTCTCCAAGAAAGATACGTGACGAATGCTGTGGTAAGAATCGATCTTGAAATCCCCTAAGTATTCTCCATTAATGCTAGGAACAGAGTGAGCTTTTCAAAATCCCAAAACTTTCTTTTTACTTGTAGACGAGGATACGATTGTTAAATCTAAGATCATTAGCAACAGTCACAAGCGCAATAATTCCATTATCATCGATGAGTATCGTCTTGATTTCTTCGTCCATTTCCAATTTAGGATAATAAGTGTATAAAATTTTTTCAGTAATCATGCAATGGATGATAACAACTCCTTCCTATTAAATATTCCAAGAAAATTGTGATAAATAATGTCAGCAGAAAATATTTACCTTGTCAGCACTGACTAAAATTCCGAGAGAAGATTCTGCTGCCAAACAGGTAACTTCACTGTGGTGCCCGTAGATAATCTGTTTTGGTTTTCCTGCATTTTGGAGCTTCTGGTTCTTCGGGTCAAACCTCCAAACAGAAATTCTACAATCTTTAGAGCCAGCAATTATCAAGGATCCTTTCTCATTCTCGCAGCAAGCTATACTTGTGACCAATTTCTTGAGAAAAAGAGGAAATTTATAAAACTTCACACGTTATTAGAGTTACCTTATGGAAATAGACCGATTGTTTGATAGAAGATTCAACGTTGTTTCCGATTTGTTTGTTGATGATTTTAAAAGAATTGTCTTGGTAGCCTCCGATGGCTATATAACCACTTTCAGAGCTTTTAACCCCAAACGTGCCAATTTGGTTGCTGATGTTGAAATCGTTAAATATGATCTTTCCAAGATTAATAGCGCTTGTTTTATCCTTTTTCTTGGACCATTGGAATGGCTTTATCATCGTTAAAGACACCTCATAGCTGCAAAAGAGAATATTATATTTAAAAAAGTCTTTGAAAGTCATTTATAAATACGGGATATCGTAGAAATCTCGATTCCTGAATATTATCTTCATTGATTTCTTATCCATATGCACCCACATAATCGGATTGTCTTCAAAAGTATGCAAATGGGAAATCACCAACCCTCTGTCGTTGCTTCTCGAAGCGCCGTCTGGGTTCTTGGGGTCTGGCTCGTTCACGATGACATCAGCAGATGAGAGACGCGGACCAGCCTGGGCTGCCTCTTTCATCTTTCTATCAGGGTGTTTCTGCTTAAATAGCTGCATAGGACATTGACCGAACTCACAGATTTGGCACAAGAAAGCAGTCTGGAACGCTCTATCTTTGGTCGTGAACCATTGCTTCGCAAAAGAAAGTCAGGATGAATGTGGAATTTAGCAAGTGATACCTCATAAGTCTTGCTGCTGTACATGTTATAAGCACGGAAAGCTTCAATGCCGTATTGTTTATATCCGAAAATTAAATCGATCCATTTATCAAGATTCTTAGTGACATACTCACTTTCTAGAGCCTCTCTATGTTTCACGATAAACTCTTCAGGCGTCTTGGCCCAGGCAGGCAATTCAACTTGTCCAATGTCTTTACCAAAGTCGATTACGTTTCTAGATAATTATGAAAATTTTGTTAGTTCGCTGTTGGAATGAGGAAAAACAAATAGATCGTACCGGTTTTTCAGAAAATCTGGGCAATAGAAAAACTCAGGAATAAGTTCCTTGAAATTCTGTGTGTTGTGGGCGAGGAAGTAGGTGGCCCAAGCCTTCGGAATAGAAGAGAAGATTCGATTCGGATCATCTAGCTTGCCACCTTGCAGTTTAATTTGATTCGAGGTGAAAGGCTCCAATCGAACGAGATAGTCAATGATATGACCGCCAGTTGAGTAATGCGAACCAAACATAAACAAGTCGTTTTCGGCGAGTGCCTTTTTAAACATTTGCTCTACTTTTTCTTTCTCCATTGCATCTGCATCCTCTTCGCTCACTTCCATGAGATCTAAAATTTTTCTTCTAACTTCTCTTCTTTTCTCTTGTGTTTGGGCACCAAGTGGGAGTGAGAGGTCTCTGAAAATTCTCCTCTGTTCTTTTTCGTCTTTGGTGTGAATGTTAATCTCTTCGGAAGTGTAATCTGCAATTATCCACGGGAACACTGGATACTGAGTTAAATCATTGAAAGAACGTCCAGCGAACATGTTCAGATGAATAAGATATTCAAAGTTGGTCATTTTCCCATCGAGCCATCGTTTTTGTATATCTGTGTCAGCAAAATTCTCCTTCGAATAGATTTGGACGTCTTTGCTTCGATGCTTGAATTCAGCAAGGACTTCTTTAAGTTTGGCATGAGAAAATACATTGAAGTAATATGATTTATTTTCAGAGGTGAAAAACTCAAAGGCACATCTCATGAAATTGTAGCGCCGATGAAAAATCTGTCGAATTTTCTGATAGTTCCATCCTTTTTTCTTTGTGCTGGTAATCATATTATCTTTCATCGTACCGAGTTCATACAATTCCTCATCTGGTCTCTCCCCTGCGAGAGGTCTGAATATGAAATAATTTTCAGACATTTCAATCTCGCCCCATATGGCACCTCGAACAGTGATTCTTTCGCATTTGAAAGTTTTTGATGCTTTCTTTTCTTTCTTCTTTCGCATAGATGCGATAATATCGGTGGATTTCATGGTTTCATCTCTCTCTGGTGACAATTGATCGTCATCAGAGCCAGAGTCTTCATTTCCTTCTTCAGGGAATTTGCCAGGTTTTTCTTCTAAGATGAGATCACTAGTCTCTTTTCCAACACTGAGAGCCATGGACTGGCTAATTGTTAATTTTGAGTCTTGCTTCAACAGACTCAACTCTGATTCAGGGGAATACGCCAAATCTCCAAACTCTGCATTGGTCAGCGTGGTAGTATATTTGATAGTTGGAGAGTCAAGAATCATAGTCGAGATAGCAGTTGCTTTCAGATCATTGGATGTCTTCTTCAAAGCTTTCGTCTCTTCGTAGGCGTCTTTACTTAGATATGTGATTTCAGATGCCTTCTTGTCGACTTTCAATCTCATGCGACGATGTATAATATCTTCGATCTTTCCGAATTTGTAACGAGTCAGTCCAACTTCCTTTTTCTCGATTTGCCAGACTCCACGCTCGTCAATCAGTTGTTTCTTTTTCCTTGTCCAATAATTAGTTATTTTTAGCCTGAGGAGTTCCTCCTTTCTTTGATTCTCTATTATACCCAATCCAGGTAAGCCATCAAAAGCTGTAAATTTTCTCTTACCTTTTATCGCCGCTCGCCTTAACTCAGCCAACTTTTGATAGTCTGAACCTTTGTTCTTTAATGCCTCCATTGTATCTTTCGGGCTGAAGATTAACAAATTATTGAGTGAAAAAAAGGATGAATTATTATTGAAATTACTCAATCTCAGAAGCAAACTCGTCAAGTCCTCTTTTGATGTCAATAAACTGCTTCTCTATTTGATACTTGAAGTACAAGCAGTTCAATCGACGAATCTATATGATATTTGTTTATGATTAACGAAATGGTCATATAAATTTTTACGAATCGGATCGGTTTGAGAGTTCCATTCTTGAGCGCCTTTGCAATTTCGTTTTTGAGCTCTTTAGACTCTGAAATGAACTCTCTCACACTTTGAAGCGTGTCGATGGGATCACTCAGGGTAGGTTTTGAAGAAAGAGCTGTACTCTTCTGTCCTTTATTTGATGGACTATCACCTTTGCACAGCTGAATCAAAACATCGACTTTCAGTGGGTGTTGATAGAAAGTTTGTTTGTCCCCAACGTTGCTCGTTTCTTGTCTTCTAATTGGTTTATTTTGGTCATTATATTCCTCACAAAAAGCTTCAAGATCCATCTTCACGGAAGCCAAATTATTTTTCACCCTTGTCTCTGTCTCGGAAATTTTTTTTGGTAGGGCACTGCGATTCATGATCTTCTTTAGAGAAAATTTATCGCCTTTGTCTTGATCTCGGTCATAAGGTACGTAGTTTTGACGGATGCTGGTTTTTATGGCTGTACCGTTTATGGAGAGCACTTCTGTAAGAAGCAATACCAGCTCCATGATATACTTCTCTGAATGCAAAAGTCCTCTCTGATCAAACTCATCTGCCGTTTCATTTGTTTGCAATATTTCTAGAATCTCTGTGTCTTGTTCATCAAATTCACGATGCTTTGTTGAACTTTTTATGATAGGACTTATCTTTACTTCTCTCGATATTAACTTAAAGAGACTGCTGAAGCAGAATTCAGATATCATCACCAGATCCTTTTGCAGGAGGAGATCAGGCAATTTATCGGCATTGGGTGATTCAAGAAGCGGTGTTATTAGATATTGCTTAAGTTCATTGGAAGGGTATTTCTTAGCCGCCTCAATAAATAATTCCTTGAGTGGATTTTGGCCGATATCGCTTTTTGAGCTATACACTGGAGAAGGGCTAGTCTTATTTTGAGTCGTTTCAGGAGAGCTCCTGCGTTTGTTTAATCCTAAAATTGTTGATACATTCTTCAACAGTCCGATTTTTTCGGTGACGATCTTCGTATTATGCAAGATAGTGAAAATAATTGTAAGCGTTGAAATGAAAAGGCCTCCGTTCCTATAGCAGAGGTTTTCGAAGCGCTTTCCCAAATTATTTGAACTCAGTTCTGAAGGAGGCTGCTTTACTGGTGGATAAACAACATAGAGCAGCAGTGTGGAGTGAAGAAAATCGACAAGAGTTGATGTAAATTGGCAAATCTGACTCTCTTCCTGTTCTATCGCTTTTCCTGATTTTATAAGGAAATATTCGTAGTAGTATACGAATTGAGAGACGTTTAAAAAGATGGTCTTTCTCGCTTGCATAGCCTCAACGGTTTTATTGGTGATGAGTTCATAATCCGATTTATTTTCCTCTTGCTGCTGCCAGCTTTTTATGATAAATTCTTTTTGATCTCTGAATGTGACTTCAATTGGTTTGAGAAGCTTGAAAAAATTCTGATTCGACAGCTGTGACTGCGGCTCTGGTCCACCGCTAATTTTTTTCAGATTCGATTCGAATGCACTCTTCCCTTGCTTGGGGAATGAATCAAATTCCATCAGAGCGATTAAGCTTGAAACCCGCTGTTCTTCGTCAAATAGAGTGTAAATGATGAACCTTCGAAGAATTTTTTGGATAATGGTACGCACCTCTCCGTCAGCACCGTCTTCGTTTGGATCGAGATTCAAAAAATCATTCAATAGATTCAAATAATTGGGGACGCATAGAAGAATTTTCATGCTGTAATGATATCGAATGGATGCATAGAGCTCTTTTAAGAACATCTTCCTCTGCGGAGCGTTGATTTGTCGTTTGATAAACTTCTCGAAAAATAATCCAATCATCCGCACATCTCTTCTCAGAACAGGAACTTTTTCTTGTCGGTCATTCAGCTTCGTTTGAAGAATGGTTTGTACGAGAGCTCTATACGTCAGAGGTTCGATATTTTCCAGACAGTAATTATAAAGTTTCAGATATTGAGAGTACACTTCTTTTTGATCTATAATATGTTATTAGCAATAAAGTTGTTAGTTAAATGAAGAGATGAGGATTTGTTTTTACTTTGTTCTTTATCATTTGCGAGGCTAACTGAAGCACCGAAAAGGAAGTCTGCTAAAAGCAAATTTGCTTTCTTAATACTTGCATCATCTAATCTAGCTGGGTTTCTACTGACATTATCGTCGACGCGCTGCTCAAAAATTAATATTCTCGAGATTTGAAGGCAGCAAGAGAGTAGAATATCTAATTCATCTTTTTCTAGCATCCGTTCCGCGAACCTTGTAAGCCGTCTTTTCCCAGCAACATTCGATGTACTTAAATCACGTTTTGAACGGACATAGAGAATGCAATAAGTGATAAAATCTCGAATTTTGTGCTTTTGTAAGCTCTCTCTCACTCTTTCAACATGTGACTTATTTTCTATGTCATTTTTTTGATGGAAATCCCATTGACTTTGCTTTTTAGAAAATATTAATTACCTATTTCCAAGAGATTGAGAATAATTTTCAGAAATTCGAGTAAGAACACCGTTGGTCCACAAGAAGAAAGATATCTAACAACATGTCCACACTCTTCCTCAATGATTTGATCGGATTCGGCTTTATAATTTGAGTCTCTGTCAGGAGGGTTCGCTTCGATTGAAGTTGAGAGTGCCTAATGAATGAGATATTGTAATCTTCTGCTTCGAAAAAACGATTTTTACGTAGAATATAGTCTGCCGAAGTTTTTCATTGTAGATCTTTTTATCATCGTCTTTCTTGACCTCTTCCGCTTTGGATACTGGATCTGATTGTGATGTCTGCACACCTAGTAGTCCAACTTCAGGAATAGTGTTCGCTAAAAAATGTTAGATAATTCTTCTTTGAAGTGGTTTACTTGACTTTGAAACGGTGGGAATGGCAGGACCTTCTGACCTCAATTGCATTTGGAGCTGGAGTAATAATGTGCTAAATTTCAACTCCTTCTTAAAATGATAATAAATTCCTGGATCTTTTAGAGTCTCCTCGGCCCGATCAAACACCATGTTCTATAGCATGAAATAAATTAGCCTTCCTACCCAAAGAAGCAGTATCATTTTACTTTTAATTTGTAATTGCATTCTTGCCATATATCAAAGTTGAAAAGTGTGCTGACGAATCCACGGTACCGAGCCTCTGTGTTACTGATGCTCTTTATAAATTCTACCAGTCGATCAAGGATCTCCTTGTTTACGCCAAACCTCGTCACATACTGATAATCATAATATAAATGTTAATACATCTTCATGGCTATAAGTCTTACGAGTTTTAGGAGTCTTGCAATATAGTGAAATCCGTTCTGCTGGTTCAAAAAGATGACGACATCCTCTTTGTTGCTGCTCTTACATAACACCTGAATGATCTCGATAATTTCACATAGGATTTTATGTCGGTGAGTATTTTCGAATTTAGTTTGGTCAAAGTTATTGAGAAGGTCGAACGCATACAGTATTATTTCCAAGTTACCAATTGAAAATAACACGTCTTCAAATCGACTCTTCTCGAAGTAAGATACTCCATTTGCTCTGATCTCATGTTTCTTTTCAGGCTTACGATCAAAAAGAAGCAGTCTGCTCTTCTTATTTTTTTCAAGGTTATCCAGAACGCTGATGATACTATGTGCGATCTTGTCGTCTTTTTTGACAATATCGACCCACTGATTTTCCTCTTCAACACTTGTCTTATTTAGAACTGGAAAAGCACTCAGATTCAGAAGTGCCTGCGATTCAAATTGTTCATAGTCCATCACTTCCTCAGCCTTGGAGCTAAACAGTCCTCCTTTTTTGGATTTTTTTATTGCAAAGCTTGAGTCATTCTGAATGTCAGTGTTCTCGCTCCTCGCTTTCATCTTTTTTGCGATATCTTCCATCTCATTTTCGGTAAGGTCTTTCTTGAGGAGGTAAAATTTTTTGATTTGGCCACAAAAACTATGCTCCACTTTAATCACGAGCTCTTCTTTTAAGCTTTCTGCCTTCGATAATGGGACAAATTTGGGTGGAGATGTTCCAATACTAAAATCTTGAACACTTCCAAAAGAATCGATTACTGATGCCAACGAGCCGGACGAGTAACTTTTTGGCAGCTTTTTGAGGATTACAGCATCAGAATTTCCGTGTACTAAGTACATTTGAAACTGGAGTTGGAGAAAGTAAGACAATAAAAAAAAATGATTTAAGATTTACTCCCTTCTTTTCGGTGAACGTTAAGAAAATTGTGCACCATTCGTTTTCTTTTGGGCAGTAATCAAAGCAATCTCTAGACTCTCTAACTGTACCTTCTTTCTTGCGAATCTTACCCTATTTGGAAGGAAGAAAAAATCATGTTTAAATCAGGAATTAGAAACTAAAGCTACCTCGAGCACAAGCACATGTTTTTTATTTTGAATTCCAATGCAGAGCTCAAGAGTTACATTGGCCCCGGCCACGCTAAAAATTCTTGGAAAATATAAATCATTGCTGTTTTCTAAGACAGTCGATTGACGAGAAAATTTCTCAGTTGAATTCTGGCTGCTCATCATCGGGATGGTAGCGAAGGTTTTGTCCAAATTGCTTTGATTAATTTCGTTAGCCGACTCCAAGTTTGCGAGCGAGCTCTTTTTATTGTCTGCTATACCAACTCTCTTTTCCAAATTTTGGTAGCTACTAATAACTTTTCTCTTGTCAGCCGCTACCAAATTCTCAATTCGGAAGGTCATTAAAAAAGTCAGGTTCGATCTGAATGACTGATTCAGGTTTGAGATAATAATTCCTGAATGATCTCCATTGAAATTGATAAAATTCTCATTGTCTTCAGAGCTTCAGGTTCAAATTATTAGCATGAGCAAAGTTAGTATGAATGGAATACTGCTTTAGGACATCTGTCAAAATCTTCAGAGAGTAACTTAAAGTAGTGTAATAGTTAGTAACGTTCCCCATTCTACTAATGAAATCAGCTCTCGCGAAGTCCGATACCAGTGAGTTGAGATAATTTGAATGATATTCCCAATAATCATATCTAAGGCATCTCATGAATGCCTTCATTCTTGATACGTTAACTCCCACTTTTAATACATGGGCAACCAAGTTTTTAAGAAGCTTTTTCGTGTCATGATCCGTCTCTATTTTCATGTATAATATCATCCTCTCTATGACTTCGCTCTAGTAAAGGATGATGATGATAATGAGTCTACTTTGTTGGGTTTAATCATCAATTACTTGTGCACATGCGCCCGCATTTGAAAGAGAACTTGCTGTCATATGATCTAGAATTTGCAGGTAAAACTTTTTGACTTTGCTGCTTGCATTCCATTCAAACAGACATTTTAAGAGCATGGACAGAAAGAATTGCTCCTTGATTTGAATATATTTGCAGATTGGAGCGAAATCGCTGTAGGGGATATTGTCTAATTTTTCTTCGAGTGTTCCAATTTTGTTTAAGAATAATGGTCGCTCAACAATGAAGTAGTAATAGCCTTTGGTTGCAAGAACGAATAAAGAGTTGCATATCTCTAAAATATCTTCTGTCTGGAATTGATCGCGTAAGCTCGAAAGCATCGTGTACAGTTTCCCATAGCAACCCAACTCAGTCAAAATAGCATGCAGTCTGGGGCTAATTAAGAGGATACTTGAAGTCATCTTCAATACGTTTTTGGCGATTACTTTATCCATCAAACTAAGAAGATAGAGCAGGTTAACAGAAAGATACTCCTACTCAATTGGCTTACATTTCGGACATAGAGACGTCTAGAAGGCTATCGTAATATTCGACGAAGGCGAGGAGAATCATTTGAGCATCATTGCTTCTCTGAGAAAAGGAAAAAGGATTTTAGTGGGAACAAAATGGGGATATCTTACTTGAGTATTAAAAATCATTTCATCATGGGAAGTCGTGGATTTAGCTTCAAAAAATGCTTCAAAGTCGAGAATATTTCCCTCTTCGATGAGAGTAATGTAGAGCCTAATGATGAAGCTGAATATTTTTTGAGCAAAGAGAGCTTCTTCCGGGTCGTTTTTATTAAAACAATTTTTGATGGATTCAGTATATCGTCTCAAGCAATGAAACACTCTTTTACGGAGCTCAGCATCTAGGTTGTCGTCATCTTCAGAAAACTGAATTCTATCAAAGAATTGTTCCATCAGATACAACACAATCAATTTGCGCTCTGGAGTGAAACACTTCTGAAATATTTGAACTACAAGACTCTCAGTCAGCGCCAATTGATACATAAGCGCCGCGGATCCACAAATAGCATCAACGATTTGCTTGAGGAGCTCTTTATATTTCATTACGACCTCTGCAGAACACTCGTTTAAGAAACTCCAGACTGAGTCAATAACCTCAAATCCTTTATTTCGAACATCCAGCGTTTTTTCGTCTATCATTTGACGTACTGTGCCTATTTGCCGAACAACTTTCTCGAAAATTTCTTCAATAGTGAACATGCTGCTGCGATTTGAGTCATCTTCAGGATTTTCAAGCATATTTTGGAGACTTTCGACCTGCACAGCAACTAAGTAGCAAGTATATTCAGGTCTCAATTTTGCGATTTCCTCTATTGCAAACCAGAGGTTGCTCACCTCCTCTTTGCTTTCTCCTTGATGAAAGCATTTCATGTGGATGTTTTTGAATACAATTCTCAGAGAAGCAATGATGCTCAAATGATTCTCCTCGCCTTCGTCGAATATTACGATAGCCTTCTAGACGTCT
>ENA-UOUE01001314-UOUE01001314.1-compost-metagenome-genome-assembly--contig:-NODE-1314-length-16163-cov-9.719072_pt1 | contig 16163 bp, 8 predicted proteins | sample MGYA00238146_ERZ747223 | MGnify/ENA primary metagenome ERZ747223 (study PRJEB28781, sample SAMN06268865) | compost metagenome | isolation source: single cell | place: USA: California, Emeryville, Joint...
GATGGCAAATGAAAGGAATGAATATTTATCAGCTCCTTACCAGTTAACATAATTCTTAGAGTAAAAGTTTTCTTAGGCAATCAAGTATATGCATCAAAGATAGGATAAAAGTAGGTGAGTGAAGGTAGATACTTAACATTTTCCACTTTCTACTAGGAATCGTTCCTTATTTTTTAGCAAAGCTGTTTTGAAGAATATCCGCTTAATACAAAGTCATTTATCAAAAGAAATGCCCTTTAAGAGAAGAGTATTTCATATTATTAGTAACGTACAGTAATAATTGAGGCTGTTAGAAGCAGAGGGCGATTGAAGAATTCTGAAATTTAGATAATAATTATCGTGAGACCTTCAAATTCCAGAATTTCGATATTTTCGGAAAGCTCGCAAGTTGAAATCTGTTTCTCGGAACCCTGATCTTGATTATGAGACTTGACTCGTCAGATTTTAACTGGCTCCGAAAAATTATTTTTAGTCTAATTTTCAGACTCTTTTATTTCGAGCTTCACCGATATAGCCTTATTGTATTTAGATTCTACAATTGATGGGACATTCAAAATTTAGTTTTCTCTCAATTTGATTTCTTAGCTCTCTATCTTTTATTTTTCTTTCTTTCTATTTCACACCTTATTTATTGCTTTCAAAGGAGTCTGTGACATGTTCGAAGACTAATTTAGAAAACTTCTTTATTTGAAGGATTATACAACCCAATAGTCCTATTTTCTAGCGCAGTGTCTCTGCGAAAATTGGGCATAAAGGAACAAAAAAGTGCTGAAGTGTAAATAAGAGGCACCATGCTAATTGAGTCATTTAAATTTATTAAAGCATGCTCATTTCAATAGACAGAAGTTAGATTAATAACTAACCAGTGTTTTTCATGATTTCCAAAGTACAGTTTCTGATCTTTTTGACTATTTTCTCCCTTAGTAGCTCAACAGCTCATGGGATGGACATTATTGTTGACCCTTTCAACGCTCCTCCTCTGGGCACTGCTACCGCTATTCTCGCTGAGGCGTACATGTCCCTGGTGAATGTCAATACTTTCCAATTAAACGATCCAATGAACCCAAACACAATCACCATGAAAGCCTCCTCATTGGGGATGATGCAAATCGCTCCTTTCATAATTAACTCGATGTCAGGAGGCTCTGTCGCGATAAATTTTGAGTTGGCGACTTTTTTAACAGTGAAGTCCATAAATGATTGCAATCTTCTTCCAACCATTCTCCTCACTTCTTCACTCCAAACAAACTATCCGGGCACTCTTCAATCTCCCTTGGACCAGATTCCCGCCTCAGTCTTTGCAATTCAAGGCTTAACTTCCTTTAGTATAAGCGGAGTCAATTTCAAAATCATTCCAGACGGCACTAATTTCGTCATAGGCTCTAGCACAACTGTCACCTTGAATAACTTTTGCATCCAAGATGTTAATCCCGTGCCACCAGTACTCAATTGTCTGACACCCGTTATGGGTCTTCAAGGCATCCCAACATTGACCCTTACTAACTGGATCTTCGAACACAAATCATATTGCCCGATAGGTATCGATGCCAATGCCAATTCGGTCATAACCATTGAAAACGTCATATTCACCAATTCAATCCATAACTACGGACCGATGTTTTCTGTACTTCCGAGTTCCACGGCTTCAGTTACTACCACACTTAAAAATTTCGTATACAACCAGGTGGAAATAAACGAAGTTCCCTCTCCCTACGCGATGCTTGTCGTCGGTTCATCGGGATCAGGGTTGGTGACAACTACGATTCAAAATGGAACATTTAATTTGCTGGCTGCAACCAAAGGTTCAGTGTTAGCCATAGCTCCAATTCCGCCTGCAACCAGCGCTATGGTGACAACTCTGAAAGATCTGGTAGTGTGGGTTAACGGCACTAGCACCGCCTCTTCCGCTATTACTTTGCTAGGAACAAGTGCACTAACTGCGACTGTCCAAAACGTTGTGTTTAACGTTGAAAGCTCAATTAGTGGAGCCCTGTTATCCATTATTTCAGGCACAGCTGCATCCACAGCAGCTCTGACGGATGTCACGCTATACCAACGTTCTGTGAATACTGCCTCCTCGCTGATTGCCATACTTTCGCAGGGCGCAGGTCAAATCACGTCAACCATTCAAAATTTAGCCCTTTATCAAGCTGGCACTCATAGTGGACAGACTTTATTCTCCATTTTGGCCACCTCAACTGGCAAAATTCCTTCAACTTTCACCAATGTTACCTGCTACATTCAAGGCCCTAATGCTGGAGGCTTGATTTCTATTGCTATTACAGCCGGATCTTCAATTACAACGTCCTTCACAGGCTTAACCTTATATCAGACAGCTGAGAACACTGCCGATTCTCTCTTTGCTGTAGTTGCAACTCAAGGAACTGCTGGGCTATTTCCTGCCATAAGCCACTCAGCAACGGTCACGAACGCGGTATTTAATATCGAAGGCCCGAACAGTGGAGGAGTGTTATCCATACTTGGAGGTTTAGGATATATGATAGTAACTCTAACAAAGATCACTTTATACCAGAAAGCTGCTAATTCTGCGGACTCTATGATTATTCTTGCTGGAGGAGGCGCTCTTTCTGGTACAAACACATTTACCCTTCAAGATTGGGCACTTTATCAAGAGGCTGCAAATACTGGTCAGACCTTCGTCACTTTGATAATGACAACAACTCCCCGTCCTGTTACTATAACTGTCACAAACTTTACCTCCAACCTTGTCCAAGGAACTAATAATGGTGCCATGTTTACTGTTCTCGGTCAATCCTCGGGCGCAATCACGATGAATGTTCAAGGACTTACCTTAAATCACGCTGCTGCAGCTACAAACACAGCCCAATCACTCGTCGCGGTAGTTAGTACGGAGAGCACATCAACCGGAGCAATCACAGCAACTATTCAAGATGTAGTAGTGAACATTGCGGGTACTAACAGTGGAGGTGTATTGTCGATACTTAGTAACCCCACAGTCACAGCAACTCTTAAAAATGTTGTTTTATATCAGCAGGGAGTCAATACTGCTTCTTCTCTGATTTCTGTAGTCGGAAGTGGCACAGGCGCAATTACTGCAAATTTTCAACATTCGACGCTTTACCAACAGAACATCAACAGCGGTACGTCTTTTGTCTCATTCGTAGGTAGTGGGACAGGTGCTGTGACAGCAACCGTAACGAACGTAACGACCTACCTTCAGAATGTCAACAGTGGTAGCATGATTTCGGTCCTCAGTCAATCCACTGGTCAAGTCACAGCGAACTTCCAGGGCTTAACTTTATATCAGCAAGGTCTCAACACTGCTGCTGCGATCTTCGGTATAGTAGGGACTTCGAGCGCCACTGTTGTAGCTAATGTTCAAAATGTATCAATCTACAATCAGAACATTAATGCTGGGCCAATACTGGCATTCTCGGGTACCTCAGCTAACCTGGCAGCCACCAACTTTGGAGTGAGTCTTTCAAGTGTAGCATTCTATTTGAACGCCAACAACTGGGCACCAATGATTGCGTTCTCGAAAGTTTATGGGGTTGGCATACAATATTTAACAACGACTTGCCAAACATCCGATCCACTCATTAGTCCTATTATCGTTGCCGCAAGTGAGGTCGGGGCCATTAATACTACAGATTCCGCGATCGACTCCTGCACTTTTTATGATTCTGCATATTTCAGCGGTGGTTATGGAAATTTTCTGGTAGCAGGAGCTGGTTTCGCGAATTTTACAAGAATGACGGCCTCTAACATTTACTTGTCCCTACGAAACACAAGCGCTTCCAAAACAAATGCTTACGCAACTTGGACCACGACGGCTATCCCTGTACTCCTCTTTCAAGATATCGTTGTCAGCAATCTGACAGTAGTAGCCTTCCCCCAGAACACTTCAGGATTCGGATTAATTGCAAGACCATACTCACTGACTAATACTCCTGAAAGTACGACCATCGTGAATTTCACGATCACCGATTCAAACGTCACAGGAGCTGCGGCTGCTTTTGGGTTCGCCAGTGGCAGTTATGCTGTGCCTCTTTCAGGAATTAATATCTTGGGACTTACAATTGCGAATTCATTTTTCAATTACACGAGTGTAATTGCTTACCTCCCCGGTGCAAGGCAGTCCCAGACAACAATCACAAGTACGATGCAATATCCTCATACTGGCATCACGATATATAACAGCACATTTTACGACTCTTATATGATTACTTTTGTTGAAATTGATACCGATCTGACTGTCTACATGAACGAATCCAATAGACTCGTGTTCACAGGCCTAAACATCACTGATTCAAAATTCATTGTTTCTTCAGACGTCAGCGTGATTGATGTTTTGGGCTGTCAAGTAATCGTCAATGGTTTTTCTATGACTGGAAGTTTGGTTAATGGTACCCAGCTGTTTAGAAATTCACTCCGTATGAGTTCATTTCTAATGACTCTCGCAAATGTTACCAACTCCACATTCGTATCAGGCTCTTATTTGATTGGATATTTGCTTGATAAAACGCTCTACCGTATATTAGAGGCTTATTATACCAGTGAGACCGGCAAAATGATGACTGAATTCAGACCTTTCATGATTTCTGGTTGTCTCTTCAGCAACCTTACGCTAATAGATTCGACACTATTCGCCAGCAATAACCCAATGATCATCATCAATAGTAACGTTTTCACTAACATAATATTGAATTCTTCAATCTTGACGCACTTCCAACAATACTCTCCTCCAGTACCTCTTCCAGATGGCAGTATTTTTAAATCGGATACCTACGCTGAAGCACAAGTATTCAAAAGTTATGCTCCATTCCAGCAAATTTTCGATTTGGTGGCAGCAAAGATATCTCTCCAATTCCTGCCATTAGGAACATCGACAACTTTCTTCCTTGATGTTGAACTGAATAATTTCATCGGAATTGTTTCGAATAACGGAACCATGCTGTTAGAGGTGTCGGATCTCTCCCTCACAGGCACCATTGTGACGATCCTTTCGAACGTGTTTACGAGCGTCAGCATCTCTACAGACAAGTCGTTCAGTATTATTGGAGTCACGGAAGTCAGCTCGACCATTTTCCAAAACAATTCAATGATAGACATTATGGGTAAAGGCAATTCGCTTTCAGTTACCTCCTCGACGATCAGCGTTTTGTTGGTGGATTCAAACGTAAATAAAAACTTCTATCAAACAGCAAGCTACTACATCCAATCCGCTATTTGCACGCAGATCGCGATTACTGTTGACGTTACACAGGATATTTACGCTGAGAGTAGTTGGATGCAAATTGACTGTGGATTATTCAACGGAAGTATTACCATTCAAAATTCGTTGTATCAGAATATGATAGTATCAAGTACACCAGGAAAACTTCTGGCTCTGAACTTTATGAAAATAAATGTGCAAAAGATATCAGAACTAACGGGAATGCCAAATGTCACGATTCAAAACACAATGTTCTCTAACATCACGTTAAATAAGACACAGCAAGGCTTTATTAAGGGAGTCTTTAAAAACCCAGTACTGCTGTTTACATTGTGTAATACGAACATTCTCCTCGACAGCAACACGTTTAGACTCCTGAAAAACTATCCGGATGATAAGATCATGAGTATCTCCGCACCAAATATCACCATTAGCAGCTCGACTTTCTCCGAAATTACCTACTACGAGCCGACAGGAGGAATGAATCTGCTGTTCAACACGATGAAATTGCTGAACACCAATTTCATGTACTGTTACGGAACCTCTTCGAGCGCCGGCGGATTAATGAACCTGATTAACCCTCAAATCGGTGGGCCAGCTTTCAATTTGACTATCGAAGGCTGTAATTTCATTCGAAATATGGCACCTCAAGCGACATTAATGATCGTTCAAAACTCCAAAATCAACATCAACGTTATTAACAGCGCGTTTGCCGATAATTTCATTGTGAATACCGATAAAACTACTGGAACGGGTATCATCTCACTACAAAACATGGGCGCGTCAAGTCTGAGCTTCACGAATACGAAGTTCCAGCTTGCCTGCGTTTCAAAGACGCTGGGTTGGTCTCATGCTACCTTTATTTACATCAGCAATCCAACCAACTACATAGACATCTCGATCTCTAACTCCAGACTCAATGTAAATTCTGGATTTACTGGAAATTTCTTTAGTTTCAGCCGAGGGCACTTTGTGAATTTAGCAATGACGGATTTCACCTACTCAACCGGAGTCGACGATCTGGGTTCCTTGCTTACAACTGATCCATCTTATGATTCATGCAGTGGAACTTCTTTATATGGTCTGTTATCGACCGATGCCGTCGTCGGCACAATAGAAAATCTCGCTGTCACTGGATTAAATATAAGTACTGCTCCTCTATTCCAATTCACTCGAAAACCTTACAACAATATGACTGCTTCCCTCAGCATCGCTTCCAGCACCTTTGAAGATTTGAAATTCAGTTTAGAAGGTACTTCGGATTCTAATATCATTCAAATTTCGAATGAAACTGATTATTCCCCGTTATCTGTTTATATAGAGTCCACGACGTTCAAAAATATAAAATCAAATTCGACTGAGGGAGGCATCTTTGTGCAGAATAAAGGAAATGCGTCTCTCACAGCTTTGAAGGTGAGCTCCAGTGAGTTTAATACTATGGAGTCAGTTAAAAGGGGAGGAGTCTTTTATGGAGTTCCTCCCTTCAATTTTTATAATAACACATTCAAAAATATTCGTTCGGATGAAGAAGGAGGCGCATTCTTTGGAGTTTCTGGCAAAAGCAGCTTTACCTTTAGCACCCGTAGAAGACTTGCTGCGTACGGTTTCAATTTCGATAATACCACGAGTGATTTCGTTATGTCCGACAATAATTTTGAAAATGTTTCGGCTGCTGAAGGAGGTGTTTTCTTTAGTAATGGAAGTTATAACGTTTGGGTTGAAAACAATAACTTTAATGGCATTGATGCTTCTAGAAGAGGAGGAGTATTCTACTTAAATGACAGCGCACTGGCTCCCATCCATAACAACTTTTCGGACATCTCGGCTGAGATAGCGGGCTATCTAATCTACTCAAAGAACTTGAATGGTCAAATTGATATTTCCGGACTTGAAACTACATACGGTAACATAATTAGCAACTACGATGGAACATACCCAATAGCAATGGAACCGAATCATTTGGATGTGACAGTGACTCCTGTTGAAGCAAATTCAACACCGTTTTATGTCATAGAAACCTACGAGGATTCGTTTATTATCCGGAACCTCACCTCCTATTCTTTGGCACAATTAAATTTCCATGTTCAGGTTGTGTACAAAGATGGTAATATCGTACAGATCGTGGCTGATGATTCAGATTACAAAAAGTGCAGTATCCAACTTACCTTTAACTTTGTGAGCGCAGACGCCAAAAATTTCTTCAGCAAAGAAGGTGATTGCGGCTACGCAAATTGCTCTTTCGTTCCTGGGGAAATCGCAATGGTTGGAGAAGCCTACGATATTTTTAAAGTGGACATGACGTTTACATCAACGACATTTTCAGCGGTGAAAGATCATTTCTATATTCAGCTTCGACCTTGCGTTATCGGTGAGATCAGAGATACCCTCAGTAAGACATGCTTCTTATGCAAAGAAAATACCTATTCCCTCAACGTGAGTGACTCTGCCTGCAAAGAATGTCCTGTTGGCGCGATCTGTCATGGAGGAGCTGATGTTCAGCTCCAACCAGGCTTTTGGAGGAATATCTCCCTATCGGACAGTATCCTCAATTGCGAGGATTCTGATGATGATAGAAGATGCTTGGGTGGATTCAACAGTGAATGCGATGAAGAGTATGAAGGTCCACTCTGCTTGCAGTGTAACTTCGCGAAAGGCTACTTATCAATCGGACAAAGGAGATGTGCCAGTTGTCCTGAGGAAAAAAGTTTGATTTTGACTGGATTGCTGTTCCTGTTTGGAACAATTATCTATCAACTTTTTGTTCATTATACCACGTTTAAGGATAACACAAAGATCCATCTGGAATCATTGGAATATACTCAAGGCCCTCCGAAAGTCCGCCCTGGAGCATACATCGTTATTCTAACCACTTATACACAAATCTCTTCAATTCTCGGAAAAATGAACGTCGGATATATGACGGAGCTCGTTGGTGTCTCCATCGTCATCTCAAATCCGAATACCAAGGTCCTATTCTCACTTGAATGTCTTTACAAACTCTACAACCCAGCTGCCGACCTAGCTCTTCGCTTTAAGATCGTCTTCTTCATCTTCTCTCCACTTGTTAAACTCACTTTGTTCGCTCTGGTGCAACTCCTCATCTATCTTATCAGAAAGAAGACTCCAGAAAGAAAGAGAAAAGAGTTCTTGCGTCTCGGTGTTGCCGCTGTTGTTCTTTTCATGCTCGAGCAACCTGGAATTATCGGTGTTCTTTGTGATTATCTCTCTTGCACGTCATTAGACCCCAGAGACCCGGCTTCATATATCACAACGAACTCAAATGTTCAGTGTGGAACAGATGCCTATCTCTGGTTCAGGAATGGTGTTGTTATTCCAGCTCTGATATTCTGGGGCTTCATGGTTCCTGGTGCTATTTTAGGCATCATGTGGTTCAAGAGAAGACGTCTCTTTAAATCAGAGAAATTGAGGGTTATTTTCGGCAGCTACTACAACAACTACAGCCCTACAGTTTTCTATTGGGGAATCATCACCATCTTCTTCAAAATCATAATGTTCATACTGGATTCTGTAATCACTCTCAAAGAGACCGGAAAGAGTCTGATAGTTCTGATTGTGATTCATGTCTTTTTCGCTTTGTTCAAACGTCAGAACCCTTACACAAGCAAGAACCTCTACTTAGCAGAACTGCTTGTTACGATGTCCTTCCTGATGACACTGACAGTCATATTTATGAAAAATCTGAGCGAACAACCCGAACTAAGACGATTTTATGACATATTGATGCTACTGGCGAACGCAATCCCGATTATATATCTTGGAATTAGACTGCTTCAAATATATATCTCCAAATTCAACGATCTAGTCGACAAGGTCAGAGGAAAAACACCCAGCAAAGATGGAAAAGAAATAGAAAGTAGTAGCATGAATCAGTCAGCGATTTCCGTTATGGACGAAAAGACTGTCACTAATTCCAAATTTGGATTAATAGAGTAAATTTCTCGCTTCTCTTAATCTCAGAGCTTTAACCCTTTTTTTTTTAATAGTAAGAAGAAACCATCCAAGAAGATTGCGGATATCAAAATCAAGCCAGATGAAACGATGAATATACCAGTTAGCTCTGTCGATCTCACAGGGCTTGATGGTCCTTCTTTGATGTTTAATGCGAGCTATTTCGAGAATAAACCCAAGGAAGAAGAAAAAGAGGAGCATTCGCCTTATCCAACTCGAAATACAGGCCTCTTTACGAGCTCTCCAGTTCCACTGATCAAACTTGATAGTTATGTCAAGAAATTAGAGTTTTAACTCCGTCGCATGCTCGCTAACTGATTGATATCATCTAAATTTAATTGAAATTGAATTGTTTTATAACGAATATTCCATATTGTTAAAACAGACGAGAAAATGTATAGATTAAGTATCTAAATGAAATATTACCTATCATGGTTTATATATTCATTCATCCTGATAAAATCTCAGTAAATTTCATATTTCTTAAAAGAAAACATCGCAATTTTTAAATAAAGTTTCTTTTCCTTCTCTAAATTAACATTGAATCGTTCAGAATTCGTAAATATCAGAACTAATCCTAGGCCTTATGCTATTATGGGTTCAACGAAGTCAAAGTTGCGGAGTTGGAAAGTGGAGTTAGTGGAAAAAATATTTAACTTTATATAAAAAAACCAATAGAAAATAGAGCCTTGTTCAATTAATGATATCCACAAATGGAACAGACGAAAAAGTTTCGTACAAGAACTTTACAAATATATACAAAAATAATCAATTTTTTAAAGTGCTTTCTCGGAACCAAGGATGATCCCTAATTTCTTGAATTGTAGGTCGTTTGCTTGGTTCAAAGCTAAGCATCTTTGCTACAAGGTCTTTGAAAGTATCATCGAATCTGTAACTTAGATCCTTTTTCTGTTTCTTTGTTTTACTTTCGTGGCTTTCCCAAAAAGATTCGGGTTTCTCAGAGCAAAGTGATGAATAATTTTTGTCTTCAGTTGTAGCAGTTCTAAATGGCATATGTCCTGCCACCATCGCAAACAAGATTATTCCAGCAGCAAATAAGTCAGCTGAATATCCTGAATGTGGCAGTCTTAAATGAATCTCTGGAGAAAGGTAAGAGCGAGTACCCACTGGTTTGTCAAAAAGTTTGTCCTGATCTGCGAAAGCTGCGTACCCGAAATCAATCAATTTAATTGAGCCTCGCTCATCAAACATCACATTTTCCGGCTTTATGTCTCGATGAGTGATTTGTTTACTGTGTAAGTTCTGGATTGCGTCCAACAACTCTGAAAAATACCTGCGAGCAGTGTCATCATCCAACGAGCCAACATTTTTCAACAAATCGAACAGCTCTCCATGAGAAACATATTCCATTACCAACGCGCTCACGCTTACTGAAGGCGTCGCCCCAATTTGTAATTCAATCGATTCATACGCTTCAATGACTCGAACAATATGAACGTGATTAAATTGCTTGAGTACGTTCATTTCATTCTGTAGTAGCTCTCGAGACAGTGACCTCTCGTACTTGAAGACTTTGATAGCCACCTTCTCTCGAGTGTTAGGGTCTAACGCCATGAAAACTTTTGATGTGGTTCCAAAATTCAGCTCTCGTAGTAGTTCATATTTTCCTATGTATCCGAGGTCATTTCTACGCTCAGTGCTTAAGTTTTCAAACATGAGTTTGTTGAAGGAGGGAGTTTGCTGGGAAAATTTTTACAATTATAACTATTTAATCTGAGCTAACTATAAGGGTCTGAGAAATCTGATGGACTATGGTAATTTGAGAATTTTTCAGTTAATGAAAGGAAATACCCTTCGAGAATCTAATAAATTTATTTCGCTATTTATTGCAAAGTGGGTTTATGATCGAATTTTCATTCGAACTAAAATTAGTTAATTGGTTTTCGTTTCTGACAAGTCAGCTGGCTCTGATTAAATGAAAAATTAGTGGTTTTGCTCTTTTCAATTGTGTTTTTTAAACGTACAGCCTTAATTTTAAGCCAAGAAAAGCACCCTTGTACCCAATTGCTTTCTCTGGGAAATAAAAAATTAAGCAGTGAAGAGGAAAAACAGAAGGGAGTTACTATTTTTAAAATATTTTCTTTAAACTAATTAGTTTCGCTAAATTCATCTTGAGCTCCCACAGCGGTCAGAAAAGTTTTCAGCTAAGGAATTACTTACTATTCTTCTCAGCTTTCTACGAAAAGCTTTGGGCTGGGCTCCTACTCGTTATTTGCACCTCTGATTCAATTTAATTCTTTGCAGTCTACAGCATTTGTCTATTTTGGTACCAATATTTATTGCATTTGCTTTCCTCTTCTAATGAGTTTATACGAGAGCGAATTTTCATTACCAGTATACTATTCCTCTGGATCTTTTGCTTCAACGAGGAGGCGGGTGGCGTTTTATTTCAGATTTACTAACTCATTCGAAGCTGAGAAATAGTAGTGGAACTCTATCGAAGAGAAACACTTTCTAAATCGTTATAAATCCCAGAAGTCGGCTAAATGAAAAAATATGTCTCTACTACTAATAATATAGAATTCCTGTCAGCTTGTATAGTTTTCGGAAGCATTTACAATTAAACTTTCATTAGATTGATAAGTGGCGGCTAAGGCGATATTTTTTCCTCAAATAGTCTCGAGCTCTTTTTTCCCAATGAAGATCGTTGATTTGAAAGAATCTACGCCAAGTTATGAGATTAGTTTATGATCAGTTGTTGGAAAATCGATCATAGAGCAACACATAACTTTCCTGTATTGGATAATTCAGAAACTTGAAAAAGTCCTGAATGAAAAAGCTATCATATTATTTACAAGTATTGAATTAGTTATTTAATTCTATCTCCTTGGTTCTTCTTCTGCGAGCAGCAGTTGCAGAAATTTTCTGGAGAGTGAGCTGTTATCTTCATATTCCTGTCTCCTTAAATTTTTCTAAAATGATATCGTAAATTCAATCTCCTTTTAAGTGTAACTAGTTCTTCTTAAAGTCTGCGAGAGTCCGTAAACGCGGATTCATTATTAATAACTACATGGCCAATGTTGTACAATTCAACATTTCTCTCTACCTTTTCGTCACCCTAAACGCAATATTTCAAAGCCTGAAAGAAACCATCTATCTGTTAGGTGTTGAATATTTTCTGATATCTGATTTTAAGTGGCAGAATCACTGTATCAAGAAATAAAATCGACTAGGAAAATGTCATACCGTCAAAGCACGTTACTGACCTCTCAACTCAGCTCTAAGGTCTATAAATCAATTCTCAAACATACCATCAAAAGAATTAATACTCTATCTTTTTCACAATTGCAAATATGAACCAAGAAGCCGTTCAGAACGAAAATAACAACCGAGAATACGATCTTCTTGCTAAAGTCCTGATCATTGGCGATTCTGCTGTAGGAAAGACTTGCCTTTTACTAAGATTCTCCGAAGATAAGTTCATATATACTCATTTAACAACCATTGGTATGTGTTCTTCCTCTTCTCACTCTTTAATAAAATAATTCCTCCTAGGCCTCGATTTCAGGATCAAGCGTATGAACTGTGAAGGGAAAAGAATCAAGCTGCAGATTTGGGATACAGCTGGACAAGATCGATTTAAAACAATAACTCAATCATACTATCGCGGTGCCATGGGCATTATTTTGACGTATGCTTGCAATGATCGTGAATCCTTTAAGAATATCGAAAACTGGGTGAAACAGATTAATCAGAATGCAAGCGAAAAGGTGTGTAAGATATTGGTAGGGAACAAATGTGATCTAAGAGACCGTACAGTCACCTATGACGAAGGAAAATCTCTTGCTGAATCTTTTGGGATGGAATTCTTCGAAACAAGTGCAAAAGAAAATCTCAATATTGACCAAGTTTTCGATAGTTTGACAAAACAAATAACGGAAGAATTTATTATTAAAAGAACTATGAGTTCAAGTCTCGGCTCTGGTATTGTTATTGTACCGGAGCCAGTGCCTAAAAAGAAAAAAGGACTCAAGTGGCTGAAGAATCTTTGCTTTTTCGGTTAGTCAAATGCCAACTGGTCTTACGATAATTCGCCTCTGTAACTGTTAAACGTGTTCTCAATCATAAAATATCTAGGTTTAAAATTCAAACATTTATACTTGCGTGGCTTCAGCACTCTGTTGCTTTGAGCCCACAAAGATCGTCCAGCTTTGTGAATTTGCATAATTGTTAAAAAGAGCTAATTGACTTCTTAATACCCTCAATTAATTAATTAAGAACAACCCATTAACAGGTTTTTGATGAGCATTGAGCTCAAACGGTGGACCATGAACAAAGTATTCGAAGTTTATGCAAAACCCATGTTTGACGGAGAAATTTTGACTGAAAAATATATTAAGAGCTTCTCTAGGAAACATGATTTAGCCATTTCAGATGAAGAAATGCGTGGGAGACATTTTTAGTTCAGGTCCTGAAGCAGAAATGCCAATTTTTTCCAAGACCAAACAGCACCGAATAAGAATAATATAATGTCATTATATTCATCTGTGAAAAACAGTCCAAATATTCTGAGGATTTCATTCGCAGCCTGCGATTCTGGACTATAAAATTTATCAAAGATAGAGTTTAAAATTGACTCCTGAAGCACTTTTGAAAGTCTCATGGATAAAGCAGACCCAGGCACCCTCAATTGTGTAATACAGCAGCAACCTTGATTGCGATCTAATTTTTCTAGTACGATATCTCTTTGCGTTTGAGAGATAAGTTAAATCTGTCCTCATTTGATATAATTGGTGATCTTGCAGAGAAACATGACGGTAATTTCTTCAAGTAAACTTTCCAATAATCCCACCTAGCCATTCAGATGGTCTCTGGATATCCAAATTGGTCAACTCCGAAATTCCTCAAAGAACTGCTCTACGAAGCAACTTTGGACAACGAAAACCAATACGTTCGTGTTGGTGGTCATAAGACCTTTGTAGAAGCTGTTGCCAATGAATACGGCCGCAAGTTTAAACGAACCATTGATCTGTATAAAGAGGTATTTTGCTCTTCAACCATTTGAACTGTTTAACTAAATAAATCATTCTTTGTCTCACAGGTTTGCGTGGCAAATGGAGCTAGTGGTTTGATAGCCAACGTAATTATGGCCTTTATGAATCCTGAAGACGAGATGATAGTCATTGAACCAGCCTTCGAATATTACTACGAGCAGAACAATGTTTTTGGAGGTCGAACAAAATACTTTGAAATGACTCCGCCAGGCAGAGATAGCTCAGAATGGACTATCGACTTCACTGAACTCAGGAAGTTCTTCAATGAAAAAACTAAAATGTTGATTATCAATACTCCTCAAAACCCCACTGGCAAAGTGCTCTCCGAAGCTGAAATCCTTGAATTAGCAGCTATCTTAAGGGACTTCCCAAAAGTGGTTTTACTCTCTGATGAGGTAATTTTTATTTTGTAAGGAAACATTTTGATAACATTTCTACCAAGGTCTATGAATATATGATCTATGGCGACAAGAAGCACCTTTCAATTGCAAGTTATCCCGACATGTGGGAGAGAACGATTTCATGCTATAGCTCCGGCAAAACTTTCTCATGCACGGGATGGAGACTCGGTTTTGCAATTGGTCCTGAAAATCTAATCAAACCTGTGATTGCCGTTCAGAATTGGGGAACGTTTTGTGTTAGTACCCCCACACAGGTAATTGAAAACTTGATTGTACCGTGAGATAATTTGAATCGTGCAGGTTGCTATCGGAAAGGCAATGGTTATGTCTGCAACAGAGCCTTATGAGGGCTCGGTGTGCTTCTATGATCACTTAAGCGAGCTTTTCTTGAAGAAAAAAAATGAGCTTGTGTCAATTTTGAAGAGCACAAAACTGAACTGGAAGGTGCTTGAGCCTGAAGGAGGGTTTTTCGTTTTGGTCGTTATTTCTGGTTGTATTAACGATATGCCAAGGAAATATCTATTCGGTGGGGTCGTTCCGGACAGTGAAAAAGATGTTGATGATTATAGAAAATTAAAGAAAGTGACAGTTTCTCCAGACTTTGCGTTCGCGCAGTATTTGATTGAGGAATTTAAGGTGGCAGCGTTGCCTTTGAGTCCGTTTTACAATAACGTAGGAGTGGAGAATCCTCTTGATTACAGAGGAAGCACCTTCTTAAGATTCGCTATTTGCAAAAATGACGAAACTTTCAAAATTGTGAGAGAGCGTCTTTTATCGCATAATTAATAAGGGATTTTCTTGACAACTCAGTCGAATTTCATACAAGCTATTGGCGTGGATACGATAAATATATACGAAAGTACACCTTCAAATATCTGAGTTTATTCTTTAGTCTGTGAAATTCAGCATTATTCGCGATATACAGATTATATGAGAAGAACACAAACACACGTACACATTTATACATGATAATTTCTTAATTTCTGAAGCATAAGAGGAACAAATAAGTCACAATCAAAATGACTGTTCTTTTAAATGCAAAAGGATTTTATTTGCATTCGCCTTTTTTTTTTGGCCTGTTAATGACAAATTGTTGAAATGCAACCTGAATCCGACGCCTTACTATCAATCAATGAGGCTTGGCTCCAAGCTGTAGCTGGTAGCTTGTTCTCAGTCAACCAAGAAGTCTATAACAAGCTATCTTCACAAGAATTTTTGGAACTTCTCAAGGGCAGACCAGGCAACTACTAGAGAGGAAAAAGAAAGACAGATAATTACATTGCATATGAATAACATTTTGAGCGTTTATTCACTTTTTGGTTGAAGGATATTGGTTTATTCTTGAGATGCTATTATATTGAGCTTAAAAGGAGCATTTTCTAATTTGTGTCATTTTGAGATAACAAATTCATTTTGCTGAACAAAGGAAGGATGGTTGCATCATAACATGAAATTAGTAAATCAAACTCAGAGTGAAGATTGATATTCTTGATTCTCTGATTCATATTGTAGACATATGGATGGACTCAAGCATGAATATGTGAGTAAAAATTTTGTGTTTTTAAAGATATGTATGCAATT
>ENA-UOUE01001317-UOUE01001317.1-compost-metagenome-genome-assembly--contig:-NODE-1317-length-16106-cov-10.388608_pt1 | contig 16106 bp, 9 predicted proteins | sample MGYA00238146_ERZ747223 | MGnify/ENA primary metagenome ERZ747223 (study PRJEB28781, sample SAMN06268865) | compost metagenome | isolation source: single cell | place: USA: California, Emeryville, Joint...
AACAAGCTCGCTCCAGGTATTATTCTTTGCCAAACCCATAGCTCCAGCGCGTTCAATTTGATTGTGAGATAAATCGAAGAGACGCAGATTCTTCCACAATTCATTTTTCCCTAAGGCAATAGCTCCATCGTTCCCGATCTCATTTTTCGACAACCTGATGATTCTGAGGTCACTCCAGGTGTTATTCTGAGCAATCTTTAGAATACCTTCGTCTTTGAGATTATTACTGTTAAGCTGACTGAGCTTAAGACGTGTCAAGATTTTGTTATCGGTTATAAAGGCACCCAAGTCCGAGATTTAGCAGTTATTCGCACTAATGATCTCGAAATTATACTTCTCTAGGAATGTGAGCAGCTTTTGAGAGTTTTTGTGACCGAGAGTTGTATCATTGAGAAAGAGTTTTTTCAATGTGGATAGTTCTCTTGCATCAGTAATTTCTAACTCTTCCTCTTCATCATCAATCTGAAGACCTGTGAGGTTTAATTCATTGGAATCCTCCGATAGTTGTACATTTCTGGTTTTGAGCATGATAGATATTTTGAAAATGTTTTTTATTGATGAAATAACGACAATTTTTTTATATTAGATATTATCTGAAAGGAAAAACCCACATTGAAAATTTAAGTCGAATTTTGATTCAATTATTCCTTGAGAATGATGACACAAAAATAAAACTACATACTTTATCATTCTTTCAAACTTATCGTCTTTATTGCAACGGTCAGATAGGGGCAAAGGCTATTAGCCAAATTTCATACTAAATGTGTGGGTACAATGCAGATCAAATTTTGAAAACACTACAAAGTGGTTATGAGATTGTAGATGCGTCGTGTTAGGGTCTCGAATTGACTAAAGACTGAGAAAAGAGTTCTTGCGTTTCACAAACGTTAGAATTATTCAAAATCATCTAAAATGAGAAAGTTGAATAAAATTTACACAATCAAATGGTATACATTATGAAGAGTTAATTATTAAAATTTATTGAGCGATTCTTGCTCTTCAGAGTATCTCATTCAATTCCGAACAGTAAGTTGCGATGAGTATTCGTTTTGGAAATTGATTTCAAAAATCTTGTCGAATGATCCAGCCTCAAGAGAGTTTTTAAATTTCAATTCACTTCGAGATAACGGGTATTGGGTCAGTCGCAAAAGAATGTTTTCCAATAAATGAATGACATCAATAGAATTCCAGTGCCAAATCCTATAGAACTGGGCTCCGCCAGCAAAAAAGTACAACAACAGCAGGCAAAATTCGTCTTTAGGGATTAGCCAACTACTTATTTTATTTATTGATGAATTTTTCAAATTGTGGGCTATTTCAAAGTTAGCTAATCCTCGACTTGTAGGGATTTTGGCCAAGTCAGGCCAACTTTTGAAATTTGTTATCAACTACAGCTCTACCTACTAAATGTCTTCGCATCTATGAATGACTCCAAAGATTCTAATTTTTGTCAATAATCTTCTCAAAGTATCAATTGAGTTACCAGTTATTACGACTCTTCATTAGTTAAGCATTAATTTCTACGAGGTAGCTATAGCCATTGCCCTCAATTTTTATTCAATCGCACTTATTTGACTGCAGAAACGAATAAAGCCAAGTTCGGGTATGCCTTCAGAGAATAATTAACTCCAAACTTTCTGAAAATGACGACAATTAACTCGCATTTTTTTTTTAATTTCATGGACTCAAACAATCCTATCAGGACGATTTCACTTTTATATCAACGTAAGCAAACATCATTCTTGAAATCCTGTGATCTCTAAGAACTATTCGTTGTGTGTGTAAGTCTATGTTATTTTGATAAATCTTTACTAATTCTCTTCTCAATTTACTCAAGTTTATTTTTCTAAATTCACGAATTCACTCATGATTTGTAACTCCTGCTTAATTTCTAAACACCTCAATTAGAACCAAGCTTGGCTATTTGACATCATCTTCATGGCACCCGAACGCCAATGTGGGCAGAGCTTGAGAGCATTTGTTTTCTCCTTGGTTTCCTTTTTCAACCCAGGCAATATAAGAGCTCTAGCTCCTGTCCAAGTCGGATTATGGCCTATTGAGATCGCGCCTTTCCATCCAATTTCATTTCCGTCCCACCGAACCCGGAATAATTGCTTCCAGATGGTATTTCTACCAATAGCAATGAACCCTTCATCCGTGATTTTATTGTGATGCAAATGCAGCTCTTTTAAACAGCTCCAAGTTGGATTACTCGCAATCGCGACAGCACTCTTGTTGCCTATTTGATTCGTGCTTAAATCGAGATACTCGAGCTCTTTCCAAAAAGCATTCCTTCCGATAGTGACTCCACCTTCATCGCTGATACCATTGCTTGCTAAGCCGAGAAACTTGAGATTCTCCCAGGCGGTGTTATTTCCGATCGCAATGGCACCTTTATCTCCAATACTATTCTTCGATAACTCAAGTGTCTCGAGTTTTTTCCAAAACGTGTTTTCACCTATGGCTTTCCCTCCTTCCTCACCTATTTTGTTGGAGAAAAGATGGAGGACCTTGAGGTTACTCCAAGAAGTGTTCGCTGCTATCGTCCGGGCGCCTTCATTTCCAATTTCGTTGTTAGCGAGGAGAAGATTTTCGAGGTTTTTCCAGAATTCGTTCTTTCCGATTCCTATTGCTCCCTCATCGCCAATAAGATTCTGTGCTAAGCTTATCGCTTTCAAACTCTTCCAGGTTTCTTTGGCTGCAAGCAAAGCAGCGCCTCCACCTTTGACTAAGTTCCCAGCCAGGTCAATTTCTTCAAGGTCAGCCCAAGTATCATTTCGAAGAAGCTCTCTGAGGCCACTTTCTTCGATTTGGTTCATTCTCAGGATAAAAGCTCGCAAGGATTTCCAGCCTTTCGCAGAGCCTAGATGCTGGCATGCGCTGTTGCCAAAGAAATTGTTTGCGAGGCTAATCCCTTGAAGATTTGGCCAATTTGAATTATTACTCAATACTTCGATGACTTTTTCATCGAGCCTACAGTAACTCAAATTGAGCTGTTCCAAGGCAGATAGTCCGCACCGAACCAATAGGTTCATACCTGCCATTCCAATCGGCATTTTCGCAAGGCCCATGATTTTAACACAGCCGTCATCATCTCTCCCTTGGAGGATTTCTTGTAATTTTTTGCTCCTAGCCTCATCTATCCAATCGACTATCTCTTGACTCTTTTTCTTGTCGAGTAAGCAAGCCGAAGTTTCGCTAATATGCACTCCGATCACATAATAGAGTTGATTCTCTGGGTCTTTATAAATGACCCCGCTTCCTGCTTGGCCAGTAGAGACCACTGTGTTTTGGTATTGAATGAGCCCTTTTGCCAGGTCAAATTCTCTAATCTTGACTTTTTCTACCCATTGTTCGAAGTTTCCTTCATTGGTTTCTTTATTTGGGTCTGCAGGATACCCAGCAACGAAAGTGTCGATCGAACCATTGAAATTCGAGGTCATGGGCAAGATGAAATGCAGCCCAACATAGCCAGTCTCTCTACCAATTGGCTTTTTCAGAACTAGCAAAGCAATGTCATCAGCGTTGGCTCCTTCCTTCTCATCCTCACTCTTATGATTAATATAATTTTCCGGTGCGAATACATGGATAACTTCGATCTCTCCATAGGGAGCTTCATCTCCGTTGGCCCCTGGAATGAATTTTATTTGAGAATGTCTATTTCTCATTGGCTTCTCATCATCATAGACATTACGGGCTGCGGTTAAAACGAGATCAGGTCCGATAAGAAATCCTGATCCCCATTGCGATGGCTCGTTCTCGGATTTTTGGACGAGAACCACGCCGTGAACACTCTGAGGGAATTCGCTGGTGTTAGTGTTTCTTTGTCTTTCGTTCTTACTGAGATCTTTCTCATTTTCCTTGCTGCTCTCTTCCTCAGATTTCGTAGAAACGCCATTGATAGCTGTTTTTCGGATTGGGGTAACTGCTTTGTAGTGAAGCTTTGAGGAATTTTCGGTTTTGTTCAACACAGGAGGTATAAAGTTCAGCGTTCTCGGGTCGTCATCGCCTGTATTGAAACCACGCAGGCCGTTTTTAATGGCGAGTTTGATATACTCCTCTTCCTTCGTTAACTGTTGAATGCTTTCCATGAATTCAAATTACTACAGAGATAGGAACTATTCTTTGTCTTTAGAGATTAATTTATTTATTATAAATAGATATGCAAGCAAACTTCAAATTAAGGGTATTTACTACGTATAGCACAAATTTATTTGAATTCATGAAAGTTAATGTGCAGGACAAGCCCGAAGGCATAGATAAGTTGATAGCTCTACCATTTTCTCGTATATTTTTTGATTCTCACAGGATTTTGAGCGCTAATCAAGTGCCTGATATGACAAATATCATGAAACTTCATATTTGATACTATTACTTTTGAATTTATTGGTTTACAGCATGCCCAGGTCACCTTGGATTTCGGCGGTTGAGACTTGACCTCTATTGAAACGAAGAATCTACAAAATGACTCTTTCTTTGGGCAGACAAGCAGATTTTTCAGAGCTCTTTTGGCGTCATTGAGACAAGGCTCTTTCAGAGGGATTTGGCGTCTTTAAGTTCCAGTTCTTCCTTTTGATCATCAATGGGTAGAGTCGAGTGAGTTAATTAACACAAATCTTCAGATCCAGCTGCGTTACCGCTCTTTATCGTTTTTGAATATTTTGCGAATCTTAATTGCATGTTATATAAGAATAAGAATAATTCTGCTCTGAGAGGTCTTTTAGTTTCTATTGAGAACCTACCATCTTGTTTTCAACTTCGACCTTTAACAAAAACTTTTTCACTGTTCCCATATTGCGAATCTTGGTCTAATGAGTGCGCTACATATTCTTTTTGGAAATCGTTTTTTTATTTTTTCCAGGGATAGTGAGATTTCGGTCTTACTTACGAAGGCCTTTATTTGAAGCAATATGCAGGCAAATTCTAGCACTGATGGATGCAAATTGTGCTATCAGAGCATGCCCAGCCACGGAATTGTATGAATGCCTCTGGATAGCATTTCGAAGTGACACGGAGATCATTGTTTTTGTGACTAAGGAATATTAAAGCTGATCAAGATTAAATTTGTTGCTGCCCGCCGATCAAATCGCAATTTAAGAAAAAAATTGAAGCGACCTACAGACTCCGACTTCCTCATACAATCTTAATAATTGAGGTGCGCCTGTACTAACCTGCTTGTAAATTCCGCGTAGCTCGAAACAAATAGTCTCCCATACTGGATATTGTGATGAGAGTTTGAAGAATCTTATTATAGTCAGGATTGATTTTCCTGTATTTGAAAGAACAAGAAATCACGATTTTCGCATCTCTTTTTTTGGTTGCTGCCTGTGACATAGCCTCATTACAGAAAATTTAAATGAAACCAGAAAATAAGTTATTGTCTAATAAAGACTCCATTGCATGTTCTATCTTTACGAGAAACTCAAACTAAACAATAACCAATTCACAATAAGACTTGAATTTTTTGTTATGAAAATCCAGAATTTGGTACAAAATGAACTTTGCTAAGTGCACTGAGTTTGTCTCCAATAAATTAATGTTGCCAAATTATGATAATAAATCAACAGGTTTACTCCCTTGCATCCAGTATCAGAAGAATTGAGTCCATTTCCATGGAATTTGAGCCCTTTTCTTTGTGCACTTTTTCGATAACCAACAAATAATGATGACAAATATTTCATCCTTTTTACAGACCTACTTGGGAAAAAAAGAAGTTGATGAGATCGACACCAAGAGATCTGAATACACACTAGATTATATCGTAATATTCTACTGCTCCTCTTATCAAATCGATGGCAAACGAGTCCTTGGTTTGCTCAGAATCCTAGCTAAAATTGAAAATCGTGAACTTCTCTCACGCACCTCGCAAAACATTATCAATTTCTTCTGGAAAAAGTACAAGAGGCTCTTCTGGATTAAATGTGCCTTTTATGGGACTGCTCTTGGCTTGTTCGTATCTTTTGCTGTTACACGATCATTAGCAGACAGCGACGTAGCCTCCAAACTACTCATTGCACTAGATGTATGCGTCGGAGTGATTGCAGCATTCGAGTCCCTTCAGATCATGTCAAATCTTTCAGACTACTTCACCGACTTTTGGAACTATGTTGACATGCTACTACTCAGCGTAACGATCGTTATCTCAGCTCTTTTCTGGACTGAAGCCAATGCAGATGCCTTGAGCTTCTTCGTATCTACAGGAGTGATACTGTTCTTCAGCAAAACTCTCATCTCTTTCCGTGTCATAGACCAGCTAAGAAACTTCATCCGCATGATCATTGAAGTTCTCAAGGGCATGAGAGCTTTCCTGATTATTATCGTTTCCTACCTCATTGCTTTCGCGATTATTTTCTACCAAAGTAGAAGAGCGATATCAGATGATTCTCCAGAGGACTCGGTTGATGAAGGCAATTTTGCTAATGACTTAATGGAGATGTTCTATTTGATCTTCACAGGAGGCAACTCAACCAATTATTCAGGTGTGATGATTCCATTCTATCTTCTGGTGGTTGTTTTCCAATGTCTTGTGCTTCTGAACTTGATCATATCGATTATTGGAGAGACCTATGGACAAGTAAAGGAAGATTTCGATATTATCGACCTGAAGGAGAGAATTAACATGCTGTTGGAAATTGCTGAGGAAGCAGCTGTGATAAAAACAGTAACCAAGAAAATCTGGTGCCAAAAAAGAAGAGGAAGATGGTTCAAACAGAATGTTGTGGCAAATGAAGAGGCAGCCCATAAAAATTCTCAGAGCAATTTAAATGATAAGTTTGTGCTTGTTGTTGAGAAGTTTGAGAGAAAAAGTGGTTCTGACGTTTCTATTAAAGAAGATTGACGATCGGCTCAAAGGTATGAATAGCAAATTGGAAGGCGAGGTTGACACTCTGAAGAACGAGATTGGATCTGTGAAGAACGCGTTTGGCTCATTGAAGAGAAAGATGAATAGCGAGATTGGCTTATTGAAGAAAGAAATGAATGGCACATTGGAATCTTTGAAAAACGAAATCAGCTCGACTCAAGCTCAAATCGTCGACAGTTTGAGAGTTATAATCCAGGAGATGTTCTCTGAAGTGGCTGAAGTCAAGCTGAAGAAGTGAATAAGCTAATATTAGTTTAGCTCCTTGGAATTAACAGTGGGATGAAAAACATCGCCCACACTGAACAAGGAGATTTATATTGATATCGTTAATAATAATAGCATTCATATATTTCATAAACCTAAGAGAATAAGCCAAACAAATATTATATAAGTAAGAGATAAGACAAACAGAATAACATCTATATAACACCAAAAGTGAAGAAATCATAAAATTCTCATAATCTCAACAGACTTGATTCCCAGCAACGATACCCTTGACAAGTTTTTCTACTTAAACACTGTTAAGGGGGGAAAATTTTGAAAAAATTCCCACAAATAATACAGAATCTGAATATTCACAATATTGCTGTGGACAATTGAACTTGTATCAAATTGCTCATTTTCGTTTGGTTCTTGATAACAACAGTTTTTTCTTTTTACTATCTGAAATCACTTTATTGATTGAACGGACTGAGGCTTGTGAAAAGAGAACAAGCTCAATTTGAGATTCACTGATGAAGATTGTTGTAATCAAAACTAAAAGTGAGAGTTCAGGTAACAGTAAAGTCAAATTGAAAAAGCCCACAGAATCGTCAGAGGTTTGTTAGACGACAGTTAACACGCATGCTCTCTCTTGTATGAAAAAATAATTTCCAACCTTCTCTTTTGATCATTTGGTTATAAAACGGCGCGAATACCAATTGTCCTCAACATTTCATTTGATATTGTCTCTAACTCTCCGAAATATATGACTGTAGAAAAAAGAAGAGTAATTCTCTTGAGAATAGGGAATATGATTTATGACCGTCGTGAAAACAAGATTGTCAGTACCTTTGATAATATACACCAAAATAGGTAAACTAAATCTCAAAACGTTATGGTTGTTCGCTCAAAACTATGACTTGTTTTACCTTCAAGCATTTTTTTCAATATTCACCGTTTTCTACCCCCATGAACCAGAATGGAGCTTCTTGCATCGATGAAAAATGCTTGAGAAAAGGTGGAACGAGGGAATACGATCTGCAACGCGGCATTCATCGACTAACAGGACCAACTATTCAGAGAACGTGATAATAAAGTGAAATTTGCTCGTTAGTCCTATTTCATTCTTCATTGTTCATTATGAATTCTTCCTTGTAAACCCCTGTCTGTAATTTTACGCATGCTCTTCTCAATTGTTCCTCTCATCTTAGTTTCTTCTCATTTAGTTTTGTTTCCATTATGAATCAAATAATTTTTCCTCAGCAAAGAAAAGCTTGTATCACCTTTCTAGATGAGGAGATGATATAACATACTTCAAGCATGATAAATCAATATCCCGCATTTCATTTGTTATTTCAATTACATTAAAGAAAACTGCCAACAAAAAATACAAAAAATTCCAATTACTAAGTGATATACTGTAAGTTTATCAAAGCAAATGACTGGTTTAAAAAATTCTCTTTGAAAAAATATTTCAAATCATTAAAATCCTTTTTCATGACTCATCATTCTCAACCCTCTAGCCCTTTAGACTTCAAACTCCGAAAGAGGGTTGTAGTTACTCTTGACGAAAAATTTTTTCCTTTCTGAGTTTCTTTGCTTCAGCTTCCAATGTTACGGCCATTCAAAAATTTATGATTTAATTCATTTTCAGATATTTGGAAATTGCTGGGCTCTGGTATGAATAATATGAACTGAACCTACAGAGTTGCTTAAATTGTGATAATTATTTTGGGACAAAAATTCTCTTTTTGATTCATTTTTCAATTTAAGACAGATTCTCGCGTCCTCATAGGAGATCTAATTAAGGTTTCATAAAAATCAGAAATAGCCTTTCCATATTGCTCAGAGAGTGATTGCCTTTCGAAAACACAATTTTCAGAAATTTCGACTACATTTTCACTAAATAGTTTCTTCGAGATCCCTTTTATGTACCATTCCTAGTTCAAATGATCATATTTTAAGGGCAGGAAAATCTCTGGATGCGCTGACAGATTGAAAATCATAGATTACTCAATTTTCCGATCGGTTTCTAAGGGCATGAATGCATACTCCGAGGGTTCTTTTGGAAGAATTAAACGCTGAAAGACTGTCCTCGAGGAAATTTTAAAGCACCTTCTTTCCGGAAGTTCACCTTTGATCTCAAAAAGTCTTTCCAGATCGTTGAATTTTTTCGTGCTTGGATACACTGCCATTCTTCATGAAGTTGTCTTTGGAATACTGTCGATTTTTGTGTTCGAGAAATTCGAATCGGACTTGATTCCGCCCATCAGAAACCTTTAGAGGAGGAATAGCGGACTGGTTCCATCTTCAACGCGAAATTCTCAACGTTATCTTCGGATATTTCCAAATTAGAGGGAAATCTGCTGTTTTGTGTCATTTTAGTTCCCGCATCCTCACTATTCATGAATTATCCTCTTTGTTAAACAGGTCATGTTGCCCGTACTTTTCATAATTTGCCTCTTTTTTCTCTACTTATGTTAACAAAAAAGAATTGAATAGCATAGGAGAGCTGTATGAAGCTTTCTTTGTCGAACGAATAACTGAAGCCAACTGAGAATACATTCTGTGACCTTTAAGGCAACAAGCATTTCCTGCTTTGAAAGGCTAAGTCATTCATTTTTATGAATTAGATCGATAACGGGTGCCAGCACACGATCAGAGGTTTGATTAGAACTTCAATTAAAGAAAGCATTTCATCCTCTCCTGCAGAAGCCGTTGCTCTTCATTTAAACATCACCGCGGCGTGAATGTTGCTCAGTACCATTCTCTCGTCTTTATTAATTTCTGTCCCAAATTTGAAACTAAGTACCATGGGTTTTGTCTATCACGGTGAAGAAGTTCGGCCTTAGAATTGCACACTCAATGCTATACATGAGACCTAAAGAGAAAACAAATTTGTATGCTTGTGAATTTTATGAATCGAGAGGCAGGGGTTATGGGCCACTCTTCTAAATCGGTAATTGTGCTATTTCATGCTTCTCAAATCGAATATTCGTGAAAAAAGGGCCCCTTGATAATTCACGAATTTTTAGGAATTTTACGGTATATACAAGAAATCTGGTAAATGAATTCGGATTCAAAGACAAAACCAAATTGAAAGCTAAGTAGGAATAGGAAAAGTAGTTAACGCTCATGCATCAAGAGAAGATGAATAAAAAATTTAATAATTAGGCAGTAGCACCAGAAGTTGTAGGAAAAAACTTAAACCTTCGAAAGCTTTTCTCAGATAATTGATTTTCTAACTAGGTTTGATGAAGTTAGCTTATTATTTGATTTGTTTGTAGCAGCAACTTGGTGATATCCACAGTGTGGCAAACACTTATTTCTGAAAAATGATCAAAACTCTGAAATTAATTTGTAGAGGCCTCCAATCTTTAGAATCTTTATTCGAACTATCAATAAATAGTATCATAGGTCTTTTAATTCTTAGAAATGTCTTTTATTCAGAAAAATAATATTCTAAGGAATATATGATCAATAATCAATATACGATGTCAGACTTGAAAATTTAAATTTGTTTCAGTCCAAATTTGTATAAATTATAAAAATTTGATTTAATATGAAGCTTTGTTGTGCTAGAAAATGTCATTAATTTCACTAGATTAAAACTTTCACATAATTCCTTTACTTTTGAAAATTTTTTTTTCAAATTGCTTAATGATTGTTTTAGTAATATTCCTGGAGAAATAAATTGGTAAAATCTCCAGAGCTGGATCATGACAGACATGAGGACATTTTCTAGAAGCATATTGTAGTGTTCTTCTTCATGACTTCGTTGTAATTCTTAAATATATTCATTTTTCAGCTTTTTCCTACAAAGATCATTAGAAACTTCAATTTTCAAGAATGCAACAAAGAAGCATTCTATGCAATAATCAACAATAAATGTTTAATTAGCCGAAAACTCCTGCTTTTGTGAGAATTTCTAATCAACAAGCAATGAATGCCACCTCATATAAAACTCTTGTTAAATTAGCGAGGCAATAAATTCTAATTGAGCATCAAGTGTATATGGTTCCCCTCTTACCCTGACACGTTTATAATGTATCTAAAATAAGAAATTACGAATTGGTTGTGATCTACTTGTAGATTTCGTCTCTATCAAGGACAAGAGAAGTTAACAAACCACATTGATAGAAAGAATTTTGCAAAAAATATGTTATTTTCAAAATTTTTTTGTGTATTTATTGATAGAGATAAAGAGTATCAATAATAAACATGTAATTCCATTCATTTTCAAAAGACTCTAGGGATGCTTAGTAAGCAGTCCTATGTGCAAGGTTCCTTCTGTTGTATTATCGTAAAATTTGCAACTGCAACTCTCATGCCTTCTCTCATCAAAATAAAGTCATATTTCTTTCCCTTTGTTATCGAAACCATTAAAAGTCTTATTTTGCTTCAATTCTATATTCTTTGAACCTTTCTCATTTATATCTCCTCTCAGCAAGGTATTCAAATAACTTCTATGTTTCTTCATAAAAGCTTTAATTTGCAACACCAATTTAGTATTAACCTCAAAAGCTTGATTTTCCAGGAGTTTATTGTCCACTCCAAATGCTCAAAAATACTGAGCTTTCAAGTCAGATGTGTTAGAGAGTCCGAGGATTCCAACTTCAAGTTGCTTATATATGACTCGCTTTAAAATCATAGGAATCACGCCTAGTGAGAATAAATTGATCCAAGCCGGCTTTGTAAAAAAGGAGTAAAGCTCAATTCCTACTGAAATAAACTTTTTGAAGTTTCGATTCGCTTGTTTTTCTCAAAAAAAAAAAGCAACGGTTTTAGAATAAAATTCCTTAGAGCAGGAAAATCAAAAATCATTTTTTCACTCCAAATTCGTATTAGCAACGTATGTTCCAACATAGTAAAAAAGAGGGCGGATTCGAAATTGTGATTAACTGGGTTTCTAACAATTCGATTTTTCATTCAATTATTATGAGTTTAATTATGTAATATTGCAGATGAGTTATTAATCGAGAAAAGAGCCAAATACCTAAGGATCCTGGTTTTTTAGAGTTAATATGATTTGATAAAATTAATCTCTAAGAGAAATTAAATTCGCAAAACTAATTCCTAAGCTCCATGGAAAAACTCAAAGTGAAATCAAAAGAAGAACAAAATATCGAAAAGGGTCTTGAAACCGCACTGATTGGTTTCAAGGTCATTGACGACGTCTTCGCCCCGACTACCACGCTTTGCTTCCAGCCTTTCTCAATCTACAATACTTGAAAATTTCTCAGATAAAGCCTACGAAGAAGCTCAACCAACAGAAAGCACATGTACTGGCGATATTTCCAAGGCTTTCGAGGAAGAAAAGAAGCAGCCAACTGAACCAGATTTTAAAAATGAAGCAGAGCAAGTTTTGCAAGCAAAAATCAAAACAAGCACCTTTCCTCAAAGCGCTCATGGACTGATTATCGCTCGAAAGTCGGAACATGAAGCTCCAAGATGGGGATCAGGGATGCTGGTTGGATCTGACCTTGTTGTGACGGCTGCCCATAATGTCTATGATGATGAAGGACCAGTTAGAAAAAGATATCCTTTTATCAAATTCATTCCAGGCGCCAATGGAGACCAAGCACCTTATGGAGAGATCGAAGTTGACTTTGTATTCGCATCTGAGAACTACATCAATAACAACAAGGGAGAAACTTCCGAGAATGGTGTGAACGAGAGTGACTGCACTCTGCTAATTCTGAAAAAGCCAATAGGCAGAGAAGCTGGCTATTTTGGGCTATACTTAGAGCCAACAACAGATGATGATCTCTTTGAAGAGAAGGAATTTTCTTTTTTTGGATTTGCTGGAGGCCAATCCCAAGAGGTCAACGAAGGTGAACTCAAACAAATTGAAGAAAAAGCCATGATTTTTGACTTTACCCAAAAAAACGAACTAATTCGCTATCATGTTCCTGCGGATCCAGAGTGTCAAATAGGCACAGCAGTAGTTTATACTGGCCCCAGGGGTCAATTCCATGTTGCAGGAGTGCACATTCGCGGAAGTCAAAAAACAAAGACAGGAAGTTGGATTACCGAAAGGAAATTTAAACAATTTTGCGATTAGATAAGCATTGCTAAACGAAAAAAATTTGAAGAAATCATTCAAGGCAAGGATGATGAAGACTTCATTCAAGCGTTGAAGTATGAAAATACATCGATAAAGCAAAAAGGATTAAACTATTTGCTTCGGTGTGGCTTGAACGGGCTGGAGGAGCTCATACTGAAGAACTGTAGGATCGACAACACAGCAATTGGAGAATTGAGAAATACTACCAACTGGCCTCATCTTCGAAAACTCGATTTATCGATCAATTACATTGGAAACCAAGTATGCCAGATTTTAGGTAACCACCAAGCCTGGAAAAAATTAAAAGCTTTGAACATCAGTTCAAATGAGATCGATCATCTTGGAATAAGTGAAATTATTAAAAACAGGTCCTGGGCTGAACTTGAAGAACTTGATCTCAGCAATAACTATATCGGAGATCAGGGTGTTATCTTGATAAGCACTAATGTAAATTGGGAAAATCTAAAATCGGTTGATTTGTCCAGGAACCGAATCAGCGATGAGGGCGGAGCCCTAATCGGGAAGAATGTACTATGGAGAAACCTCGAAAGATTAAGTTTAGGGGGAAACCAAATCGGAAACCAGGGTGCTAGGGTAATCGCAATGAATGGTACTTGGACTAAGTTAACTTATCTCAATTTGGCAGAGAACGATATTGGTGATGAAGGTGGAATTGCTCTTGGAAACAATGTCACATGGGAACTTTTGGAATGCATTGACCTAATAGAGAATAAAATTGGATGGAAAGGAGTAATCGCATTAGGTCAGAATCAGTCTTGGACGAAAATCAAAAGAATTTTTTTGATTAATAACCGTGTGGAGGCTCTTGAGAGATTGAACGCTATTGAGGCCTGTCCATTATGGCTCTCAGGTGCCGTCGAAGTTAGAAATTACTTTGCGGATATTTCGCTCTCCTCTTCGTAGTTTGAGTTCAGATAAAGAACTAAACGGAAATAGTTTAAAGACGTTCTTGATATGGTAAGGTATATATTCACCTAAAGGAATTTCAGTATCAAAGTCATTGTTTCTCGAAAAGCCAAGCATAGAATAATTGGTGTCTCTCTTGAAAACTAATTGCTAGACCGAGTTCTTTGAGTCTATAAGTTCTCCAAGCAGGTGTTTAATGATCGAAAGAAAAATTTTGTTAGAAAGTTGAGATTCCCATAGAGATGTAGATGTTCAGGTAGAGCCTCCAATTGTCGGCATTCACACCTGATTTTACACATTCTCCATTGAAATCAAGACTTTCTAATTATTTACTTATCCTTAAACGCATCCGCTTGTAAGTTTAATTGCAAATTGGCACCCACATTTTGTTATTAGTTAGCACCACAGCTTCCTCAACTCCAATCACATTCTTTTTCTACATTTGGTGTTAGTAGTTTTCTCCACGTCGGGCTATCTGGATATTTACTCATATTAATTTGATTTTGACATGAATTAGCTCAAAGATCACATCGAGCAGTTATAGCTAATTTATCAGGAGACTTGTGACTATAGCACACTTCGAATTCTGGAAATTAGGTCTACTTTTGGTATTTAACATCTTCAGAAATATTTTTTGAAAATTTATTTTGAAGATTAAGAGAATGAGGAGGAATAGCGGCTGCAATTAATTCTAACTTATCCGCAGGTATTTATTTCTCACCTTATTGATTTTTCATAGTTATGTATTAATACTTTCTTTCTTATAAACTTTTGAAATTTGATCTTCGCTTCAAATAAAGCAGACAGACAACGGAGACTCTAATGATTAAATGAATATGAATTCATCAGATTAGAATATACGTCCATCGGTGTATCCAGTGTAGAGCACTTTCCCCGTCTTGAAGTCTAAAATTTTCGCTGTGCCATCACTAGATACCGTCGCGAGCATATCTCCGCCTTGACTCCATCGTACACAATAGACAGTATCTAGGAGATAAGAATCGATTATCATCTATTAAACAGATTAAAGCAATTTGCATGAGTCAATATCATCAAAAGTTTTGATAATCTTCGATTCTCGCTTGTCAAATATTTTGACATTGCAATCATAACCACATGTTGCTAGTAGATTTCCGTCATTTCGGCAAGCGCCGATCCAATAGGTGGTGTCTTCCAAAAAGAGAATATATAATTAATTTTACGGAGGAAAGTGAGTGAACAAAATATAAAATAAAAAAATAATAATAGTTAATGATACAGTCGTTTTGTTAGAAAGAGAGAGCACTTTGCCTTTCATTCTTAGGAAGCGGAATATATCACACGAAGGAGATGAACAAGAGAAAAACCGTTGATAAATTGAAATTACTGGAATTCTTTTCAGTCAGAATTGAGTCCTTGTAAACCAAGGTTTCCTTCTCAGCATCCAGGATATTGAGTTTGTTCAAATCATACTTCACGAACAATAATGGCTCGCCAGTGTTAGTGCTCCATCTGCAGCGAGCACAATAGTCTAAATAATAAGTCCGGTATAAGAAAAAAGAGGAAATGAGTATACAATAAGTTAAAATAACAAATTCTTTTAAAATATTACAAGAAAAGGACATGGGCGAGGAAGAACTAAAGATTTTCATAATAATCACCTCCGAGATGCGTCATCTTCATATCCATATGAAAGCTATAATCGTTGGTGTTCACATCTGAGATTAAACAGACACCGCAGTTATCAATTATCGCCGCTGACTCTCCGGAAGGATTGAAATCAAATCCAGATATGCAGTTTACTAAGAGTGAATTTTATAAAAACTGGCGTAAAGAAAATGTATGAATTACGTTCATTAGCGTATTGCTATTTTACGGAATCTCAGAATATTAAGAAAATGAATAAAGGTGATCAGCTAAAGTAATTCCAACTTATTTACAGGTATAAATTTTTCCTAAAGTATTAATATTTTAGCGGTTTTTGTTTCTATTATCTTTTCTTGTGACCTCTCAAATTTGATGGCTCAAACGAAGCAGACAGAATACGCACTCTCTAATCAACCGATGTTT
>ENA-UOUE01001319-UOUE01001319.1-compost-metagenome-genome-assembly--contig:-NODE-1319-length-16092-cov-47.338183_pt1 | contig 16092 bp, 19 predicted proteins | sample MGYA00238146_ERZ747223 | MGnify/ENA primary metagenome ERZ747223 (study PRJEB28781, sample SAMN06268865) | compost metagenome | isolation source: single cell | place: USA: California, Emeryville, Joint...
AAATAATAAGGTCTTTGTGAATATGGAAATTCTGCCGTCATTAATAGAAGGATTCAATGGCAATTTGTTTCTTTTGATGGAATAACTTAGGAGGAATTTCTGTATTGATGGCTATCGAAGTTACACTTTCACATTGCGGCTGTTATATTTGTTCGTTTCATAGCAATTCAATAAAATGAATGAATTTGTAGCAAGTAGAACATAATTCGTTCCAAGCATCACTTGCGCTCTAAATCATGGATTTTCACAGTTTTGTTCAAACAACGGTTTCGGTTGGATCAAATGTTTCTGGTTCATTCAAGCTCTTGAAGCTACTTTATTGCGAGGCTCAGTAAGATGAATTTCTGCTATTTTGAAGATAATTTTTTAGGCACATCAAAGTCAAATTAGTTATTTATTCCTTCGCATATCTTCAACAAATTATTCTCACTCTGCTTATATTCCAAATTTATAATAAATATTTAAATAAAAGTTCGACGCATCATTTGATAATGATTGCTAAAAATTTTGAAAATATAGGGGCTAAATATTGATTGAACTATAATTTTTTGGAAATCAGAGGAAAAGGTAGTAGTGTCTGCTAAAAACTTCTTACTCTCAATACTTTTAATTTGAAATTGATCGATAATTTCCTGTGTAACGGTAAAACTTTTGTACTCAGCCAGCATCAGTATACTTTGTCACTAAGAGTAAAAGGAATGTATTCTTATTAATCGCGTAAATGACTGTTAAATGGTATATGTTGTAATCTTTCGAAATATCTACAAATGTTCAGAAATAATACTTCAAGGTCTTGAGTAAAAAAGGCTAAATGCAAATACTCAGAGTTTATCTCAGTAAAAAAATATTTCAACAATTAGAGTTGAATGTATACAACTATTTAACATAACCAAACTGGGATGCTATACATATCTAATTATCAATTTACTTTCGCTAGTTTGCTTTATTTAATTCCAGACTTTTAGTATACTACACACACATTAATTACTTGTAGTTTGTATCAACTAGAAACATTTAGTATTGCATTAGGAAATAAATGTGTAATATTGTCTTGCTCTATATAAATACCATAATGTAGTAAACATCAGTATTTATTGAAAATTCATTGAAAAAAGAAAAAAGAGCCAACCCATAAACCTCTCTATCTCGCTCCTGCCTTTAGTTTGCAAATTATTTTCTCATTTCATGGCCTACAATATCTAACCCTGATCTCTGCCCTTACTTTGAAGTCTGAACAATAAATCACCTTTGAAAGTCTTTTCTCACTACCCAGACTCTTTGTACTATCTCAATCATCTCCGGATTAAGCAGTATTCTACTCTTCTAATTGCATCAACAAGAGAAAAACACGGATTACACACAGAAAGGGCACCTCTTCACGATTGAAATGAATTTAAATGGCGGTATTAAATTAATCCTTTATTCTTTAGACTCAAGATATTAGAAATTTGAGAGATGTTAGACAGCCCTTATCAAGATTATCCAGACCCAACTCTCCTCCATAAGCTTGGTATAGTCAAGATGGCCTTCTGCGCGCTGTCAGGGATCGCGCTTTTGCTGTTGATCGTGACGTCAATCCTCCTAAAAACCTACCGAGGCGTATTCGGACAGATGATCATCATTAGTGCTGTCTGTTCATTAATTTATTCAACTCCATTTGATTATTTCATCGCTCCCGGAATTATCGGATGCGACGTAATGAGCTTCATGAATGAATTCGGACTCATCGCGTCCTGCTTATGGTCGACTTTCTATGCACATCTCCTCACTCTTGTGGTCTACAATAAAATTAGCAGCATTCGAAGGCTGCTTATAATTTACACATTATCTTCCCTCACTCTCTCTTTGATACTTTCTTTCCTCGCTCTTCAACTAGAATACAGCGAGTACGATGAAGACGCTCAGATGTGTGTGCATATTACAGATCCCGATGAAATGGACTGGAGTCTCTTCGTCACCCGAATCGCACCAGTATTTTTGATGATTTCCGTTAGTTTGGTCTTCTACTACCTCACTAGCAAGAAGCTAAAAATTATCAAGAAATATTTGAATCGCGAGTCCTCAAAAGGCTCATTTCTTCTCTTATTGCTACTGCCGGCGATTCTCATATTACTATGGCTTCCAATAACGGTTCTTTGCATGATCATGGTGATTTGGGGGGTTGAGGTAGGCTCCGTGCTATACTCATTATTGTTCCTATTGACGAAACTACATGGAATCATTATGTCGATTATTTATTTTGTTTCCGGCCGAGTGCGGAGTGGTATATACCAAATGGTCTCCAGAAAAAATAGTGGACGTGATTCAAATATTCCGTTGGTCGCAGCTTCGATAACATCTATGGATGGCTGGGAAGGACAAGCACAGCAAAGTATTTATTTATAATGTTGGGACTAGGCTGCTCTTTATTTACAATCTTACTCTGACTTGTGATTGCTTATTATCCTTACATGGATTTAAATTAATTGCATCTTGCTTTAGCTGTTACATCGAAAAGATTTCCTCCTCCTCCTATGCTCAAAGCACTCAGAACTCAAGTTAATTTATATTGTTTTAGAAAAGTATTGGGACTAAGAAAGTTGGTTTGTTGAGTGAAACCATTGCGGCTTCTGATGATTTAGTCTGTTAGGTAATGTTTCCCTCTAACTTAAGCTACTAAAGGAGACTTATCTATGCGTGCAAATACTGATAATAAGACTAGCCATAATAGTTTTATTCTAATTATTGAATCAAATTTATTGAATTGTTAGTCGTCTAGGAGTACTCTTGTCGATTTTGTGTGAGTCTATCATCGTTGTCAACTGGAGCATCACGATTCCAAATTCCTTGGATGCCTTTAAAGAATCGGTTTTGCTCGTGCCCCATCGCACCCTGGGTGTTATCGTAGAAGAAATGGTCGGTGTCGGTCTGTGTCCAACTGTTCCTATGCAACCCTGGGAAGAATTTAAGCGTCGGATTGGTTTCTTGTCCGTTGGAGAAATTATTTATTTCGATTCCTTGCAAAATTGCCTCCGAATCTCGCATATCGAGAAGATCGACACCGAATAGCAGAGAGGTGCGTCGAGGTTTTCGGGGTGGGCAATACTCGTCGTTTGAAAAGTGTGCTTGAGTAACTGGAGTTATACTCTTAGAAATTGCGATCCCTCTGCTACTATCGCTGTTATCGTCGATCTGGTCCAAGATAAAATGAGCATCTATCATCTGTTGGTCATTTTCCCCGCAGTCTTCCTCTTGGTTTTCAGCTTCATCGCCACTGCCGCTACCACCAAACACTAACAATCAAAATTTTTAAGAACAAACAATTAAAAATATCTTCTCAGCTTACATAGCTGTTCATATTCGAATTTACAGTTTTGCTTGAATTTATCCAATGGAATTTCATCGAATTGGATGATATCTTGCCAAACCGAACCTTCCTCTAAAATATAATAAGCTTATCTATCAGCTTGAATATTTGTTCTCACTGGAGCAATGATGCAGCATCGACAGAGAATTAGATTTTGTCTCTGAATGGTCTAGGGTTTTATAGCTTGTGATGATTTTATTTTCTTTATGCTCTGGTGAATCCAACTCGAGTTCTGTGTGATGAGATTTGGCCTTATCCATAATCTCAGACGACTCCTTCTCCTTCTCCCTCTTCTCTCCAGACGAGTCGCTTTTCTCAGAGGAATCGCTTCGCTTCGTATCTACATTCGAAGAGCTAAGCTTCAGATAAGTTTTTTTTGTCTGGACGCCGTTTTTTTGCTTCGAAGGGGTTGAATAATTGGAATTCGCAAGGTTTTTCTCGTCTCTAGGAAACGCTTTTTTGCATTCAACCTTTCAGACTGTTAGACCCCGGAACAAGTGGTCCAAATTACCCATTTGCCATCCAGGTAGTTATCATCGAAATTTTCAATCACTTTATCCGCGGAACTCGCCAATGAAAATATCACAAATCCAAATCCACGCGACTTGGACGTCGCACGATCAAACATGATAAACGACTCTTCGATCTTCCCAAACTGCTCAAAATACTTCCTAAAACCCGCCTCAGTGGTTGTCTGCGGTATCCCTCCAACAAATATCTTCGTTATGCCATCTGATTGCTCTTCTTGCTGACTTTCCGTCTTCTGATCCATTGGCAACGCTTGCTTGCATTCCACCTATAAAATTTAGATTGAGAGAGTTTTGTGGTGCTTGGTGTGCCTTTTTCCCATCAATATAGTGGATCTGAGCAAGGACTTTTTGCGTAAGGGCCGGATTGCGAAAGGTTACGAACCCGAATCCTCGAGATTTTCCGGTTACTTTGTCTTGCATTAAGACACTGTCGATGATTTCACCATATTTGCTAAAGTATCTTTTTAATGTTTCTGCAGCCAAATGATGTGATTAGTTGATGGAAAAACTGCGGAACAAGTTATACCTCTTGTCGTAGAGGGAGCAATGCCTCCAATGAAGATCTTTCCAGGCGTGAGCTCTGAGGGTGAAGTCATGGGAATAGATTGGATTTTTCGTATCTTAACCAAAATGTTAAATCTTCGATAATTAAAAGCGCTTTACTGATACAAAAAATAGAATGATACACAATAACTGGGATAAGATATTTATCGAATTTTGTTCCAGCTATTTCTCTGAACCAGTTTAAATGAACCAAATGAGGCTCCTCCAAAATGAACATGGGATATTCTTACTCAACAGGGATTCTTTCGACGCCAACAAGCAAGCTTTCGCATAATTTTGAAGATATTGCTGGCTTTTGTAGTCAATAGAGTGGGTAGTAGTGGTTGAAAATTTTATAAAAAAGGTTTCGATCTCGGACCGATAGCGGTGTAGTTTGAACACTCTAAATCGGTAGAGAAGGAAAAGAAGGTGATCTTGACTGAGATAATGCGTGTTGAGCATCCTAGTAATTCTCTTTCTTCAATTCTAGCAAGTAGTTGTAAATATCAGCACGATTGAACCACTGAATTTTTCAGTCAACAAGCAAATTTAGAAAAACGGGCTCTCTGGATGAGTGGTGGTGGCAATGATAACATGCTTCCAACAACATGAGATTAGAGAAAAACTAAAAGAGGCCTTATGGCAAACGGATCCGGGTAAAACGAGCTTGTATATTTCTCTAACAATTAGCGTGGTGGCAGTATATCTGGTTTTCGATCAACCAATCTTTGCTGAATTTTGCAAATATGTAATTTATGGTCGAATAGCAGTCCAATCAGTTAGTCTGGACCGTTATTAGCCAGTGCATTATTTAATCTTTTTGCCGTGTGTTCCATACTACAGTAATTCATTGAACATTCCCAAAACCACCTAAACTCATAATCCAGCGTTTACAGATTCGATCTAGCAACCTAAGAAGCGAAGAGAGTTTGCCTTCTAAGATTTTTGAATTTTTTTTCTTTTGGGGATCGCCACATCTCTTGGGGTAACAAACTTGAAAAATAACGACATTTTCTGAGTGATGCTGAAATACTCTGTCTGATTCTTTCAATTTGATAGCAAGACAAATCAATATAGTGCTTCGCATACAAATTTCTTTTGCTTGAAGTTCATGAAACGACTTGATATTTTACCAATTCACATTTATATCAGATCTTTGGACTACCTTTTCGCTTGTAAGGAGGAAGAAAAAAAAAAATAAATCAAATTGTGAGTTTTGCTATTCTTTAGTGTTAGTGTTGCAGGAGTAGAGAGACATAATTTTGCCACATCTGTAAAACTGAGCAATTAATTTATTTCCTTTAATCATATTTGCTGACGTTTCGATGAACGCTTCCAATGAAAGACAAAGATCGCAGGTTATGCATGACAGCCCTAAAAGCAGAAAATCCAGCCGAACACCAAAAAGTTATACTTCTTACACCACATATAATGAATATAACAATTATTAAGATCGGCCGAACAGAGAGGTTGCGCTCTCTAGCTACTTCAGCGATGATAGCTTCGAAAAGGAGATGGAAAAGCAAGAGCAGGCTGCTGTTGACGAAGACCTGATAAAAATATCGGAAGCACAGGACTCAATGAAAAATCATCGTTATGCGTTGTCAATCAAAATGAATATTACCACTTTCGTTGACAATCCTGATGGGGATTACCAAAAAAACCAGAGTATACTTGAAAACATGAAAGAAGAAGAAGGGCCTTCGCCGAGACAAGCAGCCGGAGAAAAATCAGATTGGAAAGCTGCTGGTGAAAACATGGAGCCAGAAATAGAGACTAATAAACAAACGAAACAAAATGATGATGCTGATAATATACGTACCATGTGCGTTCCTCAAGAAAAGAGTCGCCCTGTGCACCGAACTACGTATGAGGAATACAAGCTAACAGAAAATGAGGAAAAGAAGGAGAAAGCTGTAGGAAAAGAGGCTGAAATTGAAGATAACGAAATTGAAATCGAAATGGAGGTTGAAAAAGAAGAGGGTATTCATATTATTATGATGAGGATGAAACGTTTATAAAACTTTTCTTCGATTATTAGCAAGAGCGATGCCACCACGCAATCATATCTCTGACAAAATTCAAAAAAATAACGAAACATACAAGCGAATGACCCAATTGAGATTCTTGACTGAGACAATCGAGAAGGGACCTCCTCCTTTTGAAGGGATTGTTTCGAAAAATCATCCTTTCTTCCCTTTCTGGAGTGTAATACAGGAAATATTGAGAGCAATGCATTAAATTTATCCATGAAAATTCAAGAAAAAATGGCTTGAGCTAAGAGACCGAAAACTGAAATTTTACAACCCGAAGAACCTTTCACGAATTCTAACCTGCATCGATTTCGACCTTTTATCGGCGTCCGTAACGGTAAATGCTCTATGAGCCCTCATGGTTTTAACATTTGAACTAGCCTGTCGGAAATCCTGATAGAACGAGAAAATTCAGGTAACACACACTGATTATTGTGAGCACTTCGGTTATTCCAAATGTGATTAGAGTGTCTATCAAAGGGAGCAAAAAAAGTTTCAAATTTAAGGCCAGGACCCGCGAAGAATATGAAAAATGGATTGAATCGATTAAGATGCATATTCAAGATTCTAAAGGTGCCGAAAGAGACATGACTATCTTGTTGAAAGAGAAGAACTTTTGGAAAGTATATTTCCACAAATATTTGTATGCATGCTAAATTGGCTTGGCTAGAACGATAGAATCACTCCAGAGAAATTCGAAAGCATGGCTGAATCTGGAGACCTCCTGCTGTTCAGGTAAGATAATTTTATTAGAGCGGCAAGCAACTCCTTTTAGGACGAAAAACGTTGGAGCGAAAATACAGAGGTCATTTACTCGCAGTGAATATGGTAAATAGGGATTTAATGGTTAGTTTTTTTCCTCATGTATGCTCGAATAAATCAGATCACGTTGGGCTACTTTTGAAATATGCTTCTGGTGAACTCGTTCTTTTTGAATCAACAGGCAGACTGGTAAAAATCAGCATATGAGCTCGGAAACAATATTTTCTTTAGGGTGTGGGACTTTGCCGTTGGAGTACTTTCGTGAGACACAGATGGCATCTACTTTACGAAAAGTAAAAATACTAAACCCTTGACCTGTTGTTTGAATTTATTGGCATTGATAGACTGGTTTACCGGCCACTTCACATTACACGTAGTTTAGAGATGCTTCATCATCTTGAAAATTTTATCAAGGTAACTTCTTTCAGATAAGAGGCGATTTGATTGTGATTGCTTTTATTTAGAGCGCGGTGGGGAAAAAATACAGTGTCGCTCCCAAGAAACTAATGAAGAAGTACTCTACGAACATGGATGTGGAAAAAATCGATGATGACAGGACGTTCTTTTGCTCTGAGCTGGTTGCAGCCGCATATAAAAAACTTGGGCTTCTTCCAAAAGAGATTTCAGCTGCGCAGTATTGGCCAGGTAATTTCTTATTAATGGCTGCAGCCTCTAATAAATATTTAAACCAGGAACTTTTTCAGCAGCCAAACAGCTCACTCTGCTTAAAAACGCAAAGCTTGGGAATGAAATGCTGGTTGATTTCGCTATTTCAACCAAATACGCCAAGATGAATCAACAAATAGCAGAGGAAAAGAAAAAAATGGCTATGGAGAAGAAAAGATAATGGTATTAAACTTCTAAAAAAGCAGTATGTGAACAAGAATTTTCTTTTTGTCAAGGACATGTCGTGATCTATTTTTTTTTTTACATCTTGAAAATGTGATAAAGATTTGATCAAAATGATAATCTGCATTCAGTATCTGCATATTATTATTGATAATTCTTAACTTCAGATTTCAAATTAGGATAAATAAAAGTTTCTCTGAAAAAGCTTTTTTTCGAAAATTGCTTGAGAGTGCATAAGTTGCTGAAAGCCGCCACTAATGTTACTTTGGAAGATGATTGGTTCGATTGTTCACTAAGATTGCCACGCTTAGGAGGGAAAAAAAGGAGAGCAGGAAGTTAGTTCGATAAAAGGCAATTAGAGAATAACGAGTATATTGCAGAAAACTCTAGGGGCGTTTAATCGAGTTCTTTTATAGTCAAAGAGCACTTTTCATCCTCAGAAGAGCAAAAACTCTTAGCTCATTAGATAAACCCTTACAAAAGAAGTTATATCGATAATTTGATTTGGGCATATCGATAATTTGATTTGGGCACATCGAATTGCTATTAAAATAAAATGTTTCGAATTATAAGTTTATCATCCAGCGCATAGGCAATGGCTTCCAAATTTTCTAAACAAATGCATCGGATCATTAATATATTTTCACTCTCATTAGTCTCCTTTCGCCACTTGGAACGTAATACAATCCACTAATTTAAGCTCTTTAAGTAATAATTTCCTGCTTTCTTTCCAAGTAAAACTATGTAATAGAAAATATTTAAGAGTAAGTCATTTATTAGTTTTGGATTTGGTTTATTCTACATGAGCATGAACGCATAAAGATCAAATTTGTGGAAACGAAATAGACTTCTAGACTTGTGCAGTAGCTCTGAAAAACACACATCCTTGTTCCAGGAAGCGACTGTAATTTTATTTCGAAGGCTTCTTTCGAAGCCTTTCGATAATCCAAAGCTCTTTCTTCTTTTGCTGCCTTCGAATTCACTGAATATTCAGTCTAGCGGAACTCAAATGGCTTACTGATTTTTTTCGAAGCCATGCTCTTTAATTTAAAAGACAAAATCTGTTTTCCTTAAAGAAAAATTCTACATTAGTCTCTCACAGACAATGATTCATTTACTGAATCGAAACAAGTCAAAATTTAAATACTTACAACCGGTACCTCGGTATTATTTGAATCGATATCAATTAAATCGTCTAGATAGCAAAACCTCGCGTAATAAACATTAGCTAGTCACCATGACTTCCAATCCGAATGCGAATTTGAATTTTTTCAACAAAAATCCTGGCCTGTATTCAAACCAAGCCCAGAATTTCCTGCTCAGTGAATCGCCAAGTTCATCTCACGAAAATTTTTCGATGTTTGATCATCTGCAAAGCCAAGGCTTCCCTCAACAAGGAGTAAGTACCAGCCAAACAACCTTCTTACCACAGCAACAGCTCTCCCAGTCACAGCAGCAGGAAAAGCGGAAGAAGAGCCTTTCTGTGAAATCTAAAGGTTTCCAGAATATCCCGGTCATGACACCCAAATACGGGACGCAGACGACCACTGACGCCAGTGCAACCTACGATTCAGCTACCGATGTGACTTTATCGTCGGTTGTGACCGAACCAAGTCAGAACATGAACAGTATTCAGATAAACGCGCTGAATACATACCCAATTGAACACTTGGACATTCAGAACTTCAAGCTGAAGCCTTGTGCGCAAACCACTCAGCATAATCACAAGCAATGCCCGTTTTATCACAATTCGAAGGATCGCAAGCGGCCAGGCAACTTCTACAGCTCAGATCTCTGCGAATATGCTGAAACGCCTGAAAATTGTCCTAATGGAGACATGTGTTTAAAGGCTCACAATCGCGTCGAGCAGCTCTATAAACCGGACAAGTATAAAACCAAGTTCTGTGGGCATTACCCTTTGAACCTGCACTTATGTGAGTATGGCACTTTCTGCTCATTCGCTCACAATGAGCATGACATAACGATCGATCTCATTCATAACTACGAATACGATGATGATTTCTACATGTTTCATTATAAAACGATCTGGTGTCCATTTAATCTAACCCAACATGATAAGGCATTATGCGTTTACGCGCACAACTGGCAAGATTACAGGAGAAAGCCACAGGCGTACTCCTACGATCCGCTGCCTTGTCCGAATTGGAAATCCACAGATTTCATCGTGAATTACGAAGATGGCTGTCCATTGAAAGAAAAATGCTCGAAATGTCATGGTTGGAAGGAGCTTGAATATCATCCTTTGAACTACAAAACCAAGCATTGTCCCAGCAAAAACTGTGTGAAAGGGAGAGATTGCCCGCACTACCACCATATGAAAGAGCGAAGGTAACGGAAGCCGGCCTTTATGACTTATTAATTTCTTATTATCTAGAGCTATCACAACTTCCTTAGCGAACCGTGTGTTCAAATTGATGCCAAGAAATCGCATTGTCACCGGCACTTTCAAGAAGAGGAAGGATGACCAATTAGGCAGCTACAAAACGCAAGGAGCAGCTAGCGAGTTGAACACCTCTCTGGACGCAGGAATGAGCCTCCCCGGAGGAAGCATGGGAAGTATAAACGAGCTTCCGACCACAGAGCAATTGAAGTGGATGAACGCGATGATCCAGAACATGATGGCTGCGCATTCCATGAACGAGCTGTAGTCTAATCATTCAAAATTCGAAAAATAGCTTATATAATAATGTTTCATAGTCCGAGTAAAAAGTCTGAAACTGAAGAAAAAAAGAGCGCGAAGCGAAGAAGTTCGGTAGATTCTCCTTACTTCGTCGGTAAGACGAAACGATCGGAGTCAGAGGCCGCTTCAAACTATCATATCTTGAACCTCTTTGGAACTCCCCAGCAGCCAGAGCAACAAAAGGAGCAGACCTCTGACGACCCTTCAATGAAGAGGTACGCACCTTTCTCCCTGCATAACCTTGATGATCCAAAACAACGCCTTGAAAGCCCGATTTACTCTAACGATGATTATGTAGATAACCAATTCAGACAGAGTCTCGAGAGAATTATCGACAATGAAGAGAACTAAAAGGTTTATGGGATATGCACGAAATGCCCATCTAAAAGAGTTAAAGAGTAAATAATTCGCACCACTTAATGTCAAAATTTGAAGCCTATAGACAAAACGGATTTGAAAAAGTTAACAAAAACAGGTAAAAGAAATAATGAGAGAGAAAAAAAAACTCATTAGCCCTATATTTCCCCTCTGGATCGTAGGCAACATGAGGTTAAGATTTTTTAATTTCTTTTGTTTTATTGCCGTAAATTCCTAGTAATTTAAATTATTGTGCAATTTGTATGAATGAACTGTATGCGTGTTAGTTAAGACAATTCATTATTCAGCAAATTTCTAAGGTGATGATGGGTCATTCAAACTCGCTGAAAAATTATTTCTAACATTATTCTTCACATCAGCCAAAGGTCTGCCATTTTGTTGCTAAAGGAATTTCACAGTCTCAAAATGTACAACATGACTTGTTTTCTGTTGACGAAATTTTATGTGGCGCTAATGGAATATAAAAGAAAATACTTCTGAGCTAAGCGTGAAAAGCATAGAGAATCAATAATTCTAATATGAGATGTTTAAGAGGATTGGCCCAGGGTATCTATCATCAGGGCAAAAACAAAAAAATGTAAATTTTTAACTATAATATGCAGTAATAGCGTAAGTCCTCAGTCCATTTTTTGCTTGTTGGACCCGGAGTCTCTGTCAGTAGAGAACTTTTCCGAGGCTTGCAGCTCGCTCAGCCCCTCGTCGAAAATAAACGATGAACGATCCATATCCACTGATTCAGATTCGTTTTGATTGAGAGTGCTATTGATCTTTCGCAGTGTCATCAAAACTCTTTTTTCAGCGTTAAGGAATCGCTCTCGAATCAAGTTCTCAACGTTGTCCAGCCCATCTATACCAAAACGCATTAGATTTTACTACCAAAAATCAGTTCGTACCTTTGATATCCTTCTCGACTTGTCTATGGAGATCCTTTGAAGGGATGTGGATAAAATCTTCTACCATAGGGTAAGTTTCCAAGATAATCTTTCTTTCTTCCTTGGTATAATGTTTCTTTCTTCTCGACGACAGAAGCAATTTCAGTTTCTTATCTCCTTTGACGAAGATGTCGGTAACCAGATGGAGAATCAAGCTGATAACAAGAGTAGCACCTAAGATAACCCACAGACCAGCGAGTTGACGGAGATCAAGGTTTGTAACGGATTGATTGCAGCTGTTGTCAATAGGAGCGACGTTTATGAATTTATTTTCGTAGTTTTGCACGCTAGAAAATTGGAAGCTTAAACAAATTTTGAAAAGGAAATGTTTACTCGTCTCCTTCTTTGAAAGTAAAGAGATGCATATTAATCGCTTGAATATCAGCGTAAGCGGCACTTGGAGGGTATAAGAATCCGTAGTTAAAGTTTATGAGATAGTCGGTGGGAGAATAGGTAGTGCAAGGCCATTGTGAAGTGAATAAATTGGCAGTTGGCGCATCGACGACAAATCCATCGATTGTTCCATTGAGGAACCCATTTGAAATATCCTGTTGGAAAATCAAATGATGAAATGGAGAGAGAGAGTGAAAATACCTCTGCTGAATCTGGTCCCCAAGGAAAGAATGTGATGTTTTTGATGTTATATGACACGAGTAATTCTTGATAGTTTTCATAGGTTGCGATCTTGTATTCGCCAGCTGCAGCTTCAGTCAGCGATTGGAATTGGGCTGGTCGATATCAAAGGGAGATTATTAATATGAAACAATGTCGAAAGTAGGTTACCAACTGGAATGCTACTCGCAAGCTGATTGGTCAAATCGGCAGTGTAGGTCGCTGACAACACAAGCACCATGAACCAGAAGCACAGGAACATGATTCTGGCGGAAAACTTTTGCAGTCTGATTTCTGAAGCGAAGAATAAACTTGAAAAGGCTTGCCACAACATCTCATTTAAGTTTTTCATGCAAATTCTTCGGTCTCGACATGAGAGACTCTGCTCTTCGAAGATGAAAGTGGCCACTCCAGTCACGAACGTCGTTGCTAGAATCAAAATCCAGAGCCATGTTTCGAAAGAAGAGAGGAAAGACCACAAATTCTCCTTTGATTGGGTAGAGGCCACCAATTGGAGCCCGGCATTGAAAACAGGTAACGAGTAATGATAGCCCTTGTTCATATTGATCGAGGTGATTGGGATACCACCAGCAGAAAACAGAGGGACCCCGTTGAATGTGTCAGTCATCATCGTATCCCAATCAACGCAGACAAGAACCCAATCTGCACTGTCCCAACCGGCTTGAAGCGTAATAAAGCTAGAGGAGAGAAAGCGAGTTAGTGTGACAACGGTATAGGCCTTTGTACCTGATGAGAGAAACTTCATAGCCTGAGGCATCCGAAATCTTGTCGATCACATCGACACCAGTGGAGTTCACTCCGATTGTACAGTTTACCATGGGGACGTTAGGAGTAATATAGATGACCTTGGATGGAACAGCCTGGACATGAGAAAAGAGAGCAATAGTGAGTGCGAATAGTAGCACGAAGCAGTTGCGAAACATTTAAGTTCTAACTAATTTTAAATGTGTAAAAATCAAGCAAAATTGGTATTATTAATTCTGTAGAGATAAACAAAATTCCTTATTAATCATTAATTTTAAATGCTCCCTTCCGGTATGGGAGTTTGTCGTCCTAAGAATAAACGTAAAAGATAATAAATGACGCAATGGGGATGATATTAGTGGATTAGAGTTTTCTAATTGTCTGGTGACTTTCTTAGAAAATGAGGCTGTATGAACTGAATAATAAGCTTCGGAATGCGTTAAAGAGCTCTGGTTACCTACAGAGTTCTGGCCCCTCCAAAGGTCATTCCAGGACCTTGGAATGCTGATTTCTGTTTTGCAATCATATAGGAGCTTTCATGAGCCTTAAAAAAAAAAACCACAATCTGAGGCAACATTGCTCTTTTTGAAGCCTCAGCATTCCCGCGATGGCAGCAATTTAGCTTGCTATCCTCCCAAACTTTGTCTCAGTTGACTCTAGCTCTTTTTTTTTGGGTTTGCTTGCAGTTCGCACCAAAACTAATCGTCTTTTAAAACTTTTTTGTTCAAACCGAATTCGCAAGTGCTCAGCACATTAATTCTAATGTAAAAAATTGCAATCATTCCATGAATAGACCGAATCTCTCAGTTTATTTAATCAAAAAGAAGTTTCTTCTCATAAATGCAATTACCCATGCATTACACCTTCCCAATTCAAGTTCAGTCGCTACTCTCTCAACTAAATCAATAATCTCTCCTACCTCAACAAAAAAATTGTAGGCTGAAATATTTTATTATATAACATCGATTCACTAAGGTGAATTTTTTTCAGTTCCTGTAAGAGTAACCAACTCGATTTATAATACCATATACGCTATCAACACCCTCGCAAACAGGAAATTCTCAGATAATTCCAAAATTGTAAAATGCACACTTAATAGTGCTTAATAATAGTCCTCATCGCTTGAGGCGTTCATCCCCTCGACTTCGATGAATCCGGGATCTCGCTCTCTGTTGTTAAGCATCCTTTTGAGATTAGTATAAATATTATCATCATGGGACGTGACAAATTTACTTTTGGCGCTTCAGTCTTTCGAAAAATTCCATATCAAACTTTTTTCTCTCGGCTTTGTCTCTTTCTTCCTCGTCATCATCGTCGTCATTGTCATTCCCACACCCATATTCATCGGAGCTGCCACATTCTTCGATATCTGGATAATCATTTTGTGAATTGTTTTCGTCGTTGGAGTCTTTATCTTCTCCGTCTGCCAAAATGAAGTATATTAGCCTTCAGGTTTAAAATACACATACCATAAAAACGTTCTTCATCTGAATCATGTCCGTAGTAATATTTTCCATCATATTCATCATAATTCTGCTCAATCATATCATGGGTTTCGATGTTCATCATAATAGTTCCTCTCTCACCTCTAAAAGCACCTAAAATCGCAAATTATTAGCAATAAGCTTATACATCACTGCTCACCTCCCCGTCTATTGGCTTGAACCATGTAATATTTATACTCTTCTTCCTTATCCTCTTCTCCGTCGAACCTAAAGCGCAGCAAACAGATTTAATCATAACTTGTAGTCAATTGCATTACTCTCGCACCAAAGGCATGTCATTGCAATAAATAGTGTCACCTTTTTGAGTATTCTTCACATCAATAATAGCCAGGTGTTTTTTGCCAGCCACTCTTCTCTCATGCAGCTTCTCATCTCGTTTCTTTTTGATGTGTTCGTTAAAAAATAGATTCTTATAGTGAGCGTTGATATTCTGCTCGCTTTCGCCAGCAAGTTCCTTCAGCTCCTGCAAAGTGGTCGCCTTAAGAACGAATTTGGTGTCAAAATTCCCGGTTTTATCGCGCTCGGATTCGCTTAATCCTATCGGAAGTTTCTGAGAAAGATTCGATGCAACGTCCTTGAGTGAGATCCCTGCCAGTTGGTTCCTCACCTCTTCCATATCCTTTTTCATTTTCTTTTCTGCGCTGACAAAGTTCTCTTTATCATCCTTTTCAACGACAACGTCTAACCAAAGAGTGAGGACTGTGCTAACGAGATGAGGAAGATACCAAGCAATTCAGGAAGGAGTTTGAACTGGCTCTTTTTGAATCTGAAGATGACTGTTTTCCCGCTTTGGGATTTATTTTTTGAATCTTTCGAGTCGGCTGCTTTTTTGTCTGGAGAAATTGAATTATAATTCGAAGCTGGAAGTAGCTACCTTTGGATTCTTCTTCGGGCTTAGGATTGGCGAAACCGACTTTGTCTTTAAAAGTGGGTAAAGGCTCGAAAGTAAACAGACTTTCTTGCATTGCAGCAACAATTGGATATTTTAATTTTTTTATTGAAAACTCAAAAGAAGCCGTTCTTAGTCAAATTGTCAAAATACCATTATTCAAAGGAATCCAGAGATTAATCAATCTAGTTATAAAGTAGAATAATAGTTTTTCAATACATACTGCCAAATACAATCTAGCCTCTTT
>ENA-UOUE01001321-UOUE01001321.1-compost-metagenome-genome-assembly--contig:-NODE-1321-length-16055-cov-12.403492_pt1 | contig 16055 bp, 8 predicted proteins | sample MGYA00238146_ERZ747223 | MGnify/ENA primary metagenome ERZ747223 (study PRJEB28781, sample SAMN06268865) | compost metagenome | isolation source: single cell | place: USA: California, Emeryville, Joint...
AGGGCTGCTTTTGAAGCTGGATCTGATATGAAAGAGAGTATTTCCAATGCATGGTTTCATAAGTATTCCCTTCAGCTATCATTTGCACAAATTAAAAGTAATCCTGTCGAAAACAATAGATTTTTTCTGAGATATGTTTTAGAAAGAGCTCTAAAACATTTTCGACTATAGCTTGCACTAAGCAGATTGACTATTTCGGTTTCTCAGATACTTTTTTCCATTATTCCAAATGTTTAATAAATAATTTCAATGTGTTAGGGCCTGTTATGTAATTTGCTCATTATAGCAGAGTCAGAGCTAAATTATGAATTTTTGAGCAGCACAGGAGGGTCATCTATCTTAATAATCGATATGAGAGTTAACTATTAATACTCAAACTATAGGCATAACAATATTCATAAATTAAGCGTAAATTCTTTCTTTCTCTCACAAGAAAAGCTTGTTTAAGCGAACTGCCATTCGATAGTTCCGCCAGCATTTTTGGTGCTTCCAAAGTTCCTCACAACGGTCCAATACTCCATATCGAGGAGGAAACCACCGCGGGAGTTCTTCCGGCAGCAGTTATTGCAATCTGCATTGCCACATGTATCAGCAATTAGGGCAGTTATAACTTTGCCATTCTTTCTGATTCTGATGACCTTTTTACCATATTTCTTCATGAAATTCTTTCCTGACGGATCAGAGTCGTCATAGAATGCAACAATATTATTGCCCTTGACTCAATTGAATGATTTATAACCAATAGCAGCAAAGTCTCCGAGATACTTGCAGGCGCTGTAACCACAACACTCTGATTTATCAGCTTTTGGGTTATAGTTAGGGCTGTTTTTACAGCATGGAGCATATGAAGTGAAAGTTGTCCAAGCAGCGGTTTTCCATGTCCCATCAGCAGCATATGCTAACTTGACGACTCCAAGGAAGGCAATTATGAGGATTGAAGCTTTAAGGAACATAAATTGTCAATTTTTGAAGCTTTTTTCTTTTGTTTTATAAATTTAAATAATAGTATGCTTTAAATATAGTCAAGCTAGGCAAAAATGGCTTATGCACACTTTCTTTTTGGAAAATGCTCCATGAGCAGGTTTTCTTGCAAATAAGGATCAAATTGTAAGAGAGGTAAAGTGGGGTGGGGGAGTTTGAAAAAGTTTAGAAGGACTGAGATCAATTGTTTCCTAATGAATTCGCTCTTTCTTTTTGAAGTACTAATGCATCACGTTTTTAAAATTAACCGGAAGACTCCCATTTCCTCTCTGCCTTCTCTTTGATATTTCGCATTGGATACAAGCAACTATAAATGCAATTATAGTGCTGCTCTTCATCTTCCAAGATTGTAAACACTTGCCACAGCAAACAATATATGAAGAGTTTTTCCTCATCAGACAGGCAAGCTCATTACTTCCTCATGAACTTTTTTCTGAGCCCATTCAACCTTATTCACAACTTTCCTGGAATAATTTGTTGTTTGGAAACTGGATCACTATCAAGTCGATAGGTTTACACTATTTCACCGACAATCAGCTGTTGAGGACTACAGTAATTTGTACGATAACCCAAATAACATGCACACCAATCGATCAGTCCATGAACATGTTTTCATGCATAGGACCCATCTTTATCCAGAGACTTTCCTGGAACACTGAAACAAAACGAAAAGATGGAAATGTACCCTATGCAATTTTACATTTAAGAAATACAATCCTTAACGAGCTCTACAAATATTGTTCCCTCCAACTAAATTCAAGAGACCCGATCAGAAGCATCTCAACCCAGAGCTTAAATGGGATTTGATATTATATACGTAGCAAAAAATAAATTTCTGATTACGACATGATACTTAAATTCGTATACAACGGAGAAATCCATCGTTGCTCAAAACACCCCGACAATATCCCAGCACTCCTCGAAGCCATCGCAGCTTCATTCAAGGACACACTTCCTGAGAAATTCAAGCTTAAATATGAAGATCCTGACGGAGATAAGATTATTTTACTCAATGACGAAGACTACAAAGCAATGCTCGAAATGGGAGTTCCTGGTGGACCTACTTCCGTTAAAATTTTCATCGAAGCATCAGAAGACGGGTTTAGCAGTCAAGTGCACCCAAAGATGCAGGTAGAAGATTCAAGTGTGAAAAAAGATTCTAGAAATAAGCCTCTACTTGATAACATAGAACAAGCTGAGTCTATTATCATACAGAAGCCACAAATTATCGCTGACCAGGATAAGAAACTCGAGCCTGAAGGCTCGAAGTCTAATGATTTTGAAATCAAACGAGTAAGTTCAGAAATTATTGAGGAGCTACCAAACGAAGAACCCAAAGAAGATGTTTCAAAGCCTCAAGAAGTTCAATCAAAGCCTGAAGAAAAAGTTCAGGAAGAGGTTCCGTTGAACAAGGAAGAACTTCTTAAAGAAGAGCCAGTTAAAGACAGCCAGCCACAGCAGTTGCCTATTCACGAGTCTAAGCCCTTGCCAAAGAAGAAAGAGCCTGAATTTATCACGGGAGGCAGGCCTGATGATGAAGAAGATAACTCCTCAAAAGAGCTGACTTTTGATGCTGTTCTTAAACGAGCTGAAAACATGAGCGCGAGCTACCCTCTCGACCCTCAGCTGAAACGGACAATTGAAAACACTGCGCTAAATACCATCAAAGCGAACTTGCCAATAATCTCAGCAGCTGTTAAGGACAGTATAGTCGAAACCAAGCCAGAAGTTTCATCCGTTTCGAAAGAAATTGTTACCGATACCATCTCTTATCTAAGTTACCTGATCCCGAACATCGAAGGCATCACGAGCAAGAGCGTGGAACAGATAAATGAGACTCTTAGACTATTAACTGCTCAAGTCGAAGGAATAAGCAGTCAGAAAAAGGCGCCAGAGCAATGGAAACCATTCATTCCTCAGGAAGAAGAGAAAGTCCAGCAGCCTGTCCCCAAACCAATGAAGAAGCCAGGTTATGGTGTTGCGCTTGTTAGAGAGATCAATCAACTTCCTGCTGAGCTTACGACAAATGACTTTGTAGTTTACAAAACTATTTGTTTGAAGAACACTGGCACGATTGCTTGGCCAGAAAACGCGACTTTACAGAGCTTAGGACAGATAAATGGTCAACCAGTGAAAATTGGGTCATTAGAGCCAGGTGAAGAAAAAACTACCGTCCTGGTCATTGATACGCCGCGAAGAGGTGGAAAATTCTTGAGCCCATGGAGAGTGGTGTCCGTTGCGCCGAATGGGGAAACGAAGAATGTGGGAGATCCTTTTGAATTGGTTTTGAATATCAAAGAAGTTGAGAATCAGAGCAAGTTCAAAATTCCAGGTATATTTTTCCTTTGAATTAATGAATGCAGAATAATAATTTGCTTTAGATCAAAATGTCAAAGAATACAGTCCTGAAATCAAAGAAAAGGCCAGAAATATCAAGGAGATTCTGCCAGACAAAAGCTTAGATCAAATATACGAATATATCGCGAAAAACCCAGAAAAATCTTTAGAAGAAATTATAGCAGAGTTGATTTAATGCTGATTGAACGAAATAAAAATTCATTCTTTCTGAATAGAGCTAAATTTTCATTTTTTGTATCGAGGTTTTAATCATAATCAAAAAGCTACATTCTATCGGATCCTAACATTAACATAGTGTTTGACTATTGTTTAAGTTAATTTCTTTTGCAAACAGAGAGTTTTAGGTACTGTCCTAACCGGATGAACTGTACAAAAAAACATAAAACTATTACAGAGGAAGCGTTTGACTCCTCTCTACCTCTCAATTAAAATACATACAACACCTTCATTAAAATAATAGCATTTCGATTTATCACTTAAAGAAAATGTTCAACCGCTTCCAATATTTTGTCGAAAACGGTTGTGAGCTGCTTATCTCAGGAACTGATTTCATCATTGGATGCAAGAACTTGAAAAGCAGCCTTCTTTTTAAGATTTATAGCCCATAAAGCTCAAAAATTTCGATTTTTGAGTCCCACCCAAGCAGACAAGAAACTGATTTGACATCAGAGGGAAAATCCTGTCAAATAGCTCCGCTCTCATCTTCATTTGAAAAAGTTTTTTATTTGACAACAGTTCCTTGACATAAACCGATCCAGGTGGGTGTATCGATAGATACAGCTCTTTGCCAGACTGATCCGTGAAAAGCGTCGGCTGAAGATTCTTATCGTTACTCCATTCAATCAAATTATTGCAACCTATCAACTTCAAACAAGCTTTATTGAGGTCCACAGCAACAAAATCGAGTCTGTGACTGCGCACATACACTTTATTCGAACCCAAAGCGCTCAATAGCATTTTTCGCAAGTTGATTATGTCTCCATCGTTATGAAAAATCTCATCGTAGGTAAATCCAGCTGCATTAAAAGTATAAGCAATCGATTTATCGAGCCAATTGATCACTTGGACCGAGTAACTCTCGGGAAGATAAGCGACCAAGGCGTGAGCAGACTCGCAGTATTCAAGCTCTCCGTACTCATAACCGCCGTTGAGTGTATCCTTTGGACTGGCCTTTAATTGCTTTAAATCCCATACCAACAGCCCTAAGCCCTCGCCCGTTGAGACTAATTCCAGCTGGTCTTGCACCAAAGCGAAATTATTGAGACATTGTTCATCCAACGAGATTTTCTCACGTATTTTATTTCTGAACGTGATTTTATAGATCGAATACATTTTAGGTGCTGTCGTCCTTATTCTTTGAGTAAATCGTCTTGAGAGGAAATTGCTGTTTGAAACTACAATGAATTCGTCAGTTGACCTGAGATGCAATGCGCGATAGGAGAAAATAGGCAGGTAGAGGGTCTTTATGATTTTCATGGTAGCTAAATTGATGATAAGAATTGGTGATTCCACTTTTCTGGTGGAATATTTGTAATGTCCTTTAGCATCTTTAATTGCTGTGAAAATGATGAGACATCGCTTGCTGCTCAGATGGTACATGTCGACAATATCGTAATTTACGCCGAAAGAGAATGGCATTCGGTGGACCTGAAGCCATTCGGTTGCTGGGTTAAAGATCCCTGGTTTTTGGGGAGGTTTCTGAAGTCGAGCGTTAACTTGGGTAGTGCTCAATTCATTGGTGAGGTCGGACAGACTGCCTAATTTCATTTTCACAATAAAATTGAAAGTGCAAATTTTGGCGTGACATATAATTAAATTGGGCGATAAATTTAGCGGTTTATTCTAAATAGGCCGTTTGGAGGATATTCGAGAAATTGAAAGATATAATCGGCATTGCATTGTTATTTCAGCGATGTGAAGACCAGAAAAACGTTATTCTTCTCGATAAGCTGAAAACTCAACGCCTCTCTTATTTTTCCAATATTTAACGAGTATATTGGAAAGTTCTAAATTTCGATTTGCTAAGGATTATCGTAGTTATACTTTCAGCTTCTAATTTTAAGAAAAAGCTTCCGCCAGAAAATTCGAGATCGAGAAATGAAGTTAAATGAGAGAAATGAATTCAAAGTTTGATTATGTTGATACAGTTTATTGCACTATTGTAGGTAAGGCTTGATGATACGTGATACGAAGAAAAAATTTCAACTTTACTGTCAGTTTGCAAAAGTAATGTGCTTAGTAGGCTCAATAATCACTAACAATTGATGATATCTATCCGAGTTTTTTTAATTAATCTTTCGGGTTCAATAAATTGATGTCAGGAATTGGCCAATTTAAGCTCAGAAAATCCTTCATGGTGCATTGTTATGAAAACACCTCTTGAATTTTCAAGGAATTCATATGAACTTATTCTTTAGCTTTATCAACATAATAATAACAACAAAAAAGCCGACGAAGTTCTTTCACAAATAATATCCACAAAAATTTAGTTAAGTTAATGCCACTTGGCTAATTAACATTAATATTCACAGTAACTCTCATTAACTATTGCAAACTGAATGAAACTAAAACAGATCGGCTGGAAACAATATCCTCATATCCGTCGTGGTATATTTAGGGTCTGCTTCAACTCGGATATAACCATCTTGAATGACGATATACAGTGACGATAGGTCAAGTCCTTCGATTTTTGGAAGCGGGATTTTTAGTTTCGCAGCATTAAATTCAGAGATGGCACTCTCAACTAGCTTGTTAGCTTCTGTCTGAGCCTTTGTCGCGTCGAAAGAGCCGATATTTGAGCTTAAAACACTAAAGTCTCTGAACGAGCCCTCCAATATCTGCGGTTCGAAAATCCATTCCTTGATCGAAGCATTTGCCTGCAGATTGAGTTTAGACTGAATAGTCGCTATCTTTGAAGCTTTCTGACCATCGGAGACCACATAGCATGTTAGAGTAATGTCACCTTCGATAGCAACAATATTAGGATAGATTTTTGCAACAGGAGCCTTGGCCAGCTTGATATTTACAATAATCTCGGAATTTTCGTTAGCAAAATACTTCGTAACTTCAGGAAACAGTTGCTTGAGCGCTCTTACGTTGAATCCACCCTGGTCTCTTTCAGGGAGTATGCTCTTAGTGACATTCATCTCCATCATACCGCTTTTCCAGAGAGCATATAGTCCAGAATTGAATGTATATTCGGTTACCAGCGCTTGCACGGCACTGCTGAAGTCGAAATCAGAAGTCGAGGCAGGTGGGTCAATAGGTGGCATAGAGAACCCATCTTTCGTGTTAAATAGCGTCCCGTTAACAAAGCCAATCATATAATTGGTGTTGATCGATGGAGCTTGAGTTCCTTGGATGTTAGTGCTTAAAGGTGTATGAGGAATGTGTATGTTCGGCGGAATTTTATTCAAAGCATCGTTTAAAGCCTTCTGAATCACGCCTTTGAGCGCGTTGGAAATGAGAGTCGAGATTGTTTCTTCAAGTGGACCTGTGATAGATTTGGAGATCTCGGTGATTGCGTCTCCAAGACCATCTTTCGGGAATTGTAATTGGAGATTTCTCACGTTGATTTGAAGTTTATCAATGAAAATCTGCGTGGAATCGCCTTTACGACCAAATGAAAACTCCAATCGAAGCTTTGAGTTGCTTGAAGATCCACCTCCATTAAAGTGAATTGGAATCAGACCTAAAACCTTCCCTTCGAGATAGTACTTGAGTTCTAGTCCGAAGCTTTGAGTGGCAAAAATTCCTTTGCCTTCTTCCAGAGTCACATTAATGTTCTGGTCAGAAATGCGGAGGTTCTGGATCACAATGTTGGTGAGTTTGAATCCAACGACGTTTGTATCAGCGATTTTAACTGTTCCAAGCTGCGAAACAATGCTTGGTAAGAAGTTAGCACTGAAATCGTTAATTGCTTTAGAAGTAGCGATGAGTTTGAGGCCGGGGTTTCCAGCGCTGGCAGCCGACAGGAATACCGCTAGTGTTAAAACTGATAAGAAGAGATATTTCATGAGATGTTATGTGCTGAATATTGTTAATTGATTTATTTCCAAGAATTTTCTTTGTTGGATATATACCGAGTTACTGGCTTTGAATACTGGAACAATGAAAGAACATTACGAATATCTTATTACTGAAACTCTTACCAATCAAGAAGATTCCGTGGTGAAAAAGACAGCTAATGTGATTTTGGCTATCAATAGTCTGGTTTTTCTTAGCTCTCAGAGGAAAGGCAGAGCAAAAGGGCGCAAATCAATTCACAATTCTCCTCAATGAGGAAAAACATAATAAAACTTCAAGAAATTTCTATTGTTTTCAGTTGATTGAACTAAATAAATCGTCTATGTTTTCACAGAAAAACGAGTGTAGCTAACTAAAGACCACAACAACTTTTAGTAACCTCGAATTAAATTCTCTCGAGAAGCATACACTTGACCTCTTGTCGTCTTGATTATGATATCTCATTACATTGCTGATGAACCCTGCATTGTTGGGGAGAATTTTTCTAACCCATTCAGTGTTTTCTAAATTCGAGAATTGATTAATTTGTGTTTGGCTTAATTCGATTCCAGCTGAAAATTTTCCAAAGAATAATTCAAATTTTTGCCACGATGCGGCATATTCATAAACAAAATTGATTGACTCTACGACTTGCAAACCAAGCCAATAATTCTAGGGCATTACAATAAATACATAAGCAAGATAAATACGATGAGCCTTCAGATATTCATAACAATGCCAAAAGTATTAAATTTTGTTAATTCACTTAGCCGGCACCTTTTGCTGAGGCTGCGGCATTGGATTCATCGTTGCGTTGTCATTTGATTCCGTTCCAGGTTGTGAGCTCTCATTAGATATCACCTGCTTCACCTTTTGAGTCAGTTCTTTGAGTTTATTCTCTTTGCGAGTCTGGTTATTCCCGATCCCCAAATTTTTTATTTCGGTCGCCAGGCGATCAAAAACCTAAAATACTCCAGTAAGCACTAAAGACAACGCGAAAACTCACTTCTTTATCATTTTTCGTTTGTTTTTGCTGGGCAATCATTTTCGTATTCATCACTTTAATCTTTAGTTCGTATGCTCTGGCTTGCTGTTGAATTTTCACACTGTTCGTCGTCAAAATCTGTTTAACTTTTGCTCCCAATTCAGATATTTCATAGCAAAGACTCTCGTTTCTCTGCAAAAAGTAAAGAGTAAGTCAAATGACTAAACAATTGAGTTTACCTTCGTCAAGATTTGGCATGTGTTTCTTAGATTCTCGTTCTCTTCGGTTAACAGCCGGACTTCTTCTTTGTAACTTCTAATGATGCCATTCAATCGAGTATAGGCCAACTTTGCTGTGTGTATCCTTGTATGATGGGTATCAATACTGGCTTTCTGCTCGCTGAGACGAATTTCAGCTTCCGTTAGAGCGCTCCTTAGATGATTGATCTCATCACTTTGGAGAGCTAATTTCATTTGAAGCGGTCCTCTTTCGTCCAATTTCGGAGGCGTCATTGGGTCCGTCTGCTCGTCTCTCTTCATCATTTCCAGAGTTTTGCTCTTCTTTTCATGCTCGTAGAGGCTCTTTCCAATTTCTAATATTTTTTGGTTCAGAAAATTGATTTTCGAGTCCTTTTCGCGCAGTTGAATTTGAAGTTTGGTGATAATGCTCTCCAGTTTAAGAACCGCCTCGCTTGATTCAAGGTGTCTCATCAATTTTTCAGGCTCATTTTCTTTATTATCGTCACCTTGGATATTCGTCTTATCGGAAAACAAGGGCTTAATGATCCCTGCCTCGTCCTTTTGCACGTTATTCAACACACTCAGTTTCTGGTTCGTGCTCTTGATAAAGAAATTAGATAAGAACTATAACAACAAATTGGTTGCGGCTATACTTGCTGCACGAAATGGTAAAATAAGGAGTCAAACATCTGCCGTGTTTCAAATATTTTCGATAAACAGTTCAACAGGTTCAAATTCTGTTGGTAATACAGAGACGGGCTCTGAAGATTCGCTAGAAGCAGGTATTTCGTGTTGACATCACAATTCGAGGTGATAAATTTGAAAAAACGCTCTTTTTTCAGTAGTTGCGATGGTCCGAAGGTAAGCAGCTGGTAAATCGTTCGAATATACACATTAAAAGGACAGTCCTGAATATCAGCTTTTGGATCCGGTTTCTCAGCGATATGTGGGACATCAACGAGAACGACTTTTTGGCTATTGCGGTCAGTTTCAACCTTAAATTTATAAATGACCAACGAAGGATTGAGCTTTTTCTGAAACATTTCGTTCCGAGAACGGTCAACTAGTGACTCTAGCTCTTCGATTGAAGCGACCTCAGCGGTCTCTCCTCCATCTATCTCACTTATCTCAGCATCCTTTGGAGCAACCAGATCGAAGAATTTCGTTGAATGGATCCCACACGCAACGATTGATAGCTTTATTTTGCTCGGTGTAGACATCATCTCATCACGTGCTTTCTTTGCTTTGTTGAATAAAGTGTCTGCGACGCGAAAGAGCACACCTTGCTCGGCTAGTAAATATATATAGGTTTATCCTAATAGCACATTCAATTTACCATCAAGTTTCCCTTTTTCATAGCTAGTTATTGTATCTGATTTCCCAATGTTGAAGATAAGACATGTATTCTTTTTCTGCCATGAATCCTCAATGTTTTTTTCCAAAGTATCTGAGTAGACGTTCTGCAGCTTTCGGTTTGAGTCGAAAACGCGATCGAATTTAAAAATTTTGGCGTCTTGATTGTTGATCATTTCTTGAACAGGCTCTTGGGAGTTTTTTCGCTGGTTGTCGTCATGCCTACCGCCTTCAGGGCTATGAGCAAGCTTCTCGCGCTTTTTAAAGACGTCGTTTTTTTCCATTTGAAAAATAGGAACAGCTATGAGCGAGAGATATGTGGTTAGAATCACTTCTATGGGGATAGATATTACGAAGAGTGAGTTGAATTTCATTGAGACCGAACACGGATAGGCATTCTTCGATTTGGGTTTCGAGTGGGGGTTTAATTACCCTTAAGTACACTTGAACATTCTGAGAAAGAGATTTATTGCTCATCTTAAATTCAAATTTAAACAATAGGTTTAAAGCGCAATTCTACAGCTGATAGGAGCTTTATTTTTTGGCAAGAGCATTTTTCTTTATCCTTTACAAATCAGGTGGTATAAAGAACAATTAAAACGCATTAATGATAGTGAGCTAGAGAGATAAGATGGTTTTTGTGCTTGCTTCCCTCTCTTAAATTTATTCTTCTCTGAGACTGCTATTGTAGCCTGAACTAAGTTGTGAGTAGTCATTCTTGCAACAAGAATCTGATGTAGAAATGAATGAAAAATGCGTAAGAGAGTTTGCCAGAGAAGAGAGGGGTTAGTGTAATTTATCTCTTGTTTAACATTCGGTGGCATTCACTTTTTCATCAATCAAACCCATCCCGTATAAAAGTCAAGAATTACCCAATAAATTAATTAGAATCTGACTAAAGCTGGCTGACACTAGTTGCCTCTACCAAATTTAGCCAAGGCGAAGCACATTTCGGGCAAGCTTATGAGATTAGTTAGAGCCAGGCACTCGATGGAGAACATCTACTTTTGTAAGATCAAGTTGATCGAAGCGCTCAAGCCAAAGAAATGAGCTTTGCAGCAAAATAAACAGCAACAATAATAATATTCATGATCAGTTCTAACTATATTCCGAATCTTGTTAGGTGTAGAAATTTTTCACAGAATTCTGATGAAATATTCAAAAAATTTCTACTGGTAATATGTAGAAATCAAATTCATTGAAAAAAAGAAAGAACGATTAAGACTTGAAGAAAGAAGAAGACATATTAGAATACATTTCAGATTTTTCTCTGAAAAAGATAAGTTTTCATCAAAATTTCTTCGAGAGGCAAACTCTGCATGCTTCCAACATTATAATATGGCTATAATCAATAAATTAAATTAGGATAAAAAGAACTTCCTAGTTTTACCATTGAGTTCAAAATCCCTAATGAACTTGGTCCAATAGGAGAGTAATTCATCGAACCAAACAGCAGATTCGGTTTGATTATAGGCTGAGAGTAACACAATGGGCCCATAAAAGGGTTGATTGGTCGTAAATTTGGTAAAATCAATTGCTGAAAGTCCTTTTGGACTTCGAAATTATCTTGGAGAGAAAGCGTCTGAGAAGTCGTTTTGCTATATCAAAATTATTAATCACCACCTAATTGAAGAAAGCTTACCTTATTTCAATCGGTACTTCTTCTTTCTTCAGGTCGACAGCCTCCAACTTGCAGATCTGACGATGCATCGAGCTTTCTGTTTCATTGGAAGGTTTCACCAGCTTCTTTGTTTTGCCTTCGTATTCAGATCTCGACGAAGTCTCACTATTCTCCTGGCTTTGCCTTGGAGGAGCTACATACTTTCTTTCGATGCTCTTGATCAAATCTCTTTAAATTGTCAATAAATTAGTTGGAGTTTTAAATGCGTTGACATACTGGCCATCTCTTTTAAATAGAGGGTGTGAAAAATTCAAGACGTTCTTTGCGACTCTTGATCGTTTAAACTTATACATATTGATCTATCAAATGATAAGCCATGAGTCAAGAAACTTATTGATTACCTGTTTCAAAAATGAATTGAGGTTATTGTGTTTGTAGTACTTAGGAGCAACAACATTCGCAAACTCCTTCGTGTCCTTGATCTCAAAGGAAGCTCCATCCTCGCTCCAGCAAATTATATGGCTGAATTCACCGTTCTATCAAGGGCGGTTAGTACATGGGAGCATTTATGGGGGATCAGGTACCTGAAGCATGGAGAACAGGCCCTCAAGGAAAGCGGATTTGTACTTTTTCTTTTGGCAGGTTTCAGGTCTCATCATTCTTCCTTGCATTTATTTCTTTGGAATTATAAATATTAGAACATTTGAGATGTTATATGCAGATAATGTAGAGCTTTTGAATTAAAGTAGAAGGTTTTTGTAAAATAAAAATATTGTTTTCTTTCATTTATTTCAGTGAATCTTTCATTTATTTCAGTGAATTTACCCTGGCTTAAAAAAACTTTCGCCAGCCCATTTTATTTCTGTCTCACCTGAAACAGAGTAGAAGCGCTGAAAAGCAATGAACATGGGTAGTCTTCCCGGTAGCTGAAGAATATTTCTGCAATACATTGGGGTGTTAATTCGGCAATCACAGTCACAATTGAAAATTCTCAGAAGTTGGTAGACTGGCCATCTGGGAGTATGAAGGGCTTGATTATTATTAAACATTGTCAACGAAGAATAAGGACCAAAGAATACTATAGAACATTTTGTTCTGAAAAAATAAATAATAAAATTTAATTAAGAAAAAGCCCGAGCATAGAACATTTTCGGCGTGTTAATTTTGCGTTCTGTATGGGTTGCATAACGAAAGGTTAGCTATCTTGAGCAGATATCCGACTCGGTTTTGTGCATGTAGTCCTTATATTTTGGTTTTCCGAGGTTTATGGACATGACTGCCATTGCTTAGCCGGGAAATTTCACAAACGTATTTGTTAAATTTGCACTTGGAGTCGTTAACTGAACATTCATACCAGCTTTAAAATTTGGCAATCAAAATTTGATGCTAATAAACCTCTCTTGCAGCTGATCTATATCTATTTAATTCTGTGCGATGGGCTTCGTTCAAAGGCATAGGGATATCTCAGTTGCTGAGAGATAGGGCGACATAGGGAACGCGGCTCAAGGAAAACTGGCTTTGGAGAATGGAAGAATTATTCCTATTTGAACACTGATTCTTCCAACCCTGAGTGGCAAGAGATGGATCTCAGAGAAATTGTAGCGTTCCATAGTTGATTACAAGAGAAGTACTTACATGGAGAGGCAAAAATGTTTCATAAATTTTAAAGTCCTGAGAAGGACCTCTCAACCCCAGGCTAGAGATGCTTAGCATTTCTCTGTTCCCATAACTATATGACTTTGTATAAACAAATTTTCGACATTGCTAGTGCTACTTCCGTTTGTACTGTTCTTAGTAAAAATAAAAACCCACATAGAACAAAAAAATCTAAGTTGTTTTCCGGGCTGAAAAATGTATTTATCTGACACTAAGCCGTGTGTATCATCTGTTTTTATAGCAAATACTCAGAGCTTATACATATTTCATACGATGAAAATTAGTTAGAGGTGATGAAAATTATTCAAGTCCTCCTCAGAGAAGAAGTTAAGGTTTTTAATTGCTATGAAATTTAAAGGAACATTTCGTGGATTTTACATCCTTCAAGGGTCTAAAATAGGAGATTTTGGTGATTTGAAAATGATTCTAATTGTTCTTTTGAAAAGCTGACATCTTAAAAAGCCTTAGGCGAACCTCCTCGAAATGGAGGTCGGGCGGAATTTTACTAGGGTTCAAGAGTTTCGAGACCTGATTGATTAAAATATTGAGTTAACATGTGAGTGTTTTGCTCATTGCGACATTTGAAAATAATTCTGATATGTTGCAGAACAATACTTTTAACAAAAAACCAAGACGACAATGTATTGCCACATAATCAATTTGAAGTAGTTTCATCCGATAGTTTATTTGGATTTGTACTAGCGTATTGCAACTCTACCGCACCAGGTTGGTTTTTTTGTTTTTGTTTTTTTCAAAAAAAAAATCTCTTAGGAAATACAAGAACAGTGCATAGATCGGAGATTACGGGCTACGAAAAGAGAAAATAGAATGAAAAAAGAAATGAAATCACCTTCTATCATTCTAGATGATGTAGCCCCAAAAAACTAATATTAATATATGTATGAATTGTTCCCTCAACAAAGACAAAATGTGTTCAATGCATATTTATTTATTGAGCAACGCACGAATAGCTACCTCGTTAACGGTTGTTGTTGATCTTCTGAGCAGCTCTGAATAATAGAAGGTCTAGATATATTTGAGTGAGAGTTGGAGTTAAAGTGTTAGAATTTTATTACCCTTGGATCGTATCGGGGAGAAGCTGAATTTAATTGGTAAAAATTAATAGCAGGAGTTTGATTGATCTGAACCGGCGGCAACGCCGGGAAATAGGCAGGCTGGTTGGAAGTCAATTGCTGTGGAGAAGGCAAAAGACCTCTTTGGCCCCCTGAAAGAATGCGCTGTAGCATAGTGAAGTCCGAGCGCACTTGAGAGGCTCCAAATACCACGGTGTTTTGAGGAATTTGGGCAGTTTGGCCCTGAAATTCCGCCTTCAACGATGCGGTTAGGTTGGTGTTTTTACTCTGTAATGGCAAACCTCCCTCTTCGGTTTTTACGATCTTTTTTATATCTTTTTATTCATGAATTAAAATTTACAAGAACATTTTCATACTCGTCATCTCTTCTAGATCACAATCTGATTTTTTAATTTGGGTGCTTTCTCCGATTTTTGACTCACTCCTCTTTTTATGTTGATGTTTGGGTTTTCCAGGCTTCACGGGTCTTCGGTGAATATCCTTGAGTAAGTCGCTTAAAATTCAACAACAAAAGTCAGTCTTCACTCATCAAAATATTTAAGAAATACCGGCGATCCCTTTGGAATAGAGGATGGGAGAAGACGATCAAGTTTTTCACCATACTTTTCCTTTGAAAATTATACATGTTCATCTGTTAAATGATAAGTGAGTATGAGTTTAAGGTTCCGATGACTACCTGCTTCAGAAAGGAGTTTAGATTATTATGCTTGAAGTAGTTAGGAACGATTGTTCTTGCAAAATCTTCTGGTTTCGTGATCTCGAAGGATGTCCCCTCCTCATTCCATTTAATTATTTCTTTGAATTCAGGGTTCTTCAGAAGGCAATATCAGCACGAAGGTCATCGCTTTTTTAGTCTTATACCTGGAGAATTGAATACAAATTGTTAAGGAAGGAGGAATTGTATTTCTTCCTTTTCTGAATAGTCTTCTCTCTTATCATTTATTTTCAAGGACTTTTGATTGATTATTTACGATTTTTTTCAGTATTAATCATTTGCTTCGCGGGTGCAAGGTTTCGGAATCTTTGATGATTTACTGAAAACTAAATTAATTAGCAGTATAACCTGTCTTAATATCAAATATGATATCCAGTTTTATTAAATGGCTCGAGAATTACCTCAGTATTGAGGATAGCCGTAGAACCCAGAAATCATGAATCACTGTCAGCTGAGAGTTAAGCCGCTCTTACCTGAGAATGGGATGCTTTGGTCTCACTATAATGGCCAGAAACCTTAACTCCTTCTGTAGTTACGGCCAGTTCATTAGATAAATTAAAGAAAAACCCGATAATTAAAAAAAAAAAAGCAACAAAAAATTCGACAATAGTCAGTTGTCACTTTAAAGTGAAAGAAGCTAAGAAACTCGAGTGTCCTCTGGTTTTATCACAAATGTGGAGCTAAGGACAGAGGCTTATGGTCTAGTCTTTGTCTGATTATTCAGCCCAATCCAAAAATTTTTCTTGATTTATCCTGTTGAAGTTAACAATCATTGTAAATTGTACAAATAAATGCCAATTACAATGGCTTCTGTCTCCATGACATCCATTCGCAGAGAAACCTAACAGAACTTGATGATACGTAATATTGATGACATACTTATTTGAATTTGACTTACTCTACTTAGTTCTTGTTGAGTTGGTTATGTAATTCGTTGAAAGTATGATGAAAATATATTGTGGATTGGCTTTCTTTTCAACCAGTCAATAGAAAATGAATTCAAATATCTCTCATCATTTGAAGTCGTTCGTAAAAGCACAAAAAAAAA
>ENA-UOUE01001323-UOUE01001323.1-compost-metagenome-genome-assembly--contig:-NODE-1323-length-16034-cov-10.487874_pt1 | contig 16034 bp, 13 predicted proteins | sample MGYA00238146_ERZ747223 | MGnify/ENA primary metagenome ERZ747223 (study PRJEB28781, sample SAMN06268865) | compost metagenome | isolation source: single cell | place: USA: California, Emeryville, Joint...
GAGCTATTTCAAGATCCATAATAACTATATAAGCAACATCTAATAGTCTATATTAAAACACCTGAGATCCTAAGTTTATTAAAATCATCAATAAAAATCGTCTCTCTCGACAGCAATAAATATTAGGCTATGGATTCGATCACCAAATCGGTGAATAGTATCTTATTCAGGAACAAAAAAGTGGTTGTTCAGGCGTTCCAGGCTTGGAAAGTGCCTTTTACATTCTTATTCTATTTCAGATGGTTCGCTTGCTTGTATGGAATCTCGCTAACGACCTTTGTCTGGGTCGAAAACTGGCCACACGTCATATTTCCATTATATTTCATGACTACTTGGGGAGAGCTTCTAGTGGCAATCTATTTCATCCTAATCACTACTTCCATGTATATATACCGCAACAATCCAAATGACATCATCTACGGAGGATGCCGATGGAAAACGACAAAGATATTCTGTCAGTTAGCATTTTCTTTCGAGTTCTTAATCTTTATCTTCTATTGGTCTTTGCTTGCTTCAGAGGACTTCGCCAATATGAGCAAGCGAACTCCGAGTGGACGAGCTCTTGGAATAACAGAAACCATCCTACTTCATGCGATAGCACCTCTCCTCATCACTTTCGAAGTTATATTCAATATGATAGAGTTTCAATTACGTCAAGGTCTGATTGTCGGAGGCTTGGTTGGCGTGCTTTATATATTGGTTAATTTTCTGGTTACGAAATTAACAGGAACCCCTGTGTATCCTCCTCTCGCTTGGGATTCTATAACTACACTGCTCTATCTGATTGTCGCGGCCGTTCTGATGTTCACCGGATTCTTCCTCGGTTATTTCCTGCAAAGATGGAAATCGAAGAAGATTGATGGAAGATTTAGAGATTCTCAGGTTCCACAGCCTTTGGATGGCTCCGCAAATGACAACGAAAATTATTACGGTAATGCTTTATATATTGAAAAGAAGTCTTACAACGAGTTACATAGGTCTGGACGACGATGATTAGTTTCAGCCAATCAATAGAGCCAAGGAAGATATGAATTGTGTCTCTAGTTCATAAGGTCGAAAGAGAATAGTTCATTTTTTATTCCTAATTTTGAAGTTGAGGCTGTTTTATAGTCTAGACGAATCAATTTATCTTCTTATAAAGGATGATCTACCAAAATAAATAAGAGCATCTCAATAATGCTAACTAATACTTTTAGTCTTTTTGTTACAAACAAATTTCATTGATGAGTAAAATTCACCCCATGAATGGCCATTAATTTTGCAGGTTCGGAACCTTTCAAAATGCTGAAGAGGGAAGTATAACATTAGGCGAGATTCTTGCTAACTCATTTCATTTAAACTCAACAATGACAGCCAAATGCAAAATAGTTTATTAAAGATCTTTGACAAATTACACATATCTATCTTTTTAGAGCATGTGCATTCTCTTGCCTACACCCCTCTTACACAAAAACCAGAACACTAATCATATTTTTATGGAAAATACGAAATTCCTCGAGAGAACGTAGCCATCATATCTCCCTATTCGAGGGAATTATTGAGATATAGTTTCTTTCGACTTATTTGTATCTGCAGATTTCTGCGGCTCATTTAATTGCTCCTCAGAGCACTTTGGCTGGATTTCTTTGTTGGACCTTTGGACTCGCGGAATTGCTATTTGAGGACCCACTTTTGTTGTTGATGGTTTTTCACCCTCAGAAATTTGTTCCTTTGCCTTTGTCTCGATAAAAACGATTCATAACAAAATAATAGCTACAATATTTTACGACATTGGCAGTTGTATCATCAGAATTCGTTCGAGTTTTTACAGCTGATTTAATGAGTCCTTCGAGTTCGCTCCTACCCACAATTAGATCTCTCAGTTTCCGTCAGAAGGATGTTACTCTCGACTTTGAATGAGGTCAACCAACAGACGATTCTGATCTGAAAATTTCTTAAATTTTGCTTCGAGATTATCGATTCTGCTAGTCATTTCCGTTTCAAGTTTAGTCAAAGTTATATTGTCTTTTTCCAGCGCGACGGCCTCCAACCTTGCCGACATTCGAGTTCCTTCTCTGCTATTTTTCCTTCTCTTTCGCTGCCTTTTTGAATCTCCAGCCCCTTCATAGTCAGAATCCTCCTCCTCCTGTTGCAACTTATCATTCAAAATTCTATCATAGCCAAGTGATGTACCTCAGTTTTCGCTGTACCTGATTTCGAAGTTCCACCACCACCAAGGTCAGTATGCCTTCGTTTTATTTGCGAGAGTAAATGTCTAAATAACACAAATGGCAGATGGTCTCGAATATACAATGACTCAGAATCATACTTCTTCCCTCTCTGAAATAGCTCGTGATAATATACATGCTCAGACGAAGCGCCTTTTCGCTTTTTGAAACCATAGAGATTTAACTGTGATATTCAAAGATATATAAGTCACGGCTGAGAACAACGAGAAGAGTTACCTGTCTGACATATGAAGTGAAATTCTTATGTTTAAAAAATGTCGGCAAAACTTTCTCTGAGAGTTCGGCGGTGTCTTTTATGATGATCAAACTGCCGTCTTCGCTCCAGGAGATTATATCTGGGTATGAGTTGCTCTAAGAAACGATTCGATCGAGTTAGTTAGGTGACAAGAGAATGATATCCATACTTCTAGAATATCATATGTTTTTTTTAAGAAGCTCGGAATGCTTGAGTCTTCAGCGTAACTGCTGTCAACGATCTTCTCTTTTATGGTAGGAAGACTCATTGCCAGTTAATGGACTCGTTGTCTCTCTGGCGGGTAAGAAATTTGATGAAGTGTGATACGACAATAAAAAAATTGAGTATTCGAAATTTCTTTGTGTTTAGAGTAAAGCTAAGTTATCACCTCGAAATTTTCTTCAGACTTCCAAATCATATACGTGGAGCAAGTTATCAGTGCTTTTACTTCCTGATGGTGAAAGGATTTGCTAGGAAAAGGATCTAATTAAAACGATTTCTTTAGCCATGAGAAGTAAAGAACTCATGTTTGTTACTCCAGTTATATAACTTGAATTAAATAAAATGAAGAAAAGTCTAAGGCACTACTCTACAACTTTTCTTTTGTGCCGTGATGATTTCGTATCACTTCGACTTCTAGCTCTTGAATTATAAGAGATATTTGAAAGCTTTCAAATCGGTCCTTGTCCTCCAGAAAATTCGATTATATTAGATTAATGATGGAGGATGGCAGAAGGAGCTGAGAAATGCATCTTTGAAGACAATAGTAAAAATTTTGATCAACTTCTGAAAATGCAACGTATATGTCTTTCAGCTGCCTTCTCAATAGCAGATAACGAAATTTTACTTCTTCAATCATTCGAATGAGATTCCTGCCGATGTCAGGAATATAATTAGTACATATCAGTTATCACAGTATTTCTCATCTTGCTAATACATAACCACAATGATTAAAAAACTAATCATCAATGTCTAGAAAATTTCTTGGTGGTTTATTTGATGAAAAGGTCTACACAAAATGTTTTCTCCATAAAATTTTGCTTTAGCAGTTGTTTTTTTTTTTGTTTGGAGTCACCACTAAGAAAGTTATTCGAACTCTCTAGCTCATCCTATCGAACCTATCACATCGATTCATGCATTAAATAAAGCTAAGGAGTTTTTGTTCCATTTTTCCAAAGTCCAACGTTATTCTTAATAAAATTCATTAAAACTCATTTTTTTTAATTGTATCCAATTTTTTTTGTTGCTTTTACGCTTCATACACCACGTATGGTACAGCTCGATGCTTGGACCTTCGAAAATGAGGCCTATACATAAACTTTGCAGTTTTTCTTTCTTCTTCAATTTCAGAGAGCTCTTCTTTTAATCGCTAAGAAATACTAATGAAGTCAATATAAACTAAATTTTAATACAGCTGTCATCAACAAATTAGCTGAAGAGTCAAAATGCTTGACCATAACGAAAAAGATATCTTCCAGAATTCAAGCCTCATCAACGACACAGATGAATCTGTGAACGTTTCGGTTCTCGAAAAAGAGGGAGAAGAAGAACTCTTTGACGAACTTGAAAAAGGAAACCAGCTTGCAGATGCCATTCCAAAATCAAGCCGCATCTTGCTCTTGATATCCGCTTCTTTATGCAATTTGTGCTTTTTTACCCATGGAACGAACATTAACACACTCCAAGCGCAGATAATACGACACCTTGACATTACAGAGACAGAATACGGATTAATCACGACATTCATGGCAGCACCTAGCGTTATAGTTCCTATCTTTTTAGGAGCTTTCATTGATAAGATCGGTGCGAGGAAGAGTCTTTATGCAGGAGCTGTCATACTCGTGCTAGGTGATCTTATTATGCTCCTGGGAGTAAATGGAGGAAGTCTGTTCCTTTCGCTTGTAGGCTCATTCATTTTTGGGTTCGGCACAGACTCAATCGTCATTTCAAAAGCTAAAATCCTTCAAAAATGGTTTAAAGGAAAGGACTTCGCACTAGCTACTGGCGCTGGAGTATACCTCATCGCTATTTTTAATATAGCGCTTAGCTCCTTGAGTCCAGTACTCTACAAACTTAATGACAGCTTGTTCTTGCCATTCTTTGTTCAAGTATTGCTCGCTCTCTTTTCCTTGGCTATGACCGCAGTCGCTACTTACTTCGACAAAAAATATGAGCATGTTTTTGAAGAAGCTGGCCTGAAAGAAACGATAGAAAAATTCAGTTTCGCTCCAATCAAACAATTATCAAAACTCTACTGGTACATTTGTTTAAGTGGCGTATTCTCATACGGTACTTATTCACTCTTAAATCTTATCTCAAGCAATTTCTGCCAAAAACGTTTTGGATTTCCGGAAAGTCAATCAGGTTTCCTGAGATCGATACCACAATTTGGAATTATCCTCGGGATACCACTGGTGGTTGGAAGGTTCATGGATCGGTCGGGCAAAAGAATTCATTTCTTCATTTTAGGAGTTGTTTTCTTAATGATGGCATTCGTTATGAATGCTTCGCTGCCTAATTGCGATCAATGCTTCTCAGTGGTCGCGCCCTTCATCATGGAGGGAGTGTTCATTGGAACCTTTGGTGTAGTGTTTTACACGCTCATTGGGATGGTAGTTAAAACCGAAAACGTTGGTGTTGCTATGGGAGTGTTCACCTGGCTTTTCGGACTATTCTGCGGCATTCTCTCGCCGGTTGATGGTAAATTAATTGACCTCACGAAAAACGACGAGAAGCACGGATATTTCACGGTGTTTTGGTTCCTATTCAGTTTTCAAATTGTTTGTCTAGCCCTACTCTTCCTCGCACTGAGGAAAGATTTGAAACTAGGCGGCTTACTCAGCGGAAAACCTAAGAGCTCTTGATTTAATACATATTATTGTAATCTTTGACTCTTTTGTACCCTATTATGTCTTATTCTGTCTGCTATCCGAGTTTCATAAATAAACAACTAAGGCATCTACAACGGAGAAGTGAAGTATCAATAATTTGAATCGCTTCGTGATTTTTGCAACTAATTGTATAGTTGCTTCTTTTTAAATCGAAGACTTGCAGAGATTCATATAAAGAATTTCCTAAATTTATAAGGTGCGTACTTTAGGTTCTCACTGATTAGAGCCAGCTTGCCAAAACAATCCTTTAACCAATAAAATTTAAAAAAACAAGAAATTAATTTTGAAGTCCAATATCTCTTAACGATCCGAAATGTTTGATATTCAAAAAGATTCCATTAGAAATAATTGAAATGGCTATTACAATATTTTGCAAGTCTCAGCTTGTATTCAATTTGTAGGTTTCAAATCGCTCCAAACTTAAAGATTTTTATAAAACTCTTTTATCAGAATCGCGATAAACGCAAGGATAAGAAGTCTCTCGCTTCTATCTTCTCTTCCTTTCTTTTCTTCCTTATTTCTTCTCAACTGTTTCTTTCTATGAGTTCTTCTCTCATTGAAAATCTTCCTCTTGACTCTTCCAAGGATTGCAAGGATGCCTCCTGCAATATCTCCTCCAAACCTCGCCGATCTTGGAAACAATTCATTCATCGCCGCAATGGAAAACGAGTGTATGTGTGCAACGCTGACTCCTGTGGCAAAGCCTTCAACTACCTGTCTTCTTTAGTCAAACACGAGAGAATCCACAGAGGCGAGCGTCCTTACACCTGCAAAGTCTGTCAGCAGAGTTTTGTGCAGAGTTCTAACCTCAAGCGACACGAACGTACGCATACCGGCGAGAAAACATTCGAATGTAATCAATGCCAAAAAAAGTTTTCAACAGCTTCAAACCTTCGTCAACACCTCCAAATTCATAGTGACGAGTTCCGAAGAAAGCACTACGACTGTGAACAATGCGGACGCTCCTATCTCTATCCAAGCTCCTTAAACAAGCATGCGAAATTCTGTGACGGAACTAAACCGCTTGAAACTACCTCAACGCAGACCTCTCTTGAGTCGAAGATTGAGCCAATGCTCAAAAAACAAGTTAAAATTGAGGAAAAAATTGAAGAAGCTTTGACTGTGAACGATCAGAAATCTCAACCAGAATCTCCTACTGTCAATGTAGGTACAGTTACTCTTTCACCGATAATACCCAAGCTTATTCCTCAAAATCCTCAGAGCTCTTCATTGACGATGAGTCCGTTCATGAATAGCTACCCTGTAGTCGAGCCAATGCCTTCTTACTCATATCCTACTATTCAGACATCACGACCGCTGATATCTGCGCAGGATCAATTTCTTAACAGATTATTGTTGCAAAGAACCGCATACAGCCCTGCTCCATCACTTTATCAGCAGAACGTCAAACAGTTTGTTAATCCCACTGTGAACCTGATGGGAATGAATGAGCTTCCTTCCCTATTATATCAGAGACAAAAAATGCAAAACACCTTGCTCCAACGGGCAGCTTTTTCTCTCGAACTTGGTAGATTGCCTTTGTTTTAGAGAATTGCATAATGAAAAGTTTCCTTCTAAATAGAAATAAATAAATAGAATTTCTAATGCTGCGGTTTCTCTCTTGCTTTTCTTGATAATTATATTTGTCTCTCTCTTCTTACAACCTATATATCGACAAATCTTTCATGAAAAATCAAAACAAAAGCCTTACCTTTAGTTCCTTAGTTAAAACTTTTAATAAATAAAAAAATTAGTAATCTCACCATCAATGGCGGGAAAGCAAGTGGTTTGAATGAAGGAATTACCCTTGAGAGAAAAATTCAATGTTGCTAGTTTTTTTAGCTATAACTTGCGAAATGATTTTTATTTGAGGGTGTATCCAAAAAAATTTTTTTTCTAATAAACCTCTAATTCAAATTATCATCTCAAGAATCACTCCCGAATCTCAACAATCTCCTAATCTTTCTATTATTAGCACGAGTTGAATTACCCTAGTACGTATGAAATAGGCTTCTCTTTGAAGCTTTGTGTAAGATTGAGCAGTATTTTCAAACATTTGATGGGTAGTCTCGTAGCTGAAAAATATCGAAAATTCGTTGCATTCCTCGTGTTTTAAGTGCTATGATTTCTATTTAAGGGAGAGGAACGAAAAAATTAGTTAAAATTTGATTTAAAAAAGATACTTGAGATTGAGGATAAATCACTGTCATGAGACTAAAATCCTTGATATTATACCCGATTGGCCTCTCTTTAGTGCTCTTCATTTTGTTGCAGAGCCGTACGCCTCTCTATTCAGGAGTTGTGAAAATCAGCAGACCTGAATACGGGAATCTGACCATTTACCGTGATGAACATGCCGTTCCACATATCAAAGGTGATACCTTGAAATCCACGCTGTATGGGCTCGGATGGTCAGTAGCTCAAGACCGTCTCTTTAGCATCGAAACCAAAAGACGTCTAGTCACAGGAACTATGAGTGAAGTTTTCGGAACGGAGACTTTGGAAATCGATCTTTTCATGCGCAATGTTGGTATCCCTCAAGCCGCAAAGGAGTCCGTAGAAATGCTCACTCCTTTTGCCAGAGAACATATTCAAGCCTACTGTGACGGAATAAATGACTTTGTGAAGCAGACGCTTATGCTTCCATTCGAGTTCTGGCTTCTCGGCATCACCTTCGAAGACTACACTCCTTACCATGCGATGGCGTATCACAAGTTCCTGAACTTTGCTTTGTCTATGGATTGGATCACTGAGATTATTCGTTCGAGACTTGCCGAGGAGGTGGGTGTTGAAAAAGCCCTTCGTTGGTTCACTTTAAAGAATGTATTTGAAGAAACGCTCACCGTCACTGACGAGGAGCTGAAGCGACTGGGTCTTTACGACGAGCAATTCAAAAAGCAATACGAGAAGCTGAATTACTCCAATGTTAAGGTCCGCATCTCCGAGGCATATAAAAAAGACCCAAGACGATTCACGGAGATCGACTACGAGGACGGAGGAGTCGATAGTCTGCTCTGGAAGGAAATAATCAATATCGCCGCTAGCAAAGGAAGCAATGCTTGGGTTATTCACGGAAACCTCACAGACACAGGAAAGCCGATCACCGCCAACGATCCTCATCTACCAAACTCAATCCCGAGCTTCTGGTACCTGAGCGAGCATATTTGGGGCGATAATAACACGTTCGTTGGAGCTCATACTCCTGGTTACCCAGGTCCAAGCGTGTTTATCACCAGATTCCTTTCGGCAGGTTTGACCACGCTTTATGGCGATAATACGGACTGCTATGAAGAAGAAATAAGCGCTGATGGAAAGGAATATCTTTACGAAGGAAATTGGTGGCCTTTGAAAGAGCGAGAAGAAGTTATCAACGTTAGATTTGGGTCACCGAGAAAATATACCATCAAATCAACAAGACACGGTCCTATCATCCATAACTTCTCCCATAGAAAAATTGAAGTTCTCTTGCATTCCCATTTCTCGCCTAGAAACTTTTCAATTGCATGGACAGGAAGAATCGTGAATGACACGAATTTCGACGGACTGTATGGCATGCTGCTAGCCAAGTCCTTACAAGAAACCAAGGAGGCCAGTTACCTCGCTACTGTGAGCATGAACCTTCTCCTAACGACTATTGAAGGCGATATTTATTACGGAGGTATTGGTGTGTACGCTCTCAGAGGACATTTTGAGAACGAAGCTCTTGTGAAAGATGGGACAAAAGCTCATGATGATTGGATTGGAACTGTTTCTACAAAGAATCTTACTCATTTAGAAAATCCAAAGAATGGCTACTTTGCCAGCTCGAACAACAAGATCGCCAGTGACGCACATAAGCATGGATACTGGCTGAATATGTACTCTACTTCAAGAGGAATGAGAGTGGAGGAATTAATCAAGGAGTATACAGCAAATGGCAGAAAGATCACTCTCGAAGATTGCAAAAAAATGCAATTGGATGTGATCGATCCTTACGTCCGAGACACACTGCCAGGATTAATCCAAGTGATGCACAGATACAAGCACGAAATTGCAAGAGATAGGCGCGCTCAGGGCATCGATATCGCAATTATTGACGAGATGCTTGCGGACTTAACTGGATGGGACGCCTCCTTCGATGTAAACAGCTTCCCAGCAACGATTTGGTCGGCTTGGGAATATCTCTACCATACAAAGCTCTTCCATAACATGAGGTTTTCGGAAGTTGAAAGAATTGGATTCGCGGGATCTTTCATCATGGAACAATACCATTTCGCCATGTTCAAGGAGTGGGCTCAGAATAAAACCGATGGCATTGATGACTTGCTCTGCAAGATCCATGATGCTGAGACTCCTCGCCCTTCATGCATCTATATTCTCTTGCAAGCTCTTACAGAGACCAAAGCTCATCTTGAGGCCAAATTTGGTAAAGATAAACGAAACTGGGTTTGGGGACACATGCACAAGATGCATTATCAACACGTGCCATTCAGCAAGACTCCTTTATCCATCTTCTTCGATAGACTCGTTCCCGCCGGAGGAAATAAAAGGACGGTCAATCTCGGATATTACCTGGAGGATGCTCACAATTACAACGGGTTGTTCTCTCCAAACTTGAGATATGTTAGGTATAATGATTGGACCATGGAAGGCTATTACAACATAGACACTGGAGAAAGTGAAAATATTTTCTCACCTCATTACGACGATCTCGGAGAGATGTTCCGCCGTGGTGAGTATATGAAAATCCCGAATGGCACAGCAGACTTCCCTCTTTACAAAAATAAATTGCAACTCGTAAATTCTTAAGTTTAGTGTAGCTATTCAGAAGAAAATTATAAAAAGGAAAGTTATACATATTCGTTTGAGCATTTCATCTCTAGCTAGTAATAGATAAAATCTTCCTTAGTAATAAACAATTACAGGTATTGAAATAAGCATTTGTAGTTGACAATGATGAAAATTGAATCTACAGGTTGAAAATTATCAAAAGAGTTGTTATTCTCTGAAATGCTCTTTTTTAGGGTCATCCCTAGTTGGCTTAGTGTTAACCTGGATTGTGAAAAATCGAATGCTGTTAGTGATAACGAGGAATTTGTTTCTATTGCTAGATATAATATGATTAATTTTCCTTAAGGTTGATATAAGCTAACTGATAAAGGTTTCTTAGATTCATATAATTGTATATGCGGAACTATTAATGAGCAGAAAATTGTTGTTTCACCATATCTTTGCGAGCCTTTGGGTTCTTCTCTTTGCCAAGACCTTTTTCGATCCTCGACTGACTCTTCTCAGATCCTTCGGGAATCGATAGCTCGACGTTTTTCGGAGGGGAGGAACGCTCGTTCTTTTTAGAAGATTTACCTTCTTTCTTTGGAGCTTTAAGCATTTTGGAGTCTCCTTCAGGATCACCACCCTGCACTACGCTGCTCTCATCAAGGCGCGAAATATCCATTTTGGATTGAGTGATGTTTCCTTGGGAGCGACCCTTCTTCGAATTCGATTTTATGTAAACATCGATTGCTTCAATCTATAGTTATATAAGCAAAGGCAGATAGCAATGAAAAATCTACCGATTTGTCAAGGAGAGGATAGACTTGTGTGAGCTCAACGAATGTGTAGAGATCTCTGTAGAAAGCAAGTTCTTCTTTTTTGTATTTGAGGAATGCAACCACAGCGAGCTCACTTTTTCTCTTATTCTTATCGAGTGCTTCGGCTCTGACCTTTCTCTCTTGCTATAGTAGAAGATGAAAAGATAAAAAGATGTTCCTTAGTTCATTGATATATATATACATCTAATTCTTGATATTTATCCAATTTGCCTCTGATTTCTTGGTTCCTTTGTTCGTATTGTATTTTCAGCTGTTTCATTTCCTCTTCAGCGTGTTTCATCTGCTCTAGTACCTGATTTACGTGTATTGTGAGAAAAAAAAAATAAGTTCACTGCATATACAAAGATGGAATATATACCTCAAAGTTCTCAGCCTCTTCATAAGCTTTTAGATTGTTTTTGTGGTCTATCATGGAAGATTCGCTCGAAGTGATCAATTTAGAGAGCTCATAGTTGACCTTCTGAAGCGCTTTGATTTCGTTACTCATGTTTTCAAGGTCGGAAGTTCTCTTTTCCACGTCTTGAAGATGTTGAGCGACTTCTGTAATCAAAGGAGGAATCTTCGCTAGTATTTCCTCTCGCTCGCTTTCTCTCTCCTTCAGAGTAGCATTTAATTTCGAAACGCTGTTAAGCACATCATCGGCTTGCTCGATGAACAGGTTCTCTGCTTTTAATTTTATCGAGGTCGCTTCTTCACGCTTTCGTAAAGTCGCAAGACCGCCCCTACACCGAAGAAATCACAAATTAATTTATGTTGAATCGATTGCACGAACCTTAAAGTCTGGATTTTAGAGGCTGTGGCAGAGATTCTGGAAACAACATCGTCGCAGGTGTCGGCTTGGATATCATCTTTTTCTGCTTGACTATTCAACTCTTGTCCCAATGTTCGGCATTCCTTCTTAAATTCCTATTTTTTGGATTTATGGTTATTCACTGGCTCTTGTCAAATCAATTACTTCAATCAAGGATCTCAAATTTGATTTATTAAGCTCATCTTCCTTTCGGATATTCTCGTTTCCTTTCTCCCTTATCATTTTGAAACTCTCAAGCTCCTTTCTGATGGTGTCCAAGAGGGTATCGATGTCCTGCATATTATTCCTGATCAGTTTCTCTACTTTAAAAAGTTGGTTCATAGTATCAGTCCTTTCAACGTCAAAATGGATAATCTTTTTGTTTATTGAAAAATATTTCGACAGTTAACGATCAGCCATTCATGAATGCAAATACCTCTCTTTCTTCTTGCTTGATAACCTGTTTGATTTCTTCGGCTTTTTTGTATTCTTTATTTGCTTTGAGCTCCTCAAGGTTCTGCTGTTTGCTTTTCATATCTGTCGACACAGTATCTTTCTTCTTTTTAATCTCATCTAATCCCAAATGCGTTATGAAACAGAAATTGTTAGTTGGAGGAAACCTATGTGTTCGAGGAGCTGGAGCTGCTCACGAAGCATATCATGAGTAATCGCTTGAAGGCCAGTTTCACGAATGAGCCTTTGCTTCATCTCCTCCTTCAGTTCATTCTTCAAGGCCTTCGCTCTCTCAATTTCGCTAGAAAAATTATTGAGAAGATAGTTGCCCATTTCGGCTTTGAAATTGAATCCGGTCTTTGTAGTAGGCTCAGGCTTTTTGGTGGTGATAACGGATTCCATCGGCTTCTCTGGAGAGAATTTCTTTTCGCCAATTTTCTCGGGAAGTATATTTCCAGTTTGTCCTTCTAGCAAGATATATTAGTGTGAGATGCAGTTCTTTGCCAATAGAGTCGTACCGAGGTTCACCGGAAAATCGAAGATTCTCACTGTTTGGTCTGAAGAGGCTGAAATAATATATTTTCCGTTTGAAGTGACAGCGACAACGTTTATCGCATCTGTTTGGTGAGAAATTTTGGATAAAATTTATGTGTTGGGAGCCATCGTTACCGTTGTGGGCATCAGGAATGTAATGAACGAGTTCTCCTGTCTGAATATCAAAGATTCGGATAGTCTTGTCAGCTGAGGCAGATACGACATATTTCTGTGAGGGAGAGAAAGCCAAAGAGAGGACGGTATCTGAAAAGTGGTTTAAAGACAGGAGCAAGAAGAGTCATATATACGATCATGAGCGGTTCGGATATGTTGAAGTACAGTCTTTCTCTGAGTGTCAAAGACTTTTATTGATTTATCGTAAGATCCTGAAATGATGAGAGATTTGTCCCAAGAAATAATAGCTGGAACGATCCATTCTATTGATATACGCAAAACGCAGTTTTTAATGAAAGGAATCAATATTTAGAAACATACTCTCATGGGCATTTGCGAAAGTGTAAACCGGTTCGAGCCGCTCAAGGTCAAATATTTTAATGCTCTTATCATCAGAAGTCGACACAATCCATCGACCATCGCTTGAGATAACCACAGACATAACTCTATCTATTTTCAATACCAAGCTCAGCGTGAAACAAAGGAGGAGGGGTCAATTTACTTTTGTGAGCGTTCTGGAATGTATGAAGCAACTGATTTTCTTCCAAATCAAAGACTTTAATGGATTTATCGTCAGAACCAGACACGATCAGCCCATCGTTCGGAGACACAGCAACACTCCTTACAGCGCCTGGTTCGTTCATTAGGAATTGAATTTGTGAGAATTTTCTCTACCTTCGTGAGCGTTTTTGAAATGCTGTGCTGTTGCTCTCGTGTCGAGGTCAAACAATTTAATCGAATTGTCATATGAGCCAGAAATTAAGAATTTTCCTGAATGAGAGAAAGCCAGACTCATTATCCAATCTTGAGAGGTGTTAGATGGAAGGGGTGCTGATTTGTTACTTGTATGAGCATTTTTTAGAGTAAGGAGTAATTCTCTCTTCTCAAGATCAAATACTTTGATAGATTTATCATAGGAGCCCGTCGCTAACAATTTTGAATCCAATGAAAGTGCCATTGCACTGACAACATCTGTTTTGGAGTAAAGAAGATTGACAAATCGAGAGCGATAGAAAATTACTTTCATGGATTCCTTCAAAAGTATATACCGGTTTCGGTTGCTGCTCTCTCTGCATTGTAAGTCAATAAAATTATTTTTACTATAAGCTCATTAGGAATCAGTTGGTATATCTTTCAGATTCATCGTTGAATATCAACAGCGATATTGAAGTTAGCTCAGGATCCTGAAATTCATTTGTGATGAAAATAAGAAGGCACAAAAAATTCGTTGTACAAAGGTTTTATTGAGGAAACTGTTTTCTCACTTATACCTTTGAATGTTTGGGTCTATCTAATTTTCAAAAATATTGATGAAACAAGTTCATCTGTATCATACAAGAGTTTCCAAAGCTTTTGCCAGTATATCAAAATTTCCAGCCGCTATTTGGAAATTTCGGTCAAATCTCGAATTTTGGAATAAGACCAACTCAAGCTTTTATTTTATGAATAATTTGATTTAGACAATCTTCTGAGATGGAGCTTGCTACTTCTCTCTTAATAATGGTACTCTGATATTTTCGAGGGCAAATATATCCCCAGTCCATATGTTTTCGTAATAAATTACAAAAAAATGATTCTTGAAATCGTCTTGCTTCGAAAATCTGAATGTTCTTTTAATTTCAATTGCCAAATAGCTCTCACTGATGAGTGAAACTATTCACACTGACGAATAAGGCTATTATGAAAAGTTGATCTGTATTATTTCACACCGTCGAACCTTACTTTCGTGTTTTCTAAGTTATTATTTTGCAATTCGAATTTGTAGCGGCGGCTACTGAATTAGAAACACCACGAATCTGAGTCGTTGATAAGATTTTTTTTTTTATTTTGAAGAGCGGGATCTAAAAATTGGCTTTCCTATTTCTTGAACTGATTTGCACTGACTGTAAGAAACTCAAAGAAATCGATCTAATTAATCTCACTTAAGTTATTATAAAACGAAGTGATTCTCACTCTCTTTTTTTTGATTCATAACTTTTCAGGATCGCTAAAAAAATATCAGCCTCCTTTTTTAGTCAGAAAGGTCAAGCAAATTACTGAGTTTTAGTCAAGCATTTCTTCCCATGTTTAATATCAATCATTATAATTATATTCTCTCAAGGATAAAATTCCGAAGTATCCCCCTTATGATTAAGCTTGAAACAAGTCCTTCTTATCAGAATCGTGTTCATTTCAGAATATTTTTTAAAATGGATATAGAAAACATATTCCATTATAATATAGAAGAAGCAAATTTAGTTGATTTCTGTCCTGAAAATAACTGGCCTCTCACACCTTATAAGCAGCAAAAAATCATAAATTTGATAATAAAGAAAAACTTAATTTCTAACAAAGAACAACTCTTTGCTAACAAGTAAAATGAACACAACAGAAACTAAAGATAGTGAAAGCTATTGTGATTTTTGCAAGAGAGAAACTGAAATCAAGACCGATTATGTCGAAGGCGCTAGGGTATGTCAATCATGTGGACTTGTTTTAGAAAGAAATCTAATTGATACTACTGCCGAATACAGAATTTTCTCTGAAGGAAATTCAAGCGGAAGTGACCCTCGCAGAGTCGGAGGTATCTACAATTACAGACTCGCAGATGGAGGACTCGCTTTGGATATTGACGGAGGCAAGAACGATGAATTTTCAAAAACGATGAAGAAATTGAATATGCGATTGAACGATCCTGAAGATCGATCGCTATATAAAGCAAACTCGACGATTAAGAAATGGTGTGAAGCACTCGCTCTGAACAATCAGATTGTAAACAAGGCTGAAGAGCTATTTTATACATTGGATAAAGAGAAAAAATCGTTTAAAGGACGAAGTGTTGACTCCCTTGCTTCGGCGGTCCTATGGATTGCTTGCAGACAGTGCAATTGCCCTCTGAAACCTCAACAGCTATCAGATGTAACAAATATCCCGATCAAAGAAATGGCAAAGTCATACCATCTAGTTAAGAAATATTTCCCATGTTTCTCTTCAGTTGATGCTGTTACATATTGTGAGAACTTCGCTAACACGTTAGGAATGTCAGAGAACATGCGGGCCTTAGCGCTGAATCTCACGTCGAAAATTCTAGAAAAGAGATTGGTTGAAGGTAGAAACCCAAGAACCATCGCTGCGACTGCGCTATATATTATTAGCATG
>ENA-UOUE01001324-UOUE01001324.1-compost-metagenome-genome-assembly--contig:-NODE-1324-length-16033-cov-16.931750_pt1 | contig 16033 bp, 15 predicted proteins | sample MGYA00238146_ERZ747223 | MGnify/ENA primary metagenome ERZ747223 (study PRJEB28781, sample SAMN06268865) | compost metagenome | isolation source: single cell | place: USA: California, Emeryville, Joint...
GAAGCAAATAGACATTGCTTCTTCTAAGAATGAGAAGAATACATTTTATTAATTAATCAAGTTGCGAAAATTTACTCTGGTCTGAGGTTTTTCCAGTATAAAGCTTTCTTCCAGTCTTGAAGTCCAATAGTGCAACTGTCGCATCAGCGGAAGCACTCGCGAGCATATCACCGCTTGGACTCCATTTCACACAATTGATAGTGTCTAAATAATAACCTTATTATTTTGAAATAAAGGTCATTCTATTTGGGTGTCTCTTAGTACTAACTCAAGCTATGCTGGGAAATTTTAATTCGCTCAGATTTGAGCATAGATTGTCCAATGTCCATCTATCGAGCATACTAATTATGACAGCAAAACGATAACTTTGTTAAAACCAATATATCATCATAATAATGTAGAATCTCTTATGACTATTGCAAATAGCTAGGTTCCTGGGCTTCTGTCTCTCACGACTACGCAATTTCCACAGTTCTTATCTTGTGTTAGTTCTCAATGAAACAAATTTCAGAAAAGTGGCTGCCCTTGATGCCTGTTGATGCTTGAAAAGGTTCAGTCAGTCATCTTCAGCTAGAAAGAAAATAACTTACTTTCAATCAAGAGCATTATGCTCATTCAGAATTAAATTTTGAAAAAAGTTACTGCCAACAGTAGTTTTGACAAGAAACAATATGGTAATGATATTGTTACAGCGGGAAACTTCCTCAAATACATATATTTTCTTCGCTTGTCCTTTCCGTGAGACATCAAATACTTCTAGGTTAGCGGATTTATTCCAGTCGTGATGAACAGAAACTAGGAGCCTTGCGTTTGCAATCTCTTTCACGTGAGTCCAGCTTCCGTCCCCTTGAGCGGTCGCAATCAAACCCGAGTTAATTTGGAAAAAAAATAAAAGAATGCTACCGGGATTCACTCCGTCAAAATCAGCAAACTCCAGCTTCGATTCAAGTTCAATGATATCAATCTATTTCTCTTGTCTGAGGACCAGGCAAATAGTGTTGGAGATACAAGAGATATATCTGTTCTCAAAATTTAGACCATGATTGGAAATAGAAAAAGAGTGAAAAATGCGAATCACATAAAATGAAATGATCAAAAATACTATTACCAGTTTTTATCGAGCTGTCAAGTAAATCATTTCTTGGTGAGTCTCTTTTGGCATTTGATACTTCAGGTTCTGTATGAAGCGATTTCTGATTGTCATTTGGTTCACTTGTTGAGAGCATTGCTTCTTACTTGCAGAATGCGTAAATAAAATTTTTAATTCGCAAATCTTATTTGAAGGAATAAATGCGGCAACTTACGATAATTACTTGAGTTCCAATATAGCGAAGGAACGAAAATTGTTGATCTTATTATATACATATATCAATTAGTTATTCTTGTCGAGAATATCGTCAACTAATGATCCGGAAGTGGCTCAATAACATCAATTATCCAGTGAATTCCTTACAAATTTCCCTTTATTCCTAAAATTATGGAAAAAATATATTACAATTCAAAGCTACTGGTCATGGATAATAATATCTTTACAAAGTTTAGAAACGAAATCTGCCAATTTTTCGATTCATTAGGACCATAAGGTATGATATTATGATCAAGTCCACAGATCGCAAGCAGACTTTCATGGACAACAAACGATCCAAGAAGTTTTGAAATTATATCTCGCTTTTTAGAAACCATGGAATATCCAAATTTTTTAATGTAAAACTCAAATGATATATCTATCAATACTCAATCGTCTAACGCATCAAGAATATATATTTGAGAAAGATAATGATTCCTGGAATAAGTGAACAGAAAAAACTTTGAGAAAGGTTGGTTTTGTAATGTCCAAATTTTGATAATTTGCTTAACGCCACTCGCTTTACTCCAAAGCTCTTTAACAAATTCTTTTGGAAATACTATCCAAAGAGCTGCAGTTTCTGAGTAAATGACTGATAACAGTCCATTATTATCTCAGCTGAAGAACATATGCAACTAATGCAACTTATTTATTTCTTTTTAGTGACTTAAAATTTTAATCAAATGTAATCCAAAATATTAGCTGGCTGTGAATTTGCTCAACTCTTGCCTCGTTTTATTTCTGTATGCCTGCGTCAATGACCAATTACATTTCCTTCATTTGGACTTAAGCTATTAAGACTCAAAAAAAATGCATTTTGAACAATTTTTAGTAAAACAGCCACTAATACCTTTGAGATATTATTCTAATACACCAGAATTCCCATAATTCAAAGAGCGTTCAGCAGGGTATTAATTGTGATTATCCAAGTTATGTAAATACATATTCCATTTCACACAGAATATGTTTGAAACCATCATTAATGTATGTGAAAGTGAGCATACATGCAAAAAAATTTGTCTAACATCACTAATAAACTGGCGCACCATAAATAACGGGCTGTTGCTGTTCTTGTTGCAGTGGATTTTGGTATCCAAATTCGATCGGTTGATTTCCAAAAACATTTTGCTGCTGAATGGCAGGCTGCTGTATAAACGGGTCTGCATAAGAAACAGCTCCAGGATCAATGTAACTTGGATTCACTCCTATTGCCTGCGGCTGCTGGTAGCTGATGTAACCTGTCGCTGGCTGTCCCTGAGGGATCATCATAGATTGGTCGGCTATGATGGTCGAGTTATTTATTGCACTGGCTGTGAAACCTGCCGACATTGCCAATCTCCTCTTTCTTCTCTGTCTAGCAGCGATAACGCAAGTGAGAATGATGATTATCAAAATAATGATCGGCACGACGATGTAAATTATCGTGAGACCTGAAAAACTGACTTCAGAATAAGAAGGAGGGTGTCTGCAAACTGCGTAACCTCCGTATGCGTACGAAAACCAATCAACTGATCCAGTACAAGTGGGAACACAATCTAATTGATATGTATCCCAATAGTAGCTGCTGTAGCAATAACTGCAAGTTCCATAGCTGCAAGTGTAGCAGCCGTAGTTGCAAGCTGATGAAAGAGCAGTCAGACAGCCTAAAATAATGATAGCAGTTGCCAATTTCATGGTTGCTGCTATTGAAGGCTGCGTATATGAGATAAATTATAGAAATAAGCTCATTTAAAAGAGAAGATGAAAGAGCTTAATTTAGAGGTAATGTACTTTTGACTGACCACGAGATAGTTTTTTTTAACTGTATCTCGGCATAGTGTGCTTGCTCATTTACTCACAATTGAAAATAATTGCGTAATCTCGTTGTAGCAACTTAACTCTGTTATGATAATATACAAGTATTGAGGTAATTCTGTGGAAACTCGGTGTTTTCCTCTCATAGAGCTTAAATTTTCCCAACATCTCGACAAGATCATTTGTTGAGTGTCTTCTACTACAAATACGAGTTATTAACCCAGAGAAAGAATTTCATATTTCGAAAAAAGGAGCTTGAAAAGCTCAATGAGATCACTTATGCAGGTTAATTTTATTTTAAAAAAATGCATGTAGGATATTAAAGCTTCAGCTACTGAGATAAAGTACGGAAGGTGAGCAAAATGGAGTGCAAATCCGATGAACTAGATTGAAAGATGCAAAATATACAAGTTGTATAGTTGACAACCAATCAAGCGAGCATGAATTTTCATTAATGAGATGTGTATGAGTACATAGATCTATGATACTCGTGCCATTTGAATGGCCGTGTGGTTTTCATTAATTTCTGATGTAATTCACAAAAAATGTCTCTTCCTTTATTGAAATTAATGAGGATGCTGACTAAGCACAAGAAGTCAAGGTCACCCTCTCCTGGCTCTTAAAGAAGATCGTTAATTTCCATTTGATTTTCCACAGTAACGACTCTTAATAAATATGATGTTGGTGATTAGTATTCTGATGATGATGGCCGTGAAGGCACTGATGCGGTTGATGATGAATAGACACTCCTGCACCCATGAAATGATTTTGTTGTCGGTAACCGTCATACTCAAGACTAAAATTTAAGTGAGACTGATTCATTGCAAAGTTATCGATAATATGAGCAGAATTAAGAAAAGTTTTTGGCGATTGAGCGAAAGCAGCTGCTCTTCTTTTCTTTCTCCTCCGAGACACGCACGTGCAAATGGAAACTCCTATTATGACACAAAGAAGAAAACTTCCGGGTACAAGGATCCCAATAAGAAGCTTGCGTGTGCTTTTAGAAATAACTACATTGTGTTTACAGACCGCCCTGCCTCCGAATGCCCAAGCAGAGGAGTCAACTCTTCCGTCACAAAAGGTTACACAATCATATTCTGATGCATCCCAGTGGTAGTTGCTTTTGCAAGATTGGCAATTGTTATTTAGGCAGGAGTTACAACCAAAGCTGCATGCAAGCGAGAAAGAACCGAGACAGCTCAAGATAGCGAGTACAATGGCAAGATTCATCTTTAATTCTTTGGGCTCAGCGATTAATTTTAATGAGTCGGAATTGGAATTAAGCCTAATAGGAGTCTGCACCCTAAAATAATTGAAATTTGGAATATATTTCAACTCAAAATTTACATTTTGCTCTTTACATTCTGGGCCCTTTGAATTTTCTCGAAACATGGACTTTACTGAATTATTGTAATGTTGATGTTTCTTGCTAAATCACTAATGCACTCATCCTCATCTTATTGTCGTTCAAAATTATAAAGATGATGAGTAATGATCCCAGCATAAAAAACTATACTTTATTCAAATTCCAAAACTTTCGATTTTTACAGCGTTTAATTCAGCACATTCGATAAATAGACCATTAATCTCGATTGTAATACTGCTTTTTATAAAGATTCTCATCTGTATTTTCAAAAATCTTAAACTAAAAAACTTTATTTTGTCTCTACCTCTTCGACTGAAGAGCGAGTTTGCAAAATTATTTATCCATTCTCAGACAGTCAACTTTTTCTTCTGACAAATTGCATCACTTTCTTTTTTTGGCTACTAGATGTACTCTCAAGGATAGTTACCCTTGACTCCTGACTCATCTTTGGTATGCTGTAGTGGAACCAATGGTCAAAGTTCTTCAGCTTGAAAGGATTGCTGGATCTCTCTAACTTTTTTGTCCCAACAGGTAATCATAAACTACTTCAGCGGTTCGATTAAATCATTAACTTTATTTACTATTCAGCTTAACTTTATTTTTTAAAGCTTAATTTTCTTTAATTCGCATAGTTTGTTATGTTGATAATTACTGATGTATTATCTCCAACAAAACAAAGTGCATAAATTAATCATGAATGAGATGAACGCATTTCGAAGTTTAAGCAAAGTGATTTTCTCCGTACATTGGTTTTGCAAAGTCAGCTTGCTGGTAATTAATTGGTTCTCCATAAGATACAGCTCCAAAATTCGAATAAGCGGGATTTACTGGCACTCCTCCCTGTATGACCTGGTCCTGCGGATAGCTGTCATATCCTGGCGTTACGCAAGACTGATTATTCGCTGGTTGGTTGGAGATAGGGCTAGAATTTTGGAGAACACTCGATATTGTTCCCACTGCAGAGAGGCGTTTCTTCCTTCTTATTCGGATAATGGAGATGATAACAAAGGCCAAAATCAAAATAACAACAATTGGGATCACTGACGAGAGAACCTGTGTAACCACATATCTGCCGACAGCACTCGCAGTACTTGTGGTAGAACTTGTTGTAGAAGAGCTGAGTCGACAAACTGCTTTGCCGCCCTTTGCATCTGCAGTGTAGTCTTTTACTCCAGAGCATGTTGAATAGCAATCTTCCCAGTCAGCATGCCAGTAATAGGTACTCTTGCAAGCACTACAAATGCTCCCAGAGCAAGATTTGCAGCCGGTGTTGCATTTAGCAAGTAAAGGAGAGCTGAGGAAACTTAAAATGAGAATGATAATGATGAACTTCATTTCTTTTCTGCCAGTTGTGTGATTAAATTTTAATTATAGAATTTGAGGATTAGGTCTTATCAAAATCGGTATCCTAAAGATTATTTTAAAGCAGTTGTACTAATTGTTGCCATAAAAGACTGGCTTGAACTCTGCTAAATCCTCAATCCATGGATTATCAGTAGTGCTTTTGCTCCTACAAGGCCTTAGCCACACGATATTGTGGAGATATTATCGATTAGGCAGTCATTAATATGATATTGCTAGGTTCTTTCGTTTTACCTTATCACATAATTGTGAAATTAAGTCACTCCAAAGTTGCTATCATGGACATAAACATAAATATTAGCAATCATTCTTCGAACCTTCCCAAAACTAAAAAAAATATGATAAAATATTTTGAATCGATAGTAACAACAAAAAGAAAGATAACCATGATAAGGAACGAGATACTTCTTGTTGATGTTCACTGCAGAGCTCATTCATGGAGCGTCTCGAATATTGCTTTGGTGATAAAATAATGCGAAAGGTATACCTCGAAAAATGTTTTGAGTTCGATAGTCAAATGATTCGATGTTCGCCAAAAAAAAAAAATCAGGTTGGTTCTACGGTCATCTATTTATGATGAATAATCAGCATACCTCTATATTCTCTCTTAAAAACATGACCATGGTCATAAGATTCTAGTCATCTCGTAAAAAGTTATCAATCCAAAAAGAAAAAATTACCTCTAATAGTTCCTTTCTGTGAAAATGCTTGATGATTTGAATGAGAAATCTCAGTTCCTCCTCTATTTCCAAACAAATAAAAAATTCATCTAGTCTGTAAGCGATTATTTGACGATGAGTTAAAAAAAATCAGCACAGAGATAAGTTAGAAAATAAAGAAAATAAAAGTAGTTACAAAAAAAACTACAATCTGATTTTCCAAAAAGCTAATGAATTAACTTTCACCCTCGCAAATTCTCATGAAAATGGATCTAAGAGATCATTATTCGTGAGTGGCATTATGAAAGAAATAATTGCTTCATCAAGTTCAATATCGTAATTATCATGGAAGCACAAAATTTCAATATCCATATTCATATTCAAACTACCAGTAAGCGAAACTAACTTGCTTAATCATATGCAGAATAAAATGTACCTTTCGAATGACTCTTAGCGAACATAGAGGCAAATGACAATTTAATCCACATAGATGGCTAGTTACACTAGAACTTAGTTCGCATATACGACTGGCTGGTTTCCATAGAAAGGTTGCTGATTATAGTAAGGTTGTGGTGTACCGTATTGCTGCATGTTATATGGTTCTCCATAGGAAATGGGTCCTTGATTCGAGTAAGCAGGATTCATGAACATTCCTTGATCTTGTCGATAACTCTCATACCCTCCAAGTTGGGCTTGATTTATAGGTACCGCAGAATCGATGATGGGACTTGTATTTTGGAAAACAAGCGGTGACGAGCCGACCGCATTAATTCTAGCTTTTCTTCTTTTTCGAGCAACACAAGCGCAAATGATTGCAAGAAACATCACAACTACGATAGGTATCACTGATGCGAGGACTTGAACAAGCAGCCAGTTACTAAGTGAGCTGCTGTAGTTGTGTTTGCAGACTGCTTTGCCACCATATGCGTATTCAAAGTAGTCAACTGTTCCAGAGCAGTAATAATAACAATCAAGATAGGAAGAATCCCAATAGTAGGTGCTATAGCAAGCACTGCAGGTACTTCCAGAGCAAGTTTTGCACCCAGAGTTGCAGAGAGCGAGTGATAAGGGAAGGAGACAGCTTAGAATTATGAGTGCGAGAGGAGGGTTCATTCCTTTTTTTCTCAATCTTAGTGAGTTAGTGATTAAATTTAATTATCAAATTGTGTTGGCTGTTTACGGTTCATTTAAGAGTTGTTTTTAGGAATGCTGATAATTTAAGAATTTGATCACTTCTCTGCTATGTTAACTCCATTCGTTCGCGTTTCAGACGAGGAATCGAGTGCATTTGCAAATAATTAGTGTGATATGAATAGCATTCTTGAGTTTGAATTCATTGCTCTAAGTACTTGAGGTTAGTCGGAGATCTGCTGTGTCTTTAGTGTAGAAATCTTTTTAAAAAAAGAGTTGACGTTTTGTTGATGCTCACTATTCTCAATAGTTCAGAGTTTTTGAATGTTTTAGTCAGTATTGTAACCCGAAAACTGGTTATAAAGAGAGATGACTCAATTCAAGCTTATTTGGAACCTTTATATAATCTGCTGCAATGATTTATTTGAGCTACAAGCACGGCATTCCTTTCAAATTTCCTGAATGCAGCTCATGAACTGCCACCAAATTTAGTTGTTTTTGCTGGTTTATACAAACTTTAGGGTGAGGAAAAAAACTTGGAAAAAACGGAGGACCCATTTAGAGGTTAGTATTGTAAACGTACTTAACTTAATTTAGTGTTTTCGAAAAGTTTGCCGGGAAGTAACTCGGCTTGTCTAAATATAAACTGAAGAGATTCTTTTAATTCCTTTAATAAATTTGCAATTTCGAAATTAATAATTGATTTTATTCTTCGTGGTACTTTGAATTTTGAGAACAACAAATATTTGAGTTCGTTCTCACCGAAGAAAGATTTCGTATGAGGTAAGGGATTCAAAGCTGGCAAATTGCATGTATATTGAGTTTCTTTTGAATTAATTTGTTCCTCTTCAAGAGTTTGAAGAAATTCGAAACATTCAGAGTAGTTGGTAGTTATTATGATGTTCTGACTAGAAAATTTGACGAGTAAGGTTATTATTGTTATCCGAGTATAATGGTAATAATGATGAATAGATTTAATAGTGATCCCGAGTTTAATAGGTATCAACTATTTGTAAAATAATTGGGATTAAATCAAATCAATGTACTATATAAAATATTTTCAGCTTATTAACAGTTTCCAAGCTCTCGTTTTGTTTGGATTCGAAAACCTATTTAAATCTCTATTGAAATTTACTGGACAATGAGGCATCTGTAAATCCCATATAACGGTATCTCCTACTTCATTACTACTCATAGTTTTAATGTTACTACACTTTAGTAAAACTTCACTCTTCAGACCCGCAAGAGTCGCTACAATCTTTTGATTGCAATGTAATAAACAGTAACTAATACAGTAGTTTATACTAAATACTACCCCTTCATAACAACATACAACAAGAGCACTATTGAAATCAAGTCCCATAACGATCTTCTCCCTCCATATAACTAAAATCAAAGTCGAGAGAGTTTTCACACATCTCAATAAAACACATTAATACAATAAACTAAATATCAGATACATTAGATAAAGACGGCTCACTAGGAATTATCTTTTCGCCATCATACGGTAACAAAAGTTTATGACTAAACTTCTGCATTTCTAGGTTCTCTAGCTTAAAAACATAGTATGTATCTGTCTTAATACGTCTAATAAAATTGATCTTCGGACTTCTGAACGGGTAAAAAGATATTGAATCTTTTTTCAGCTCCAGGTCCATCAGCGAATGATCTTCAATCTCAAAATCAACAACCACGAAATTTTCTTCTGTGTCCAAAAACTGGATGTTTTTCTTTAGCGTCGCCTTTTCGTCTACAATCGGCTGCGGCTGTCGAGGTTTCTTGTCGAATTTTTGGGACTGCATTTCTTCAGGCCAGGCAGCAGCCGCCGTAAAAATGCATCCCGTTAATGTCTGCTCTTTGCTTAATGACTTAAAATCTTAGCGATAAATAAGATAAACTCTAGAAACCATGACTTAAAAGCAATTACTTTTGAAGCTCCAAACTAGATGAGAGCTGTTTTTCAACGACGCCATTCCTTCGGACGCTATCAGGTCAGTATCTACCATATAGAACGAGATTCCCGTTTTTAAATGCACTGAGAAATGCTCCAGTTTCTTATAGGTGTTATCCGTCACCATAACCGACAACAAGATTCGAAAAGTCGCCTCTTGGACTTTCTTTATCTGGAACGCGACCTTGATCGGTAGATCAGGTATCTCACGTGACTCGTAGGTTAGAAGACGGTAACGATCGACGTTCGGAGAGAAATAAGAGAGTTTAGCAGTCTTGGAGTTTTGGATCTGATGGAACGAAAGCTTTCCGTAGAGATCGAGCACCAAGGAAGAGAGCATAGAAGGACTCATTTTGAAGATATTCAAGCAGATTTCCTCGTTGCAACTACCTTTTTGTTTTATTTCAATCTCGCCCTTGAGCAACATGATGTCCTCGACCTCCGAGTGATCAAATTGATAGCCAGAAATATTTTCCTAATTTGATAGTTTAGACCATGCCATTGCCATTGATCCTTACGTTTATATAAACTATCAGCTCTTCCAAGGGTTTCTGCACCGTTTTTCTCCATTGGGTTGGCTTGCAGAAATTAGGATCCTTTACAAACGAAGTGAGCTGGGCTACACCTTCAGCTGATTCTTCAAACAAATATTTCTCGCTCTCTAAGAAGCTGTCGTCGAGAATAGTCCCATAAGGCATGAAATATGTAATAAGCGCGTCGAGTTTTATAACCAGCAGATCCTTAAGTGCTTCAGAACGCTGCTTGAGGAACTCAAGCATTTGACAGGCGAATTGCATGCAAACGTAGGACTGGTAGGAGGTGATTAACTTATCAAAAAGCTCTTCGAGTGGTAAATCAGCATAAAGCTCTGTGTTTACTGGAAACATGACGATATGGTAATCTAGCTTTGAAACTTTGATCATTGGCACCAGCTGCTGATTAACTTTTAGAAAAAAATCCTCGATGAAGTATTCGTAAGTCTCCATTTTGAACATCGAAGGTCTTTCGTTCTTAGTTCGCTCGTTTTCAATTAATTTGATTTCAGGGCGGTGAGTTTGAGTTGGCATTTCAAGTGGTTTTTTAGCTTCTTTCTGAGTAGAAGAAATATGAAATGATTGTTTGATGATTGGTAAGATACTGTGTTGATTAAATCGACGATGACGCTGTCTTCTGGAAGTTCAAACTTACTGCTCTTCATGAGTTTGCGGACCTTGCGCTCGATGAGCGGAAATGATTTCGAGAAAAGAAATCCTTGGTTTTTTATGATGAGGATTTTTCGGATCTCGCACATGTTTGTTGGTAATAATTTATTGAGTTTGAGTGTCTGAGTATCAATAGAAATCCATTAGTTAAGATACCAAGTAAATGTTAGCTGGATAACCTGATCACTGCTTTTTAAGTTATTTTCAATTGTCAGTAACCATCATCTCATCATGATATTGTTTTCAATGCTAGGATATCAATGGATATGATTTCAGCAGCACATTGTGAAAGAAATGAGTGGATTAATTCTCATTGAAGATCGACTGAAAAAAACAAGACAAAAAATCCTTGATCCTTAAAGTTACTGTAGGGTCTTGCGAAGCAAAACTTCTTTTTCGACACCTAAAATGCATCTATTATTTGAGTCTTCGAAAATCTATTGTTTTGCTTATATACTAACTAAAGGAACCTCTCAGAAATTTGATTTTTTATTGATATCAAGATAGAAAGAGATAACAGTTAATATCATCATGAAGCAGTTCCTTAAAAAGTACGAAGTCACGATCCCTTTCGAGGTCAAATGCAACATGAAAATCAAACTCTTTGACTACCACCTCACCAAGCCGCTACTAGCGTATATTTCCTCTAACAACAACTTCGCTCTATGGGACTATGAGCGGAAAATATGTCTTCGCTCTTTCAACGCAAATGCATTCGAGGCAAAGGATCTTTCCAAGACTATCTCAGTCAAACAGATCAAATTTTTCGATAGGAGCATCCTCGAGTGCATGGACCGAATGTCAATCCAGTCGCCAGGGTTTGAAATCGATAAATATCACATTGTTAACTTCAATTGGTTGATTATCCTCGCAGAAACTAAAATCTTCTTCTATAACTACGTTTCTGAGAAGTCTGAGAGCATTAACCAACTCATGCTGGAAAACAAAGTGCCTCGATGCTTTGAGATCATCAACGATCAGCACATGGCAATTGGCTGCTCTGATGGTTCAGTCAAGATATTCGATCTTGGAATGTGGAAAGTTGTGAAAACACTCCGAAATGTTCATTTAAGAGCAATTTCAGCGATATTATCGATCAAAGACCCTAACGACCAGTCTCCTTTGCTTATAGTCAGCAGTAATGATGGCTTAATGTGTGGGTGGAAGCTCGAAAACGATACTCCGAGCACCAGGTTCCTTATGCTGAAGCAAGGAAAACCGATTCCTACGGCCAATAATTCGCAAGATGTGTATTGTCTCAGCTATAATTCGAATACGCAATATTTAGTGTCTGTTTCAGAGAGCTACGTAAGCCACTAATCTTGTCATCGTTTCAGTAACTTCCAATCTTACAGTTAACACTATGGAACGCAGCGACCGGAGTTGAGTTAGTCAGAGCGAAGACATTCAAAGATCCAAGCAAACTGCCGATAATCTCGGCGCATTTTATCAATAATGGAAGTAAAATAGACAGTTTTCTGGCTCAAATAAACGAATTTATGCGTTGAATAGTATTCAGTCAAGACAGCATGATTGCGCATAGTAAAGGCTGCGATCTGGTCCTTTTCGAATTTCCGGAAAAAGATAATATACGAGATCTATCGAATTTAGAATACTCGATTTTCTTTGATTTTCGCAAGCACGTGCAGGACGCTGAGAGAAATTTGCGTACTTATCTAATAAAAGTTCATTATGGAAAACCAAATCTGGTTTTTGTCGGCACCAGCCAAGGTATGCAACATTTAAATGACTCAAAAGCTGTAATGCTTACTCAAAAGGGATTTTCCTTCTGTCTGTGGACAAATTAAAATTGAATTCAGTCTGCTATTCACCTTTTCTGAGGTCCAACCTCTCTATTCCTGAAGTAACAATTGCAATGTGTTTTTTCAAACTGAAAACTGATCGGTGTAGATTTTAAAATTCTCGGCCGAGATGGGGAAAGGTCCTCTTAACAAGAGCTTAAAGGAGCAGTTACAGACCAGCGAGGTTGTACAGGAGCACGCAGGAGATGGGCATTTTTTCTATGTAACGGCGACGAATAAAGGAGTATTTTGCAACATCTTCGATAAAAAAATCCTTAATGGCGAAGTACAATTCAAATGCTTACGATTTTTTTTAAATTGATCCCCTTAATAGCCGATCCAGCTGCATGCCGTGATGACACCTCTATACGATATTGACGGCAAGTCACAAACTGAAGGTATATAGCACATATCTCTGGACTTGGACTTATTCATATCATTTAATAAGCTGTCGAGATTACTGTATCTAGAAGCGGGAAGTTCTACTCCATGTGGAACACCGGCACAGGCGTTTTTCGAATAATGACCGCGAACAATGAGGCGATTCAATTTGGAGCTCCTGGAACGAAGGAGTTCGCGAATAATCTCTTGCCTTTCGAAGACGTCCACCCATTGGGCGCATTACAAGAAGTCCAATCTGGGCTTGCGGTTTCATTAGCTTGGCATGACTCTCGAGATGAGTAACCCATTCTCTAACCTTTCCCAAAGCCAATATTATATTATCTTTCTAATTGCAGATTTGCCGTCCTGATGGCTGTGTCGAGCAACGGATCTGCGGTCTATATGAAGGAAAAAGTTGACAACATCAAAAAGTCAACAGGAATCTTCAGCACCAAGACCGTAAAAGTCGTTCATGAGTCCTACACAGATAACATCGCTAAAATCGTTTTCGCAATCTTTGAAATCGTTCCTGGTGAAAAGAATAAATACAAGCTGAAACCCATCTACCAAAACACAACGTAATTCTTAGTTGCTCCTTCTCTCTACAATTCGGTGTTCCATTAGCATTGAAGGTCCTGTGCAGCTATTCGGTGGCCCTGTCTATGGTATTACGAATAAGATGTCCGAAGAAGATGCTAAAAGCATGGTTCCGTCTGACAACTCCAAGCTCCTCAAAGACTTGAGGACGCTGCGGTTGGGAAAAACTATGTTTATTGGGAAAACTGGAAACACGTTTGGTAAAGTCGGCAACAGCTACCCAGCTGCGTCGGGTGTGTATTGGAGCACTTCTGGAAGAATCTGTATCATGAGTTATCCGGACCTGTACATGATCTTTAATTACGATGACCTCCAGAAGGCTATGACCTACCACTCAACAATAAATAAGCAGGTAAATACATTTTTCTATGAATAGGCTGCTGTATATCAATGGATTAGATAGTAGATGGGTATTTCTGGGAAGATTTCTTCTTTTTCCAGACGCCAACTGAGCTGTATGCTCAAATCATCCTGAACGAGCATCAATCGATTGAAATAAAGCTCGCGTCAGACTTTTGCGAGCAGGATTATCTTGTCGATTCGAACATCCAAGAGTTTTTTATGGATGAAGAAGGAAACCGGAAATATGATAGCATTCACCCTCAGGTCCAGCAAAAGCGCCCAGGTTATTCGAAAATGCTTGCGATTGAAGAGTTTAAGTTGATATTGCTTGACTCTTACAATCAAGTGTCAGCGATCGAGCTGAATCATCCGTTTTTGAGATTCTTTATATATCTGCAAGCGAAACTTTACGAGCAGAGTTTTGAAGAGCTGAAAGGCCTGGAGGAAAAGACTTATTTCACAATATTCTCGATTTTACAGGTGAGACTCTAGGTATTTGCAGCATTCTTAAGCCTTTTTTGTGATGAATAGAGCTATGATTTAAAGAGCATGCAGAAATCGTTGATCCAACAAGTGAGGAATCCAGGAATAAAAGAGCTTTTACAGCTGAAATTTAGCATAAATAATCAGGTAAAAAGTGAAGAGAAGGCTCAGAAGTCTTAACCCGCCTTGCTATCAAATAGGAGACCGTGGAATACGTTGAGACGAATAGCTCGGTGACGAAAGGGAACTGGGAGGCGTTTGGAATAATTAACAATTTGGAGAGCGAAGAGACAAAGAAAATTCAGCAGGCGAAATACCAAGAAAAGTAAATTTTTATAGACATTCAAGCTCAGCATGTAACTTCTTACTTTAGAGCAAAAGGATCGGCTTTTTATCAACTACTTTTAGCCAAGCAAAAGAATATGTCATAATGAATAAGCCAAAATCTTGATATTATTGATTTTGTTGCTTTTTCATATCTGATGCATAGTTCTGAAAGATGCATTCACATTCTATGTTTCTTTTGAATCAGTTTACACAGCAATGGGAGTTTTCGTTTGTTTTGAGCCTGTTTTGACTATTTTGAGTAGCAGTCAAGAGGGATTTCCGTTACAATAATTAAAAAAAAATTAGCAAAGACATGCCCTCACGACTAGCATAGCAAATTTATAACATTCGTTTTTTCTCTTTTCCTCTCCAAAATGAAACCTAAAAAAACGAGACAGCCTATTCTACTGGCACATCCGAGCACCCTAATCCAAAAGAAAAGTCCCTCCCGGTTTTCAAGTCCGAATGGAATTGATGTAAAGAATTTTAATTCTTTCAATATCACTGCAGACGAATTCTTTAAGAGCGCCTCCTCGCTCCTTATTAGAAAACTGTGGTAGAGTGACCAAGAAATTGATCTCAAATTCCTGTACTATATTTTATTTCCAAAAATAGAATTTGCCGAGTGAGCCCTTTTTGAATTTTCTTGGAGGTTAGTACTGAGAGCAGTATCAGTTCCTTCTAGAGCATTGATGGTGGTCTTGGGGTAGTTTTTACTTAGATTGTTTTTTTTTTTCAGAAGTTTTTCCGATATTCTTAACATCAATGAATATATTTGAACACTGGTCGGAAAGAAATGCTTTTTCCAGGCCGAAAGGTGGGAATATGTCTCTACGACCTCCTATCAACGCGAGTTTTTGTAATCTATATTTAACGCTCATCAAGCAAGGTGCCATTAAATTTCAATTTAATTACTTAAGTCAAGGATTATTCTGTCGGTTGCAGAATTTGAAAGCAAACGAAATTACGAAATTACGGGCGCGATAATCTCGATCAAGCACAATTACATATCTTTTCTCTACTTTTTTGTTGCAAGGAAACAGACTTTATGTCCCCATCGACCATCGATGATCGTTATATACCACATTCCATCAATTCACGATTGTGTTATATCTCAGATTAATTTCACAGTATCACTGAAATCCTTAAATTCTCAATTGTGAGAGTGAATTATTATTAATAAAATAAAAACCCGCACCAGATTCAAGACCAAGTTAAACAAAATAACTTAATGGGCACTGATATTAACATCCAAGGCCTTGAACTACAGCCAAAATCTGCTCCGCATAAA
>ENA-UOUE01001330-UOUE01001330.1-compost-metagenome-genome-assembly--contig:-NODE-1330-length-15989-cov-5.521619_pt1 | contig 15989 bp, 13 predicted proteins | sample MGYA00238146_ERZ747223 | MGnify/ENA primary metagenome ERZ747223 (study PRJEB28781, sample SAMN06268865) | compost metagenome | isolation source: single cell | place: USA: California, Emeryville, Joint...
TTATTTTCACCGTATCCGAATGGACAAGTCGTAGCACATGTGTTCGAGTTCGGAGATGGCTGCAAGTAGTATGATCCTTGAAGGCAAGAGGTGCATTCGTTGCTACCAGTTCCCGTGCAAGACGCACATCCTGTGGAACATTGTATGCAAGTATAACTCGCAGTAAGAGAAAATCCGACAGGAGAGCAATCTATACAAACATCTGATACGCCCTAATTGGAGAAAGATTAGACAAATTATTGGTAGGAAGAGGATTCTTCTTACATAGTGGTACCCGTATTGGCATTCTAATTTGATAAGGAAATTATTAAGATAATTTAGAATAATCAAATAATGGTTTACTTTGGCAGGATTTGGTACCTTCATGTGGAAGAGTGTCAAGTGGGCAGGTTGCATAGCATGCTGTATCATATAGATAATATCCATCTGCGCATAAGAGGCAAGATCTCTGATTTGAATGAAGAAATGCAGTGTAAAGGCAATTCGGGTCTGCTATGAGATATAAAACATATTATATGAGTAATGTACACAACTGCTAGTTTACCGGTTGAGTTATCATAGATGCCACTAGGTCCAGCAAACCAAAGAAAGTTCAGGATGTCGAAGTTTCCGTCTTTGTTTGTCTCTCGAGTCGTAGGGGTGGTGCCATCAGTGACTTGGCTGCAGAAATCGAGAACCATATTACTCACTCCGAAGAAAAGCTCTGGGGCTGGTGTGTCTGATTGTGAGCCTGTTCCTGCTGAATCTGCAAAATAAATTCGACTCGCGCTGCTTAATCCACTATTCTTGATAAATACTCTCAGCGAATAATATGCACCATGGAGATTGAGTGGCTGGGCTTGCGTATATTCAATAATCAGCCGATTCCAAGCACCTAGTTTTTCAAGAAGTTAGATTTTCATAATAAAAAATAAAATTACCTTTTGCCAGAGTAAGAGGAGGTGTTGCAACTGCAGTCAGCAGACCAGTGACGGAATCTTTTCTATAGAAAGTGATTTTGCTTGTCGAATCTGAAAGCTCTGCTGCAAACGAAACTGAATTTGTTGAGTCGTCTCGAATGGAAAATAGTGTCTGGGTCGATGGACCACCAGAATATGGATATATATCCATGGCAAAAACTGCACCTTTAGGAGCAGGATCTCCTACGTCAAAGCTTAGAATGGAGTCAGCTCGACAACGCAGCAGGTTATTAACACCAAGCACAGGATTATTCATGGTATTAGTCATCGAGAGACCTAGGATTATATAGATATGACAAAGCGAAAGAATTCATTTCCTTACCTTTGTATGCAGTCAAGGTTCCTTGGGATGTTTCTTGGATATAATTCACGACAACAGTTTGATTATTGTTCACACTCGGAAGTGAACTGAAGTGAACAATGTAAAGCGTACCTGGAAAACATAAGAGAAATATTAGTTGCTATGTCTGAAGCGTGAAAATAATACTTGTGTCCATGATTGCAAGATTGATCATTTCATCCTCAGTATTAGGAAAATAATTAAGATATAATCTAACGTTTTGTAGCCAAAAGTTGCTTAGAGTTTTAAAGTTATCGCCCCCGATAAAGACTGTTGCGTTGCTTGCCAAATCATAGAATGATCCAGTGGCCCCTCTGGTGTCGAAAAACGCTTTTTGCTCCGACGTAGAAGGCAAAGTATATCGGAACCCATTTTGTTTTTGAGGTGTCTTACTTGTACTTGTGGTCAGAACCAAAAACACCCACTGATTTGCTTGCAGTAACTGATCTGCCAGTGTGCCCTATCGAGAAATTGTAAAAAAGTAATCCAAATTGTAGCAAGATTATCCCTTCCCACCCTCCCCAGGAAGCGACCGGATCCTCAGTCATGCCAGTCTGGAAGAGGCATGCTCGATCTGACTTTGATTGGAAAAGAAGCACTCTTCCGTTATCATTATCTTGTCTATCCATTAACATTGGGTTAGTATCTGAGTGAGAATAATTACGAAGCCGCATTAGAAACTCGAAGATAAGTTTCCCAATTGCCTAACCAGCTAATTTTTTTAATCCATAAACTGGCAGCGTAATCCTTGCATATAGACCATCCACTCGTCTTGGTAGAGAGCAAAAATTTATCATATTGGTTTGGAACACCTGGATAATGTTTTAGAGCATCTTGTAATTTGATAATCTGAATCATTGATGCTACTCAAGCATGAGAAAAAGTCAATTTGTGTGTTGAATGCGAAGACTTACCACCAGCGCTCAGAAAAAGCGCATAAAGTAGCCATAGCATCGTAAAAGAACCCATAAATTTTTTGAGATTAAGTTGACGAAATAGATTAATTTGTTTAAGAAGTTTTGGACGGAGATTCTTAAAATTTGGAGGTTATCTAAATAAAGAGAATCGTAAAATCTCAAAAAATAGGTTTCCCATACGGATCGAAGAATCAGTCCAAATTTGGACTTGAAATTGATGACAGTACAGAATCTCTACCATAAACGTCTTCAATTTGATATTTTTTCCAGGAAAAACAACAATTCTGAGTTTTGATTTAGAGGTAGCCTGAATGATGCAATGCTGCTTAATAATTTCCGCACTTCGAAAGAATTATTTTTCAGAAGCCTTAATAAAATTGAGTCAGTTCGATTTCATTAAATTCTTTATATGTCATCTCTACCAGCACAAAATTCCTAAATTGAAATCCTCATCTTTGACTCAGAAACTTGAAATTGGCCTTAGAATGTGGGAAATAGGTTGCATTAGCCTCAGAAGAGAGGGAAATGCAATATCAAGCTTAGGGGGTGAAGGAGAAGTCAGATTCCGACAAATTCCCGTTCCTTGTTCCGTGAAAATTAGATTGCTGTTAAAAAATCGGAATTCCTGATCTGTGGAGAGCTTATAACTATGAGAGTCAAATGGTTTCCACTCCTCTTCGTTTATCAAGGAACAAAATCGTGCAAACCTGGAACCAGTTATACTATCTCTTCAGATTTTCTGTTCTTTAAAGACTGCCTCCCAAAAATTTCCAAACTAAATTATCGATTTGATATAATCAAAAAATCATACATTGGAAGAATTAAATGCATGCTTCCGATTAATTCAAGTTTACCTTTGTAGAAACAGGCCGCAAAAGCGAAGAAACTCACACAGCTCGAGATGAGCGTATAAGAATAAGGAGGGCAGGCATAAAAATAATTTCATTCTTTTCATTGGTTACAAGCGAGAATCCTCTAAGAATTGAGAGATTAATGAGTCTATCTGTCTTTCAGTATGCTTTGTCATCAGATTTGAAAAAGATTGAGAGGAATAACTTATTTTCTTCTCATTTTTTTTTCAAATGATCATTAAAGACTCGAATGAGCATTAATTGGACAGAGTTTAGTTTAGATCAACTATACCTGCAATAATATTTCGAAATTCTATTAAATTACACAACATTATTCTGAATGTGAGAGTTTGATTATAATGATGGCCGCCAACAGCCGAATTTCGAGGTGATGAAGCTCACCACCTATCGGCATCAAAAGTTATTTACACATTCTTTCAATTCCATAAACAACAGCCGAAACGGTAAAAATTATAGATTTGTAGAAACCTTTCTGTACTCAATTGACATAAGTTAAAACAGTGTTTTCCGATCATTTTGATTTTTTGGTATCTCTCTGCAAATTTATTTTCCAAGCAAAACATAGCCTAGATTTGTTCATAATTAATGCTTATTTTTGAGGTACAAAAATGAACTCACGATTTATTTGGGTTTAGATTTCATTTTTATTTGAGTGGTGTTAGAGACTGATCATAAATCAATTCATTTAACTTCTTCTCAAAGACTTCAAAGCCCTGCAAGGAATCTGAACGAGGTCGGTAACAAAGTTCATTAACTAGGATTTTCAGCTATGTCGCAATTTTCTCATTCAAATCTGAGTTAGCTATTTATATTAAGTACCTGGCGTTCCTTCCATCTTCCATTATGAATGATGACATACTGTAATGAGAATTGTTACAGATTAATAAGAAGGCCTCTCGATAAAATAATCGGGAAAAAATGGAAAAATTTGTTATTGAGAACTTTTCGTGACTCTGCTCCTCAAACCAAGTGCCAAGTCTCGAGAGCCACTTTCTTGTAGTATCGATATTCGCAAAATAATCGAAAGTTAATTTGCTAATGACGAACTCATAGCGTGAGAAGAGGCTCAGATATGGAACCAATAGTATTAACATTTTACAACCCAAGATAAAGGCAGCACAGACAACCCTAAAAGAAAAAAGCCATTCGAATTATTTCAGCTAATTACCGATGTTACTTAGGGTGACCTATGTTCATATCTTATCAAGAAGAAAATAGACCAAAGTATAAAAATATTTAAAATAACTAAAATGGGAAATAATGCTTCCACTGATATGATAAAAAATGAATATTAGAGTTGATTTGATATTTTATCATCTTATATGGTGAAATACTCAGAGAGAAAAAGAAAATAGGAAATACTCCGTAATATTTTATTTAATTTTCACAAAAGTAACTATGTAAAGAATTAAATCGAGTTTCTTTCAATCAAATTATGATCTGAATATTTCTCAGTTTCTTCCTGAATCTTTAATTCGAATCGTTAGGGTCGATATTTAAAGCTGAGCGAGTTGAATTCCACCACTCTCTCAAATCTTCAAGAAGCTGCATCTCTTTAGCTCCTTTTTCAAAATCTGCTGAAGACAGCTTTCCAATAGATGCTAACATCTTGTCATCTTCGGAGCGATTGGTGACTTTGGAAACATAGGGAGGACTGCTTTTCAAATACACCACACGTGTATCGATCATCTTGTCTTCAAGACTTTTTCCTCTGGTGTCAATAGTAGGAGTCGGACAAAATGTTGTAATCTGAAGTTCAGACAGTGCTGTAAGTGTAATTGGTTGAACACGATTCTTATTTGCTCTTCTGTTTTTCAGGTATTGATAGATATCCTTTATAAGTTGTAGAACTTGAATCAAACTCATTACTATCCCTCCAAGTGTTGAACCAATCGTTAGGATTAGAAAAACAAAGCCCATCTCATCTGAGGTTGTTGCATCCAGATCAACACATCGCTCAATGATCCCAAAAATAAATGCGAGGGTGACACAACCGTACGTTAATAATTCGATGAGAAGCGTCATATTTCTCATCCATCTTACTTTGAGTGGTTGATACATGATCAAATAGAGGACAAAGGCAGTGGATAACCCCCAAAGAAGAGTTATTTGAGTCATGGGAGAAAAAGCCATCAAAGCGATGATTGCGACAAAGAGAAAGCTTTTCAGCAATGAGATTGGGAGAAACAGTATCTGCGCTCTTTTTTTACGATTAAAATCTTCAAATAGAACGCTGTATCTCTTTAATCGCTCTTCTTGTTGTGAATCCCCGGGAGCTCCTTCAGTATGAATAAGATTTTTCATATTTTTCAGAAGTAGTCCAGACACGACCCCTAGTAACGTGAGGAAGAACAGGAAGAAAATGATTCCCAAAGCTAAAGAAGCACGTGTGGATGTCGTGGAAGGCTCAAGTAGCGCTGATGCGTACCTCATATTAAGAAGGGACCATAAATTTCCGGGCTGATAAATCGAGAGAATAAAGATGAACAGCAAATTCCAAATTGCGGAAACATCAACTCGATTGATAAGCTGGTTTAGCTTATTAATTAGTTTGATGAAATAATAGCGATACTTCTTCTTTCGATCATATTTCTTTGGAATATCCATTTTGCTCGTTACTTTGCTGAGTACTTTCTTCAACAAGGGAATCAAAATTGCACCTCCTCCCAGAATTGGTACCCAGAGTAATAAGTTCGACAACTCATTGTTATAATTTTGACTGAAGAATGGTGGGATCTCATATTCGTCGAACACTCGAGGAATCGAATAGTTTCTATTATCCAACTGACCGTTTAATGCTCCAGTAAAGTCGACAGGCAACATTATGGAGTTTGGATCAATATGAGAAGTTGCGAAATACTCTGCGACATTGGGAGGCCACCGAATGGCAACTAATCTTAGTAATTGCACAATTTCTCCTACTATTTGTAATCGTATTAGACTCATTGAGAGTGCTCCCTGTGCAGCAGAGCTCACAGCCTGAATGGTTGCTATAGTGCTTCCGCCGGCATTAGTAGCTGTCGAGGTGCTCTCGATAAATTGTTTTTCAGCCGGTGAGAATGAATAGATCTCTTTGAGTTGGATAGTCGCTGTCTTTTCAACAAGTCTAAACTGTTGATAAGAATTACTATTAAAGTCATCTGTATCCAAATTGATGGTAACTTTTAGAAGTGAGTATGGAGGATAGCTTTGATCTCCTAAGTAACCAAATTGTATTTTGGACTCTGTAATTGGAGAGAGGACAAAAAGAACGTCATCAATTTGGGTGTTCCCGATTTCAATTTGGATTTTTTGGGATATTGACATAATCATATTGGCGATGCCGTAATTGAAATTTATATTGATAATTCGAGCTTGAGTCGTCAGACTGAGATCGAATTTGAGGATTAATTTGGGTAAGCAAGTTGGAACTTGGAACATCTCACTGTCACCCAAGAAACTTTGATAGTAATCATCAGGACAACTTGTAACACAAGTTCCATTCAACAGGAGATTTCCTGGGGGACAACTAGTGCAGCTGTGATCGGTAGGTTGGCTACAAGTTACACAGGGAGGTTGGCATTGCTCACAAGCTCTCGATTGAGGATTAGCATATTTGTCAGAAGGACATCCAGTGTTACAAGTATCATTGAAGAAGAAGAAGCCTTCTGAACAGGTTAGACATCCTGCTGAAGTTTCATCCACACATATATCGCATCCCAAATAGCAGGGTCTGCATTCATATTGATTTATGTAAGTGCTGTATGCACGGAAAGTTTTTAAAGGACAGCTGCTTACGCAAGTATGATTGTAGTAGAACAGATTTGAATCGCTACATTTCCCGCAACCACCTGAATCTGTTTTGACATATCCTTCGGGACAGCTATCTAAGCATGAATGATTATACCAAACTTGTGTGGATTGGCATTGGACGCAGGCAGCTAAAGCATCATTTGCCTCGTAACCAAATGGACAGGTTGTGGAACAGGTGTTCGAATTCGGTGATGGTTGCAAATAGTAAGACCCTTTAAGACAAGTTGTGCACTGATTGCTACCAGTGTCTGTGCAACTAGCACATCCCCTGTAGCATCTTGTGCAGATATTATTCCCAGAAAGGAAATAGCCAACTTTGGTGCAGTCCATGCAACGACCTAATATATCCTAAGGAAGATCAGACGTTCGTTAAATAAAAAGAGGATTCTTACATAGTGATACCCATTTTGACATTCTAATAAAAAAAATTTAGATTAAGAATAAAGAAATCAGTATTCATGATTTTACCTTCACAAGAATTTTCATGAGGGGCATATCCACTTGTGCATACAAGACAGGTATTCTGGGCTGCATGAAGAAAGGCGGCTATGAGGCAATTTGGGATCGCTGCGAAAGATCAAATATTGAATGGCAAAGATATGAGATTATTTAGTTACCAGCGGCTGTATTCGAGTAAACGATGGTGGGTCCAGCAAACCATATAAAGTTCGCAATGTCGAAATTCCCAGATGTTGTTGGTGTCGTACCACCGACCAGTTGACTGCAGAAATCGAGAACCATATCATTCACTCCGAAGAGCAATGCTGGTGGCGTTGCTGTTCCTGCTGAATCTGCAAAGTAAATTCTATTCGAATAACTTAACCCAACAAAAATTTTCAGAGAATAGTATGCGCCAGAGAATTCGAGTGGCTGAGTCTGTATATATTCAATAATCAAACGATTCCAAGAATCTATTTTTCAAAATGCGAGAGAGATAAAACCAATTTAATAATCCAAAATGAACTTACCCTTTGTTAGTGTAAGCGTAGGTGTTGCAACTGCAATCATTGAACCTCCAGAATCGAGCCTTTTGAAAGTAATTAGATCCGTGGAATTAGAGTATTCTGCCACAAAAGAAATCAAATTCGTTGAGCTGTCTCGTAGAGATAAAATTGTCTGAGTTTCTGGTCCTCCAGAATGTGGATAAATGTCCATAGCAAACACCGCGCCATTCGGAACGACACCTGCGACATTGAAACTTAGAATTGAATCAGCTCGGCAACTCAGGATGTCAGTGACATCGAGTATTGGATCAAAATTAGTATCAGAATCAGAAGTTCCTAAAAGAATAAAATGTATTTAAATGAGAATAAATCCAAGTTCTTTACCTTTGTATGCAGGCAAGATTCCTTGTGCTGTTTCTTCAATGATGTCAACAACAATCGTTTGATTATTGTTCTCATCAGGTTTTGAACTAAAATGAGGGATGTACAATGTGCCTTTAAAGCATAGGGGAAGTGAGAGAGATATCTAAGGCATGATGGGTGCTACCTGTATCTGATATAGCAAGATTGATCATTTCATCCAATGAACTGGGATAATAATTAAGGTACAATCTGACGTATTGTAGCCAAGCATTTGCTGGATCATAATAGCTATCGTCGCCAATAAAAATTGTGCTATCGATTAGTACATCATAAAATGGGCCGGTTATGGTGGCCAAAGCTGTGGTTTGAGTCGAAGCTGAAGGCAAGGTATATCGAAAACCGGTCTGTTTTTGTAATGTTGAGCTTGTGGACAAGGCGAAAAAAACCCATTTCCCTATTGGAAGCATCGTAAATCCAATAGCTCCCTATGAGAAAATTGCTTAGAATTAACGCAAATCATGGCATATACGTTTTCCCAAGCAGCCCATGCTCCTGCCGAGGTTCCATTCATTCCAATGTGAAAAGGAAGTTGAGTACTGTTGCGCACATTTATGAGTAATACTCTCCCAGCACCAGTGTTTACCCTGCGTCAATGGTGAGCTTGTTTAGTGAGTAATCATTACGAAGGATTGTTTGAAAGTCGAAAAAGCATATGATAATTGGTGGCATGCCAGCTGATTTTTTTGATCCACAAACCGACGGCATATTCCTTGCAAGCAGTCCACCCACTCGTCATGGTGTTGAGTAATATTTGATCTGATGTTCCTGTATATGATTTTGCAGTTTCTTGCAACTTGATAATCTCAATTGCTGCTTCTGTTAAACATTGGAAAGGTCAGGACGAGTGAGAGTTCCAAGAATTACCACTAGTACCCCAAAAAGGCATCTGAATTAGCAAAAGCACTGGAAAAAGAAACGTTAACATTTTGAAATTGATCATCGTCAGAGAATCGGAATAATTTAATTAAATAATTTCCTTATGCTGATACTAATTAGAATAATTCACTAAGAAGCACAAAATTAGAACTCTTTCGAAATTCGTAAATTTATGTAGTTAAAGACAGAATTCAGTTTGTTTTTGACAATTCAGTCAACTTCATATCTCAAAGAGACTTCAAAGTGAATTTCATTCCTTTAGGAAGTGGAATGAACTTTGCAGGAAAACCATCTATACATGATTATTTGAAATTTTTTTTCAAATTCCGGACTAAAATGGCCCGAATCTTTTGCTACGAGTACCTACAACGGCTTTTTGGCAAGTTCTTGACCAATGAGTCCTTCAGCAACTTGCTAAAGGTTTTTATGTGTGATGCAAAATGCAAGTGCATCTCAGAAAATTAATTTCACGATGAAACTAATCTTTTAATTTCGGTTTTGAGGCAGTATTCTTCAAAATAATTCGAGATTAATAAATGATTCTAAAATCAAGAGAACTTCTGAAATAGTAGTCTGGATTAAGAAATGCCTATTTGAGTTCAGATCCGAAAACGCACCAAACCCAAGAAGGAGAAGGAATAGTTCTCTCCTTGAAGCTTTTGATTGAAGAATATCCAACGAGAATGTTTTCCATCTCATTATCAGTATTCTCGACTGAGATCGCTTAAAAATTGCAAAAAGCCCCCTATTTAATGCTGAAGTACTGGAAGGAGGCAATTGTGTGCTTTTCTTTAAATTTTGGTCGTATATTCTTGAAAATAAAATCCTAAATTGCTTCGTAACAGCAACATTGATCCAAGTGAAGTATAACTAAAAGCTCACTTCATTAAAACTTAATTTCCAGAAAGAATCAAGAGGAGAAGTGACAGTGCAAGAAAAGAACCAGATCCTTCTTTATCCGGCTTCCTTACCATGCAGCTGACAATTTGATATAAATCACATAGGTTACGACCATAAACGAATAAAGTGAGGTCTATAGAATCTTCAAATAATGTTATCGTATCTCTTAGAGTCAATTTTCCTCGAGTAACAGAATGAATCAACCTAGCTTCCATAGTTTGCTTTTGATTCTTGGTCTTGAACGATGCAGCTTTAATATTCAAAATAATGGAAACGTTTTTCTCATATGCTAAATTGATGAAAATATAAACCCTAACAGTTCTTGAGAAAAATTCGGTGCAGGAGCCTGAAGAAAAAGTGTATAAGGAATCTAGAAATTCTTCCATTCCTCTTCTAGGCTTTTCAAATAGAGCTTCTTATTTTTTCAGTTTTCACAATAAACCCTATTGCATGAGTCTTGAACAATTTCTTTGTCAAGGTATAGAAACATTCTCTCCTTCAAATGATTCGACTTCTCAATGTGAAAACTGATTTTCCAATAAAGCATGCTTCATCGGATTTCATTTAAAGAATCTTCTTTGAGCCTCAATCTTGAAAGAGGTAGCATTATAATGAATCTAAGGTATAGATCGTAATTTCAGATTATTGAGGGGTTTCTTCCCATAAAGGATATCTACGGATTCATAATTGCAGATTTTAGAGAGAACTGATGAAATCAATTTTTTTTTAGTACCAATTTAAAATGAAATTGATTATTTCATTTTGAAAGTTGGTGGTAATCTCTAAAGATATATGACAAGTTATCCTTATTGGAGGTATTGCTTCAAGTCTATTGCTGAAATTCAACTAGTCAAGCCAAATATGTCAATAAACAAAATAAAAGAAAGGCTCCAAATTTTAAAGAAATCGTTTATTGCTATTATGGAAGTTGTGGAATGATGAAGGCTCAAGAAATGCCAAAACTTTACTCAAACAATGAGATGATCTATAGATAATCGGCTTCACTTAAAAATCTGTGTTCTTGAATTATTTACTTTACTAATATATCTCTCCTCTTTGGTTTCTTTTTTTGAGTTGGGATTAAATTACTTTATCAGACATTTCGATATAACAAAAATCTGGCTAGGTTCCCCTCAGGAAGACATCAACCTGGGAGAACAAAGGTTATTTTGAAGGTTGAGAAGACTTGACTCAAGGTTGGTTCAGGTACCTCTGTTAAGAGTTTTTCGAGGCTTAAACACGAAGTTTCCAAAGTTTTTCCGCAATATTCATATCGTTGTCATTGTTACATTTGAATGTGGCGCTAGAAATAAATCCAAGGTTTTCAACATTAAAACTCGACAATCTAGCCGAGTTCTTGCTGTAAATAAATAACGTATAGCAGCTACCTGAGTTTCAGGAAAGCGAAGAAAGATGAACTTCTAGAATTTTGTCTATAAATTAGCAATTCTAATTGAAGAACTTATCTTCACCACCTGACTTTCTATTGCTTTTGGCAAACATCCACAGAAAATGCTGTTGCTATCAGGAAAGAAAAGTAAATCAATGAAGACGCTGTGTAAATGATAAGCCTCGATCATTGCAAATTAAAACGCATGATTGTTAATTCTTCTAAACGATTGATAATCACACTGGGTTTGTGTAGTTCTCGTGAGAGAGTGATTTTGAAAAAGATCTTAGATACTTCACTTAGCAATTGTTCCAGATGAGTAAATATTAGAAAAACCGTCACTCAACAGTTTTCCGGCAGCTTTAGAGTTATCGAAATTCAAAGCTTCTTGGCTTTTGTTAAGTTAGAAACTTAAAGGTAGATACGAAAGAGTGGCAAATAGGAGTTTCTAACTTTCGTCTCCTGTTCCCAAGCCTCAGGCGACACAGAGTCGAGATAAAGACCTCGAAGACGGATCATTTCTTGTTCAAAGAGGAAAGCCGCAAATTAATCGTTTTTTTGGTTTTTTGTACAAATTCTTTTGCGTTATCAATGAAATCCTGATAGCATCCTTCATATTCTATAGGTTTAATAAGTAACTCTTCTGCATAATACTGGTATTTGGTTAGCTTTGAAGACTTAGACGAATGGAAATGTTTTTCGGTTGATTATTAATTTGCAAATAATTTATCTATTTATATCGATTTGTATTCTGGAGTAACGTTCAAATCACATCACAGAGCGCCGCATTCATGAAATGTTTGAAAAGACTAAGTTCTCAGGCACTATTTAAAATTGTTGATTTGTATGTTTTTCAAAGTGAATAAACCCTTTTCAAATCAACAGTACTTCAGACTATTTTACCAAGCTCGAATAATTGATCGAAATTACTGGCAATTTCAAGTCCATCCTAAGCTATGCAAACATTGTCAACAAATTTCAATTTGTGACATTTCTATTTTAATCAAATTCCAATCGGTTTAATTTTCTATATTGACTTTCTGTAAATAAAATATATTTTTGGACTCTTGCCTTAAACTCAAAAACTTCAAAACTATGGAATCTTTGCACAATCCAACAACCGAAGCACCAAATCAAGAGAAAATTGACGTTATGAACGGCACTGAGTCAGAGAAGACTACAAATAACTTTGGTGATTCACATTTAAATATTCCTGCTTTGTCAAATGAAAAACTCTTTTGAAATATTAAATTCTCACTATCTAACTTGTTGGATTTGCCAACTAGATGGTACTTCTTCTCAGCTCTTAGCATTCTGTACTGACAATCCAAATACCGCTAATATATTCGAAATTGAGTCAAGACAAGAATATTCAAATTTCAAAGGAGCGCATATCAACAATTTAAAAAGTAGCATAATTTCTCGAATTTATCCTGTAATTAATCGTTATACAGTGTATGATATCACCCGGCCACATGTGAGAGAAATCCCAAATACAAGTCTTCTGGTCTCACTTAACCATCATCATAACAAATCCGCAAGTATGGAGATATTCGACATCTCCTTCAAAGGACAGGCCAGAAAAATTTACTCCTTTGAAGAAACCTTTGGAGGTAACAAATTATGTGAAGAATTCTTTGCTAAGGGTCGTAACCTACGAACAAATTGTCGCCGCCAACTTTATCTCTTTCGTTTGACGATTCAATATTAATTTCCTGCTTTAGGAGCAGGATATGGGGACGCAACATATAACCCACGAAGGAAGGTGCTTGGTGCAATCTCTCTTAGAGGAGATACTTCTTATCATGTGTTCTATACCGACGGTGATTCCTCGAAAGGAGGCGGGATCAAACTTTGGAGAAAATCGAAATGGCACCCTCAACATAGCACAGCAAATCGTAAGTTTCCCTTATCTGTTCAGAATTTCTTTTTCTTTAATAAAGACATTAATTTTTTCTCATATGAACTTGATGATTAGAAAATTTTATCGCGGGACTCGATTTTGATCCAAATGGAAATGCCATAGCACTAATCGATTATGAGGGAGTATGCTTAATTTCGGATGTCAATTCCAATGATTGCAAACTCCATATCAAAATACGCACTGCACCTGGTAATTGTTTTTCTTTACGGACATTTCCTGTGATCTTACATTCCTGTTAGATAATTATACCCGGTGCAGATGGAGCACCAATGCTGACGAATCTCTCTTGTATATTAAATATCAAAGTATGCTTCTCAATATTTTCGATGCTGAGAAGAAGACCCCGTTGTTAAAGCGTCCATTTCAACTGGAGCAAGGAAGTAATAATGTTTGATTTCATTATAAAAAGTCATATAGGTTGGATATTCTGGATTGATGTTTGCCCTGTTGATGGAAACTTGCTGGTTTCTGGAGGCAACACTGATGTCAAGGTTTACGACCGTCGTGTGTCGAAGATAGTCCGAACTTTTGAAAAGGTTCATAGAGGTAAAATAGGATTTTGTCCTCACTTGGTTATTTCATTTTTATTCGAATGTAAATAGCTGTTATGCCCTGCGTACGCTGGAATTCAAGCGGAGACATGATCGCCAGCGCATCGATGGATGCAACAATCAATTTGCTTGACTTCAAGACGGAGAAAGTGTATTATACCAAAAACACTCCAGACCAAAGTAATTGTTATGATAATCAATTTTCTTTCTTATTCTGTATTGGACAATTAGAACCTGCACTATCGGTGTGCTTCATCTAGAGTGAGACTCATTGCTGAAAGAGAGAACTTGCAAAACTAATTCGCTTTAAGGATTAGAATCTAGGATTATTCATATGAGCATTCAAAGAGCACTTCATGATGTTTTACGCTAAAGACACAATTAGGAGAACAGACAAATCTCAAATAAGTAAATCAGAGTTTCGATTGTTAAGAACCGCAGTTACTAAAGCCCAAACAAAATTTCAGAACTCTAAGAAATTGAGAAATCCGAGATACTAATAATTTACTTTGAATTCGAGGCGTTTTCCAGAAATTAAGTTATCTGCACCCTACCACTCAAGAACAAGGTCTTAAAATGCAAGAAGTGCCACACCCAAACTCAATTGAATCTTTATCTCTTTTATTTACTTATGCAAGATACTGTGGAACCTCTAGAAGCTTTCGCATAGTAATAAATCTTCGTAATTAAACTACTTCTCCTGCGATTTCTGATCATCTCCTGCTTATTATGTTCTTTGTGCAACAGTTATGCTCGGATAGTTGATTATTACAAATTTTAAGCTTGCAGATCATTTAATACTTTCCCTCCATTTTGAGACTGCCAGAGGTAGACAGATTCATTTCCTTTGAGATTTTCAAGCGAAGCACTCTCTGAAGTTGGGGTTCCACCGTCGATTTGTGTTTAATAAGATTAAGATGGATCATCTGCCGAGAATGACCGGAGAAGGTGGAATGCGAAGAAGAAATTATTGACCTGAACAAGTTCAAGATTTTTCAAAATTAATCTTTAGACCAAACTGCTCTGGCAATGTTCTGATTTAATAAAATTGCCATCGATTTAATTCATCGAACACCCATAATAAAATAAATATTTGAATGATCTTTCCGTTCTTAAGAGGACAAAATCGATGCTGACGAGAAACGGGTCAGAAGAAAGCTCGAAACCTTGAATAGAAAGGCTCGATACTGAAAAGAATCCAAGGCTTAAATCAAAAATGCCAATCATATTTATTATTTCCAAGCTTATCCGGTAATCAGGCTGTATTATGTCTTTCTCTTTCGTTTAGAAGGCATATAACGAGCCAGCTGATCTCTAATTAGTTGAATAACAATTACATCTATCTCAATGAGATGCTATTTCCAATTATTGGAAGGATTTTATAAAACTAATTTCCAGAAAAAGGTTATCCTTGCAATAAAATTTCATAGAGAAGATGTCATTTAAGATCGAATTAAGAAAGGAAGAGTGGTTAAATATATGTTTTTATTATGAAATAGGGTTCTTTGCAATAATGTTTGGTATGATTCAATTCAACCTCTATTACTTATCACTATCAACCACCCTCTTCATTTGAAATTCAAATCTCCATATCGTATCATTAGTGGCCTTAATCAACTTAAATTTGCAATATTTATCCTTAGTATCAACAGGAGTTTTAAGAACGAACAAAATCCCAAAAAGAAAATTGGTGATGACCTTCAATATATCACAGGAAAATTCAAATTGAAAATCAAGATAAATTACAAGAAGTGTAGATCCTCAGAAAAATTGGTTTGAAATATTATTTGGTCAATAATATTTCCAAATTAGTCCCTCTGGAAACTAATAGTTCAATCGCCAAGGAGTCGATAGTTTTCCTGCAATCACTTACTGATGTTTTTAATTATAGTGAAAAATGATCCAATAAGCACTTGAAGTTCCAAATATGGGAGGACTCTTCTCCAAAATCCTGAAATCAAAGCGAGTCCACAATCCAAATTCGTAGAAATCACAAATTGATATCATTGCCGAAATGAGATTGCAAAGTCGCAATTATTTTAAACATAGATCTTTGTAGAAGAGATTATTGAAGAACCTAAATATTGCTTGATAGTTTTGG
>ENA-UOUE01001331-UOUE01001331.1-compost-metagenome-genome-assembly--contig:-NODE-1331-length-15974-cov-12.888092_pt1 | contig 15974 bp, 2 predicted proteins | sample MGYA00238146_ERZ747223 | MGnify/ENA primary metagenome ERZ747223 (study PRJEB28781, sample SAMN06268865) | compost metagenome | isolation source: single cell | place: USA: California, Emeryville, Joint...
AACATTGAGTTTGATGAAACTCTTGCTCTTAGACTCCGAAATGAAAAGATATCCAATATCGTCTACTCTTCCGATGGGAAGTATCTTGCTGTCGATGTTGGCGATCAGACCGTGATCTTCGAGAATGCTAGTCCTCAACAGAACGATTTCAAGGAAATTAGAAGAGTTCCTGGTTGCTTTTTAAATCGTGGAGATCAGCCATTTTCTGTGGATGGAAAACAAATTTTGACGAGTATTGGAAAAAGAAGTATACTTCAAAAAGAAGGCTCAGAAGAAGGCGAAGAAGATTATGGTTATGATGATGAAGAAGAAGATTCTGATTATGATGATGAAGAAGATTATGGTTATGATGATGAAGAAGATTCTGATTATGATGATGAAGAAGATTCTGATTATGATGATGAAGAAGATTATGATGAAGAAGATTATGGTTATGATAATGAAGATGAAGAAGATTATGATGAAGAAGAAGATTATGGTTATGATAATGAAGAAGATTATGGCTATGATGATGAAGAAGAAAGCTCTTGGTTAGTTGTATATGGCATGAATGAAGGTGACGAAGAAATTGAAGTAGAAAGACCGAAATTTGAAGAAGAAAATCCCCCAAGAGATCATGCTAGTTTCTGTTTCTGGGATGTTACATCCGGAAATTGTATAGAAAGAATTGATGTGCCAATAGGAAATAAAGAATTACTCAATTTTAATCCAAGAAGGAAAGAAGTAATGGCATTGAGTGGCAGTAAAGTTAAGAAATATTCTACTACAACGGGTTCCTGGTCTGAATTTCCTATTACTAAAGGAGATGATGCTACAAAATGCGAACTGAGTGTGAAAAACTGCGATATACTTCTAATGAGAACCTATAAGAAGAGAGTGCGTCTCTGCAGTGCTATTACAGGGAAGTCAATTCTAAAATTTAAACAAAGAGCAAGTTCCTTCAAGTTCAGCCCAGATGGAAAACAAATAGGATTAGGGACATGCGATGATTTTATTGATATGGTAGATACTGTGAGAGGGTATCGCATAAAATCATTAACTTCGGACTATTCTTCTTTCCGATTGATTGGACAAAGATTCTTAGCGACGATAGAAGATGAGCTAGTACTTCAAGACGTGTCCGACGCTCAGACCTGTCTCAAAATTCCTTTGAAAAACGCGTCCAAAGACCTAATTTATAACATTTCGATCGATCATTCAGCAAATAAAATTGCTTACTTCTCCGAAAATACAGGTGTTGTATATTTTGAACAACTTCCTACGACTACTGTTTTGCCTGCCCCAACGATGACCATCAGAGGACCCAATAATAAAGGTTTGAATTTACAGGGAGTAATAGTCAGTAGCTGTGATAAACTATCTGAAAAAAATATAGCTATACTTCAAAAGAGAGGAGATTATGGCGCTTTTCCCGAAGCTGTGCTTAACAAGTTATTTCCAAGCAACTCAGAAGAATTTAATGATGTCACAGAAGTCACTGTTATTTGGAAAAGACTGGCTCCCATTCACGCTCGAATAATAGGAACCAGTACGTATTGGAGTAATTTACGGAAGCTTGATCTCTCGAAAATTGATATTGAAGAAGAAGGTGGCAATGCGATCGGAGACAACCAGTCATGGCCTCATCTTGAAGATTTGACTCTCAGCTACACTCAAATCGGAAATAAAACCGCGATAAAAGTGGCAAATAATGACAGTTGGAAGAATCTCAAAAAACTTGAGCTTGCTTCGAATAAAATTGGCGACATAGGAGCCATAGAAATTGGAAAGAGCAAAATCTGGGTGAAATTAGAGGTTCTTAATTTGCGTCAGAATGAGATCGAAGACATAGGAGCGAGAACGATAGGTGAAAATAACACCTGGGAGAAACTAGTAACGCTTGATTTGAGTTCGAATAAGATCAATGAAAAGCAGACTGTACTCTCTATGTGTAAGAATGGGACTTGGAAAGATCTCAAGTATCTTTTCTTAGGATTCAATCCCGTTGTCTTTGGAGTAGCTGATGCTCTCAAAGTCATAGAAGACATCACTTTGAAGAGTCTGGAACAAATTGATCTGACAGGAGTAAGTTTTGAGCGGGCTTTGTTGCAATACCTAAAGTATAGTGAACCAGAGAGTGTTATAGACTTACCATTATCTGCTAAAAGATATAATGCATTGCATGTGGGCATCATTGGACTCAACACAACTTCGGTTCACCTACAAACACTAAATTTGGAAAGCAACTCGATTGGTGATGAAGGAGCTACTGCATTGAGTAAGAATACAACTTGGACTAACCTACAAACACTATATTTGGGAAATAACAAGATTGGTGATAAAGGAGCTACTGCATTGAGTTGCAATAAAACTTTTACAAACCTACAAACACTAAATTTTTGGGACAACTCGGTTGGTTATGAAGGAACTGCAAGTTTAAAGACGAATCAGGCATGGCCTAAAAACGTTCAAATAATATCATCCCAGTATTAGTTCTTATTCTATTCATGTTGCATATAGCCTCAGGCTTCATCTTTTGAGACTATTGAAAATACATTTTATCTTCCAAAATTTATAGCAGTCTTCCTCTTTACCAGAATACCTTTGCCATTTAGAAATGCAAAATTCATATTTCCAAAATAGACTCTAAATGCGCTCACTTCTGCTCCCCCTCATAGATTGAATGATTTTATTAGAAAATATTAATGTAGTAATGTTTCTCACTTTCTCTATAGGAAGGTTGGAATTTCAATAGATTTTTCACAATTATCAAGAACATGAAATAATGAAATCGACTTAGGGTGATTCTTTTATCATGAGAATCTTGCAGAGTGTGAAATTTTCAAGGACCTCAAGCATGTCGTTTTTCAGAATGAATTTCACAATCCGTTTCAAACCCTTTTGTTAGAATTCCATTATCTTAGTAGACTATGATTAAAAACTGAGGTATACACTTAAAAGCCTGAATTTCTCATTCGGAAAACAAATTTTTATTTATTTAGGTTATAACCTCGAGTCGGATATCAGTAGATAACAGACTATCCATAATATTTCAAAGTAAGACCTTAACGGAAGAAGACTTTCAAAAAGTCTCCTGTCTTAAATAGAGAAAAGGGTTTAATTAGTAAGGTCTTATAACAAGAAAAGATGAAAAGGACTCTCAAAAATTAAATCTGGATTTTCTATTGAACTTTTAAAATTTCTTGATGGATTGATACTTTTCCTTATATTTTTCACTCGAAGGTGGCTGAATAATTCTTTCTGCAAAGAATTTGCATGTATTTTACAATTTAAGGAATACAAGGTTTGTTTAAGCTATGAATCTCATAACTCAGTGAATGTAAGAAGTATAATACTATTTTTTAGGAGGTGATAACTAACGCTGATTCAATAACTAATTCATAAGTTTCCATATGTCCATCTCTTGGTCTCAACTTTCGAAAGTTATTCTTCATAATGTTTAGCATCGGAGAGTATGGAGGAAGAAATCTGTATCGGAAAGAGATGGCTTGGTAAGTGGAGACATTGGTTTCTTTCCGTTGATCATTTCTTTCTATTTTGCTGAGTTTTAAGAGCAAATTAATTTTAGTGTAGAATGATGAAGTTAATCTGAATTCAATGCCGCTTTAAAAAATTAAGACACGTTAAGGCAAGGCAACCCAAGACATTGGTATAAACCAGCAGAGTCTATTATCATTAGGTTCTAGACAACGAATATCGAGTTAGAAAGAAAAGTACGATGAGTCTCAGCTTGAAACTCCTAAATCAGTTCTCAAATTTTGTCACATTGATGCGAGTCTGATAAAATGTACAGCTGCATTATAAATCTATCAGCATGAATAACTAACTACCAAATTTATCATTCATTTAGCACAATATAAAAAATCAAAAAAGTTAATCACAGCGAATTCACATAATTCGCTGATAGAAGATGGCTCTTTAAAAGTTTGTTGAAATTTACTAAGTTTTCATGAATCTATTTGCTAATTTGATTGTATTCTGACTAAAAACAGAGAGAACATTCTATTATTTAAAGAATATACTGTAATTAAGTCTGATTATATGATTACTCAGTGGGTAACTGACAATTAACCCAACTTAATCTTGAGAACAATAGAGAAAAAACCAACTATTACTGTTTAGGTATGAGTAACAATACAATGAAGACGTGTTCTCTCTTTTGATATGAGAAGAATTATGGAATAACAGCTCCAAAATGAAATAGAGTCTGTGAAATATATGTAGAGAAATCAGTATCTAATCCGAAACGAAAGTGGGGAAGCGTTGAGAGCATTCTTTCTTTCCATGGACAATGTCCCATTACCAGAGAATCGACTTCAACATCGATGGTAATCAACGCTCTTTGGAGAGCGTTTTCTATGATTTCTTGTTCAGGGGTTTTAATTTGTGAACCTTCCATGAGGGCAATGAATCACAAACAAAATTATTGATCTTTTTGATTGGGATTAATTTATTTATTATGATCAATTGCCAGGATGATTCCTATAAACTTGTATGCTTCGTCTTCTGATTATTTCTGATCAAGGTTGTCAATTCATATTTGCTAGTTTTCAAACAGAGTGAAAGCGAGGGAGGCATTACTCTTTATAGGAAAGACATGAAAGTTCTTAGTTTTGAGAGAACTTGAATTCTATTAGTTAATTTTGATCTGCCATAATTCATCGATATTTTTCTTGTTCTCGATTTCTTTATTCTACTTTGTTTTGATATAATTTAGTATTCTCAGCGGGTTCAACTTGAGAGAGAAAAAAGAAGGAAAAAAGCTTTCAGTTTCAGCTTTTGCGACAACAGTATATTTATGATATTTATCAGATTTACCTTTCATGATGGTCTGATTTTCTCTGCTTGATTGTGACGATTAGAAAGAAAATGTTCATTGGTTTAATTCATTTAACCTCTGTGACCTTAAAGCTTTAGAAATCTTATTATTGAAGGTTCTTTCAAATACATTCAGCTCCCCTCTGTATGAAGATTTATTTTGTAATTTTAAATTGGGACCTCTAAATAAACATCTTTTTGATCAAGCTCAATACCCCACAGAGCAAACGATCACAAGCACACAGTCTGTCTCTCGTAGTTAAACAAATTCATAACTATTTGAATACCTAGCTTCTAAGTTACTTATATCTCCAGCAAAATGAATACTGCAGTGTTGAAGCTAGTTTCTATTCGGCTTTTTCACTAAACAAGACGACTTAGTCAGATTCTAAATTGAAGAGAATTTTTAGTTCAGCTCAATTAACACAGAAGGTTTATGAAGAGAGACATCTTTTTATGATATGCTCCTATTTCAAATGTTTTCATTGTTTACCTATTTTTATTTTTTTTTTCAACGAAATGCTCTAACAACATGAACTTTATGTCGATGCATTTTGCATTTTTCAATGAAATAAACTTATTTGTAAGGAATATTTCAAAATATTTATCGCAAAAAAATACTCAAACGAATCTCTCAATCAAAAAAATTTAGTGTCCATATGCTCCTTTCTCATGTCCTTCATCATGCTTGGTCTCGGACAGTTCTAATGCCTTGCGATTCGGGAACCATGAAACATTTTGGACCGCAGCGTTAGCAGCCACATACGACTCAATCCCATTATATTCTAATGGGTCTTTGTTCCGCAGCATATACAAAAAGTACATGTAATTCCACAAATGATGACTGTGCTTGATATGATGAAGAAATCCTTTGCCTTCTTTATCCAGTTTCGATCGAGAGAGATCACAGACATAGCATTTGTTAAACATATCATGGTCAACCTTCTTCTTCAGGCTTCTCAACGCAGCGAAAGTTTCGATAATGATACCCAAGATCAAATTCAAGAAGACAATGTTTACTACAATGAAGAAGCTCAGTTCCCATACGACATTCGTCCACCACCTCAGACGAGTATGTGAGTCATAAGACGGGTCTGCGGTGACATCGCCGATACCTCCATTTTTTCTGAGTCCTAAGTCAAGCGTCCACACAAAGCATTGAATCATTGACGAGCAAGTCCTCTCTGAATTATTGCTTGAGTCAACGTAAAGGTCATCAAGGAACCAGAAACCGAAGAGCGCGTAAATGAAAACGACAATACAACCCAGCATCGAAGTCATCAGGAGCTGCTTGCCATTCAACGTTACTGCTCGCACGACGCTTTTTAGATTCGGGAATCGGCTAATGACATCTAATAACTGCAGAGCATACACTATTTTAGGTCCGAAAAGGCCAAGGAGCGAAATGATTAGATAGAAGATTAAATATTGGAAAACATCGTTGGTTAGAAGGAAATGTGCGTTGATCCAGTAGAAGGAAAATGTTGTATACAAATTCCCAAAGCTTCTCTTTCCATCCTTGTTAAACGCGGGGCAATGAGGTCCATACTTCAAAAGTAAACTCATCGTTTGGGAAGTGTCTAGGTCCTTCAAGCCTTCAAGCTGGCTGTCTCGCTGACTCAAAATCCGAAGTAAATCTTCATCGTTGTCCTCGGTATTCTTGGCGCTGGATTTGCGCATCGTCTCTTGACCAATCAAATCTCTCCATTTGCTCTTGAGGAGAAGCGGGACTCGTAGCAACATCCAAAGCGCAATCATAAAGCACACACAAACAATCTGAATCACTCCTAAAACAGTCAGGATCTGGCTGACCTTCATCGCAGAGTTAGTCTCCCCTCCAAATATCTCATAATGCGATGTCTTTAACGTCCCATTTCTTCCCGTCTCCGGGTCGTCGTCAAACTCTCGATAGTAAGTAAAAAGGATAATCAAATTGATAAGAAGCGCGATTACCGTCGCTATATCGCGGAAAAACGTGCATCTTTCTGAAGAAACCCGGAAAAAGCGTCGACTTAACTTTGAAAGGTGGTCCATTTCATCAAATAGGTACTCAGTCGAGCTGAGAAGCCCGAGGACCTTCTCGTTCTGAGAATCGCGTTTTACTTCATTCATTAGATGAGCTTTGCTGCTGAGGGACAGGAACCTGGTAGCAGGGTAACGCGGGAAATACACTTTGATGAGTTGCCCGTTAAACATGATTTCGACGCTTACAGTGTTCGATTTAAAGAATTGAAGTGCGTTTCTCTGGGTTGTTGTGACTTCAGCTCCTTTTTTCATCATATTTTCAACTGATTTGCTCTTATCAGCAAGCGTCCGCAGCAAGATAAACACCCCAAACGACTCGAGGATCTGATCGTCAAATGGATCCTTTTTGCTTTTGAGGGATTCGTTAATCGAGCTGATTTTCGACTCGAGATTGATCCCCTTCCGTTGACAGAAGGACGCAAAATCGTCTGAGAGCTTGTGTATCAAGTATTTAAAGTCTATCCGAGTGCACATCTCGCTAGTAATACTCTGATCTGTGTTCCCTTCAAGCAGCGAGTAGAGCAGTTTCAGCGCCTTATTTATCGAAGCGGCTAGATCCTCCATTTGCTCGTCGTTATTAAACCCTCTGCGATGCTGTTCCGAGATCTTTCGAAACACGGTCGCGTAATCCATGCACGAGTTAATTACCTTTGAAAGCACCAGCGTCTTCTGGTTCTCTGCGCATGGTCCTTGCACGGCTTCTATTAAAAACTCGAGAATTTGGTCGCCGAGGGCAAGGCAATCCGCGTTGGAGAACTTGGTATACATGTTGAAGCAAAAAGCCGAGTAAGAGATAAAATCAACTGACTTCACGTTCACAGAGCCATCTAATACCGTCTGTTGTCTCAGGATATTCTGCATGTCTAGGTAATGTCCTTCACAGAACAACTGCAGCAGCCTGAAGATTTTCACTAGCGTGTCCACGTTGCTCTTGCTCTCCACATGAAGATGATTATCAGCTTCTTCAATATCTATCTTGAGCGTTAATTCCGACATTAATATTCTCTGCGTCTCTTGATGAGTCAATGGCGCCCTTCCACCCTCCTCCTCTCCAAACAAATATTTTTTCGCATAGCGTTCGTTTTTCTTTCCCATATCTTTCTTTACCTCTTCTAGCGTAGCTAGGATGAGATTTTTAACCGCAAGGAGAAAATGATTGTTCGTATCCTTTCTTATGAACTGTAAAAACGCTTTCTGAGCGGCCGGGTTACCACCAACCAGCAGAGCTATCGCCAGTAGTATCGCCTCTTCGATTATTTGTCGGTCTGTTTGATTACTAGCCAATAGCTTGCACACCATCTCCACCGCTCCAAATTTCGTGAGCTCGTTCTGTCTAGTTACCACCGCCATTTCAGCAGCCGCCCAATCTTTAGTTTCCCATTCTGCTGCTGGGTTACCGCATTCAACTTCTCTTTCGATAATCTTCCTGAAAATTCTGATACCAATTGCCTTCATTTCGTCGTCTAAAGGCGTTTCATCTCTCACTATCAGTTCAATAAGTGCCCTCGCGGCGCTTTCATACGATATCACAGTCTCTTCCTCAGCGATCTTCTCGATATTGACGATTTTGTAGATCAACGAATCAAACTCTCGTTCAATGCTCTTCTCAAATTCCTCGTCATTTAAACTCTCGATTATCCCTTGAAACCTTTCCGGACGCGACTCAGCAGATAAAGGCTTGTTTTCTGTACTCGCTGAACCTCTACTCATCTTTATCAGCATCATTTTGTTTCTGGTCTGGGTTCGAGTGGCAGCTCTTGTGATACACTTTGTTGTAGTGCTATCATCGTCTAGATTTAGCTCTTTTTGAAGGCTATGCTCTTCAATTTTCTCAATATGGTTCTTTGCTAAAACTTGATAAAGTCTCGCGACATCTCGCTGACGGCGGGATTCCTGAGGTTGCAAATGGAATTTCTTCACCCGTAGAAGCGTATGGATCAGTATTAGCTCGTAGTTAGGGAGCGTCTGAATATAGTCTTTCGAAAGCAGCGAGATGAGGTTCGGAATGAATCCTTCAAAGACTAAAACTTCCTCAATGCGATTCGAGCTGATCAGGCCTTTATTCGTCAAGATTTTGTACGAGCTCCAGCCAGACTGGAGGATCGTTTCGAGGTCTTCAGTAATAGAAACGAAGATATCACTGAGGTACTGGTCGTCTTCGCCGCAAAGATCTTTCTCAGTGTCTAGATAGACGTGATACAAAAAGTACATGACTGCGTATTTAACATAGTAGCATTTGTTAGCAAGAACGTAGATGTCCCTTAGCGCCTTCAATGGAATGAAAAATTGGCACTTGCTTTCAGTCGCAGCGTTCTTCTCTTCGCAGGACACCGCCATCACATCAAGCAAGCTGACTAGGTAGTCTAGCTCACCGGAAAGTTCAACGGGAAGCACGCCCTCTTGGACTTGATAATGGTAGTTTTTAAACTCTTCTTCCAGCGACTCCCATGTTCTATCGATGGTGAAATCGGGGATTAATGTGATATATTCCTTTCTTGAAAGGGAGTGTATGACTAAAGTCTGGTTCTTTTTCAAGACGCCATCACGAGGTTTCATCAGCGAGTTGAAGGTCAGAAGCAATTTCCCACGTCTAACGTCACGATTGGGTAGATATTCGACTAATTTGACAACTACGTGAAGATAGTTTTCTACGGCGGAGTTGTCATTTAAAAGCGACTTATTATCGTAAAACAGTTCAACGATAATGTTTTCGAGACCAAGAGAAGGATCCTTTTTGAGCATCTTCATTAACAGAACGCTGTGTTTGTAGACGATTTCTTGATTTGTTTTGTCTTGGGCCACAAACCGTGCTAAAAATTTAACACATGCTTTCAGAATGGATTTCTTGGTGCTCTCTTGGCTTCCTTCATCAGCTTCAAAGCGTCCTTTTAAGTCATAGTTCAAAATCTCCAACACGCATTGATGTATATTCATATATCGCATGATCTTTTGATATTCAGGGTTAGGCAGGGCGCCACATTCAAATACTTCGTCTGCATCGATATTCACGGTTGCTTTATCTTCTTCCATTTTTTCCTCCTCTTCATCTTCTACTATTTCGTCGACACGCTCAAGATCCTTTTGGTGTTTTATCTGCAAATAATCTGCTAACCCAAGGATAGTATTCAGCACTTGATCATGTGCTGCTAGTGCAGCCTCGTCATTTTTCCCGTACCATTTCTCAGTTGTATCCGCTAATTCCTGCAGTTCGTTTCCAAGTTTTCGGATATGTTGGATATTATTAATCAGGTCGTGTTCGTCAACTAAATAAATTTGCGAAAGCGCGTCTTTCAAGTTCAATAGTCGCATATGCTGCTCATAAAGGATCTGAAAAGCCAATTTTTGAAGCTCCTTGTTCTCATATAGAAGCAAATCGATCAGAATCAGCGAGAAAGAGACGCCTGAATAGTTTTCGATATCTGTATTGTGATTGGCGATGATCTCCTCCATCCACTGTTGAGCGCCCTTCTCCTCAGAGGAATTAGATTTATTCCTCTGTATCAATTGAGTTTCCTGGTCCTTTTTAAATTCGAGCAAAAAGGCTCTCATTTGGTAATCCTTAAATAACTTCATCACAATCTCGATAATTTCAAGCACTTTCTGCTTAATTCGCATCAGGTCAGCCGTTTCGCTGCTCTCCGCATACCGTGAAGTGAAATTTTTCGCTTCAAGTTCTCCGCCAGGGAACTGCGATAGCGGCCCTCTCGGCGAAATTATCGCGTCTCGAGCCTTGCTCGCTTTCCGTTTGTCATCCTCTTGGAGAGTGGTAACGTCCTTCAAGCCATTGAGGATCTTCAGCAATGGACGTAGCAGTTTTGAAAGGTCTTTAATGGTCGAATAGAAGCCAAAACTCACGAGCAGTTGGCAGTTCTCCAACAAAGTGAACGTCATCTTATTCGCGTGCTCTTCAAAAGCCTTTTGGTACCCTTGCTCAGAAATAGCCTCGAAATATTGAAGCAAAAACGCCTTAAATGAGTCGAATTCGAACGCCTCTTTGTTATATTGGAACAGATCATTGCAGTTTTCAGGAGTGATTTCTTCCCACATGATCAAATAATTTGGAAGGTTGACTGGCTGGTAGGTCTTGTCGATCCAAAGATGATTAAACAGCTTCGCGAAAGCGGTCCGAATTTCCAGTGGGAAGTGTCTCCTCGACACAATTTTAAAGCAAATATCATACGTGTATATGTCTTTTAACTCGTCTATCGCGATGTAGTTCCTTGATAAGCAGAGGTCTGCAAGTAAATAGATCATGCTTATGAAATAACGATAAACCTCGGCATCATTGCCTCCTCTCTTTATCGCTTCTCTCTCAAATGACGCGAGATCTATCGATTGATTGAATGGTACAACTCTCACGTAAACCTGACTCTCGCCTCGCAGTTCGATGCGATAGCAGATTTGGTCTCTAGTAGCCTCATCCTCGAAAATAAGCCTCGAAATCGCGTCTTGGTTCCTCATCATAGGCTCGCCGTCGCAGACGGTAAGCGCTCGAAGCAAATTCACAAACTTTTCGTGAGGATGAGTTTTGAGCATTCTAATAAACCGATTGATCGTCTCTGGCTTTATTTTGTTTTCTAGAATGCGTTTGTTGTTATCGATGAGCTCAGTGAGTGTAAGCTCGGCAAAAAGATCGTAGTTGGGGTCAGAAAAAATTGATTGGTGGATAAATAAATCCAACCATTGGGAAGCGTAAAGTTCGTTAGGCCTGTACTCTCGGATCGTGTGTTTGATCAGTTTGTATGAAAGTCTGAATATATGAACCATCAATTCGTTGGGGATATTATTCAGTTGATAGATCTCAAGCGCGAAGGGGTAGAAGAGGATGTCTGTGAGCACCTCAATCAGTCGCATGTCCTTTAGCAGCCTCTGTCGATGTGACCATGTAAATCCTTCGCAGGTGAGAGGATCTGCGGATATTTCCTCGACTTTTACGACGAAAAATATAAGTTGCTCTAAAATTTCAATCACTTTTTTCAAGTAATCCGGCACTAACATTGACGTTTGTTGGGTCTTGATGATGCCTCTGAGATGATTGAGATGCGTCAGGGTTGCAGCGACGAATAATACGTCTGTTTTCTCGCTTTCGTCGACTTTTTCGATATAAAACGCGTGCTCAGCTGAATTTTTCGGGTCGACGTACGTGGGCCTTCGCCTGATACAAAACTCGCTGTCTTTCAAAGGGTTGAAGAAGCTGCTGAGTTCTTTTGGGTTGGGGTCTTGAGTTGATGGAAATTCAAAGTTTTCTCTTGTAGTGGTTCGAAATGAGAGTATTTGTTGCTGAGTTTTCTTCTGACCACGCGCTGTGTAGTTATTAAATGAGGTGTTGGTGGGTGTAGTCGCCTCAGGCAGAATTTGTAGAAACAATTTTGAATTATTGAAAGCAAGAGCATACGAATTCCCATGGACCACGTGAGGTTGTTTTTGATGAACTGTTGGGATGAAACTCAAGCAATTTTCCATGTCTCGCACAGCTTTCTCGTCCTTGTCCTGCGCAAGCAGAGGGATGACCCTCACATCATCCATTGCTACCTCATCAAGGATCAGCACTCTGCCCGTTAGAAAATGCCGTAGCTTGTAAAGATTAGTATTACCAGCGACTACTTCAGTCCCGCGGTTTGTTAATGACATCCGTTCCACTTCCCATAGCTCGCAGACCGATCGGTTCTCATCAGGGAATTCTCCGTGGTAGGACCTCACATAGACCTCTGGATTATCTAACTGATACGCCACATCAGCAGCAATATACCCCTGAACTCCAATATGTCTAAGTCGGATGAGATCTCCACCCATTATGCAGTTGGCGGTGCTTTTCCCTTCTTTTTGTTTCTTATTGCCACTGCGACCGTGAAATAGCATTTTCCAAGAAATTTCTTGGTACTGGGACAAATGTGCCTCATATCTGCTGGAGCTAGCATCGATTCTCCTGGATTCGATGATTTTATATGGAGACGGAGGAAAATATTCAATAGAAGTGGTCGGAACATCTACATCGATGATGGGATTCCTTGTAAAATTTACAAAGCAATTTAATTTAATGTTCTGCAACAATATCTCCGCCTCGTAGTGAACAGGGTCACCTTCCTCACACATCTGAAATTTAGGAAGGAATCGGAATATCATACCAGAGTTATAGTCTCGAGAAAGCTCGAACTGATAGGCGGATTTATCGGATTCTGAAGTGGTAACTTTCCCATCAATAAACAATCCGGAATCTGCATGCATCAGCTGAATCTCCACTCCATAACTCACAGTTTTTCCTTTATAAGACTCCATTACTCCCTGGTTCGCTTCAAATTCCTGTCGGCTGCGGGCTTGAGCCTTGGCAAGGTTGAGTTCGTATTCCTCAGCAACTGCACGGTCAGTTTCATTGAGAGAATTTCTCATTTCATCGTATTTGAATTTATCTTTGAGTAATTTACTGTATTCTTTGTGAGCTTCGTAGTTAAGTCTCGGCCAGATTTGAAAAATAAAGTCGCGATAGTTACGCACGAGAGGAAGACTGTCCTCAAGCGGGCTGCTCTCAGAAGAGATGAGATTAAAGGGAAGAGTTTGGAAAAATATGCGGCAATTGACAAAACCTGTGGCTGAGAGAACGCCGCTAACATGATCGAATTGATGCTTGTTTTGAGATCCGGAGAGAACGAAGAAATCACCGTAAAGAACGTACGGTTCATTTTGACCATGTCCCTTTTCATACATTGAGTTGTCTACAGGCCGATTAAGAGGTAGGTTTTAAATAATTAATTGACAGTCAAATGTTGCCTGCTCGAATAAATTTTATTAGATGAAATTTCTTTTAGAAAAGCTCTACAACAGTGAAATTTTGGATTCATATGGCAATAGATTTTTCGTGCGATAAAGCAAAATATGAAATGAGAGTGATTTTTGGAAATTAGAGAGATTGTGCACCTTGGTGTTCATTATTGAGCCGACTTTGTATTCGAGAAAGCTAATGCTGCAACAAATTGATTGTAGATTTGTTTGATGAAAAGCGCTTGAGTGAGTAGTAAACAAAAATTCGCGGATAGTTTCTTTTTAAACGTATGCTACTCACTCCAGGTTGATGTTCAAACACATTCTATTTTTCAAGTTATGAAAGAACAATTAGTTATTTTAGCGAACTCATTGGATCGTAAATAATTCAAATTTTAAACTAAAACATCAAAAAGCCTGCATGAACAAAGCAAATAAATGTATAAAATTTTGTAGGAGCAAATATTGCACTCCTACTCTCTAAGAATTGGTTATGGGTGATGGTATGGCTAGATTCTATCAAAAAACGTTGTTCTGTTTTCAAGACGCGGAATAGACCCCGAAGTACAAGAGGCAAAAACGCTGGCAGTGGATTTAGATTTTTATGCAGATAGATGACTAACAAAGCTCATTTGAAATACAACGACTGAAAAACGCTTGAAATTTCAGAATAATTTCACACTTTGCAATAGTGTTTTGTTTGACTGTTGCGATTCTACAGATGAGGAAAGGATAGTTGAAATAATTCTCTAAATTCATCTATAATCCTTGAGGAAAAAATTCGTAAATGCTATGATGAATTCTGGTTGATCTCACTTTCCGTCTCGTTAACAGAGCGAAAAAAGAACGAGGAGAGCAGTTGGCGTATTCTGCAATTTTTGAAGGTTCTGAGAAACTTACTTTGCTGAATAGTTCTTCACAATAAGGAAAAGAAAATATGTTGTTTTGACAAATTGTACCATAGATTTTCCTTCGCATCTTCCGCATTATCCGCCTTTCGCCGTTGTTCAACGCTTTGTAAAGAGTTCTCCTAGCTCTTTCGACTTATTTGTCTCCTAATTTAATTCATTTCCCTGAATCTGGCCTTTTTGTACTTCAATGTTAATTCAAGTGGTTTTTCTGAAGTTAGAAACTAAGGAATCTTCGTTCTTAGATAGCAGTTCCCTTTGCATGCTTGTGTAGGGTCTGTCTGAATTAGAATTTGGAAAAGGTCTGAAATGATTATCAGGAAAATTACTTATAATGCTTATATCTACAATCATCTGGGAGCTGTGGTGATCGATTACTCTCTCGAATGTAAGGAAGCAGAAGCCACATAATTAAGCATCTAACACACCGGACTCCACTCCACCGAAATATTTCAAATATATTGATTCCTATTCCAAAAAAAAAAAATTAAAATCGACGTACATATATTGCATATTTGTGGCCAATAGCTTCAGGTTCTTGATCAATGAAAGGAATTTCTGAATTCATATATTAAAGTCAACGATTAGAGTCACCAACATGAATTCTTGGATATTTAAAATAAAATTATTTCATTTGAGATTTTTTTCATGAAATGCATTTATCATGCTTTTAAGTTGAAGATTCTTTACAAGTTTGTAATTCTTAAGTCGCTGGTTGGTCATTGGGCTTGTTTTTTTTCCTTGCTTCAACCAATTAGCAATAGCACTCCTCTCATAAGTACAACCATCAGCTGCTACGACAGGATCTTTCATAATTTCCAGAGTAATTGGGCATATAAAATGTTTCGAAATCTCATCCAATAGTTTGATCTTTTCTTGGTAAGCTGTTAACCTTTCGGATTCAACAAGACGAGATTCGTTTCCGTCCTTGTTTTGAGATGACAAGTTCTTCGTCTCTTTTCGTTCACCAGACTTTTGCTCCTCGAAATTAGTAAGGAACTTGCTAAGCTGTTCAGTGTCCAAGGCCATAGTACAGTTACTCAAGTAGCAATTCGATCTTTTGCCTCCGTCTTGAATGCAAAACAAGCAATATCTGTGTTTACAATTCTTATTTTCAAAATTCTCTATCACACTTGAAGGAGCTGTGCAAATGGAGCATTTGGATCCGGGAATATCATCTTTCTTTTTAGAGATTTGTAAATTTTTCTCAAATTCTGGTTGCTGCTTTTGGATTTGTTGCAGAGAATTCATTGTATTTTGAGGTGATATAAAATAAACACCATCACATTCACATTCACCTTCTTGCAAGATCAATTCTTGAGCTTCTTGAATACGGTCGTTAAGAGCATTTTGGTCTTCGAGAAGTTCAAGAATGTCTTGAATTGTTAGTACGTCGAAGTCTACGAGCATACCAGTGATCTTTGGAGCGAAGGTAGGACCAGCAACTCCCAAGATCTTTGGATAGAG